>Ga0268360_1000953_pt1 | contig 36713 bp, 23 predicted proteins | sample BioMet11_FD_192465 | JGI IMG/M metagenome (GOLD analysis project Ga0268360, IMG submission 192465) | Sewage microbial communities from Oakland, California, United States - Biofuel 11 (Illumina Assembly) | ecosystem: Engineered > Wastewater > Sewage > Unclassified | place: USA: California... | reverse complement strand
TGGAGCTGGATGTTCGCCGCCCGGCCGATCCCGGTCTCGTCCATCCCGCCGGACCAGACGGGCACCCCCATGGCCTCGCAGTAGCGGGCGATGCGCTCCGACTCCACGAGGCCCCCGACCCGCCCCGGCTTGATGTTGATGATCCCGCAGGCTCCGAGCTCCACCGCGGCCACGGCGTCGTCGAGGCAGAGGATGGACTCGTCGAGGCACAGGGGCGTCTCGACGAGGCTCTGGAGCTTCGAGTGCTGGTAGATGTCGCTGTAGCCCAGGGGTTGCTCGATCATCGTGAGGCCGAACTCGTCGAGCTTGGCCAGGTGATACGCGTCGCCCAACGTGTAATCGCCGTTGGCGTCCACCATGAGGGCCGCGTCGGGGAGGGCCTCCCGGACCGCCCGGACGTACTCGACGTCCCGGCCGCGCTTCACCTTCATCTTGATCCGGTGGTAGCCGGCCCGGGCGGCCTCCGCGGCCTTCTCCACGAGGGCCTCGGCGCTGTCCTGTATGCCGAGGCTCACCCCCGACATTATCGGGCGCGCCGGGTGGCCGAGCATCTCGTGGAGGCCCGCCCCCGCGCGCCTGGACACGAGGTCGAGGAGGGCGTTCTCGAGGGTGGCCCGGGCCATGCCGTTCCCCCGCACGGGCTTGGTCCGCGCGAGGTACTCGCCGATCGTCAGCGCGGGGTCGAGGAGGGGGACGAGGAAGTTCTCGAGGATGTGGGCCGAGCTGGCGGTGGTCTCCCCGGCGTAGAAGGGGTCGGGGTCGGCCACGCACTCCCCCCAGGCCACGAGGCCCCCGGACTCGAGCCTGAGGAGGAGGGCCTCCTTGCAGGTCCAGGTGGCGGCGCTGATGGAGAAGGGGTGGAGGAAGGGCAGGCGCACCACCACGAAGTCCACGCGGTCGATGTCGCCTAACCTCTCCGAGAGGCAGGGCAGCGAGGCCGCCTCGGCGGCGGACCTGGCCGAGGCGGAGGCCGCGAGGCGGCCCGAGAGATCCGGCGCCATCCCGCCCCCCCTCACGAGAAGTTGACGAGGACGGCCACGACCATGACCACCGAGCCCACGGCGAAGAAGAGGCCCTGCATCTTGATCTGCCACTTGGCCCAGGTGCCCCAGCCGATGCGGGCGACCGCCAGGACCCCCATGAGGGAGGCGCTGGTGGGCACTATGGCGTCGGCGAAGCCCGAGCCCATCTGGTAGGCCAGGACCGCGTTCTGCCGGGACAGGCCCACGATGTCCGACAGGGGCGCGAGGATGGGCATGGTCAAGGCCGCCTGGCCGGAGTTGGAGGTCACGAAGAAGTCGAAGACGGTCTGGAAGAGGTACATGACCCAGGCGGTCACCACCTGGGGCAGGTTGGCGAGGGCGCCGCCCATGCCCATGAGGATGGTGTTGAGAACCGTGGGCTTCCCCGCGTCGGTGCCGCCCAGGACGAGGATGAAACCCTTGGCCATGCCGACGACTATGGCCGCGCCGGCGATGCCCGCCACGCCCTCGCCGAAGCTGATGGCCACGTCGTTGATCCTCATCCCGCCGAGCTTGAAGACGACGCCGATGACGCCGGCGGCGAGGCCCATGACGAAGAACTGGCTGGCGATCTCGGGGATGTAGTAGCCCTCGGCCATGACGCCCCAGATGATCCAGGCGATGCCCGCGAGGAAGGTGAGGAGGACGAGGGAGTTGCCCAGGCCGAGCTTCTCGGCGGCGACCTGCTTCGAGGCGCCGTGCTTGCGGAAGTACTCGTCGGACTCGTAGGTCGGCGAGAGGGCGGGGTCGCGCTTGATCCGGGCGCCGTACCACATCACGAAGATCGAGCCGATGATGGTCACCACCACCCACATGACCATGCGGAAGCCCGCGCCCGAGAGGACCGGCACCCCGGCGATGCCCTGGGCGATGGCCACGCCGAAGGGGTTCATCCAGCTCGTCGCGTTGCCCGCCTGGGAGGCCACGAAGGTCACCGCCACGCCCACGAGGGAATCGTAGCCCAGGGCCACGGTGAGGGGCACGACCACGGTGGCGAAGGCTATGCACTCCTCGGACATGCCGAAGACCACGCCGCCCAGGGAGAAGAGGATGAAGAGCATGGGGAGGACCACCACCTCGGCCGCGCCCACCCGGCGTATGAAGGCGTAGATCCCCGCGTCGATGGCCCCGGTCCTCATGATGATGCCGAAGGCGCCGCCGATCACGAGGATGAAGGCCACGATGCCCACCGCCGAGCTGCCCCGGTCGCCGGTCACGAGGCCCTCGAACACGTAGTTGAGGACGCCGAAGCCGTAGTAGTCCTCGGTGCCCCACACGTTGGGCGCCTTCCGGACCTTGGTGGCCTGGTCGTAGACCGACTTGCCCCAGAGCTGGTTCACCACCGGCTCGGTGAGCCCCGCGTCCTCCAGGACCTTGGCCTTGAGTTCGGCGTCGGGGAGGGCGGCGAGGGCCGCGACCTTGGCCTTGTCCAGGCCCTTGTCCTTGAGCTTCGCGTCGTCCGCCGCGAGGGCGGCGAGGTCGGCCCTCAGGGTCGGCAGGTCGAAGGCCGCGTAGGAGTAGCGGAAGGACTCGGGGATGAGGACGGTCCTCGACTTCTCCTTGCCGTTCTGGTCGGCGTAGGTCACCTTGTGGGTGTCGAAGACTCCCACCGGCACCAGGAGGGTGAGGATCCACCCCACGAGGACCACGAAGAAAATGATGACGTAGGTGTGGGGAACTCGCCACGCCTTCTGCCCTTGTACCTTTGCCGTATCGCTCAAGGTTCGCCTCTCTCCGCCCTTCCGGGCACAGGTCTGGAATCCTCAATTCGTTGCACGAAGCGTGCCAAAGCCGAATAGCCCCGCCCCACCTCGACCCCCGCGGGCAAACGTACGCCCAAGTGTCTTTTGCCAGGCCTTAATTGGTTATTGGCTACATTAATTGGTCGCCAAATGACCTAATAACCAGTAGCCCCTTAGTGCGATTCGAGCCGCCGCCGCCCTTCCGGGCTCAGGGTAGTTCCCCGGCGGCCGACGCTGGAGAGGACGAGGCCTCGGGCGGCGAGGCTTTGGAGGCGGGCGCGGATCATGGCGGCGCTCAAGTCCCGGCCCGATTCGGCGGCCAGGCGCGCGAGGCTCTCCCGCCCAGCCTTCCCGCCCTCGCGGCTTATCCGGTCGAGGCTCTCCAGGATGAAGCGCTCGATCCCGTCCAGCTCCCCGCGGCTTTCGCCCGGGGGGCAGGCCTCGGCGGGCGGCCGGGCTATGCCCTCGAAGAAGCCGTCGTCCGGCAGGTCGCAGAGGGAGAGACCCGGCCCCTCCCGCACGGCCAGCATGTACATGATGAGGTTCCGGAGCTCCCGCACGTTCCCGGGCCACGCGTAGCGCTGGAATACTTCGAGGAGCTCCGGGGCTATCTCGATGCCCTCGGCCCCCTCGCCGCGGAGGAAGGTCTTGGCGAGGAGGGGGATGTCGGCCCGGCGCTCCCGGAGGGGCGGGATCCTGAGGGTCCCGGTCTTGAGGCGGAAGTAGAGGTCGGCGCGGAAGGCCCCCCGGCGCGAGCTCTCGAGGAGGTCCTCGTTGGTGGCGACTATGACCCGGACGTCGATCCGCTTGATCTCCGAGCCGCCGACCCTGAGGATCTCCTTCTCCTGGAGGACCCGGAGGAGACGGTTCTGGACCTTGGCCGAGACGTGGCCTATCTCGTCGAGGAAGATGCTCCCGCCGTCGGCGAGCTCGAAGAGGCCGGGCTTCCCGCCCTTCCTCGCCCCGGTGAAAGCCCCGTCCTCGTAGCCGAAGAGTTCGCTCTCGATGAGGTCGTCGGAGAGGGAGCCGAGGTCGACGGCGAGGAAGGGCCCCGAGCGGCGCCCGCTGGCCGCGTGGATGGCCGAGGCGAAGAGCTCCTTGCCGGTCCCCGACTCGCCGTTGATGAGGATCGTGAGGTCGGTGGCGGCGAGCCGGGCGGCGATGCGCCGCGCGCGGTTCATCGCGGGGCTCTGGCCCACGATGTCGTCCATCTCGTACTTGGCCACGTAGCCCCTGCGGCGGTTCTCGAGGCCGAGCCGCGCCTCGGCGGGGGACTGGGCCGAGGACTCGTCGTCCCGGAAGGTGGCGACCCGGCCGTCCCCGGCCTCGAAGCGGCTCACCACCACGCTCCTTCCTGCGAGCCTGAAGGAGCCCTCGCCCTCGGGGGCCTGCCCGAGGAGGAAATCGACCAGGCCGCGGCTCTTCACGATCGCCCCGAGGAGCTGGCCCGCCGGCTCCCGGCCCCTCGTCCCGAGGAGGCTCTTCAAGCTCTCGCTGCACGCCGAGACCCGGCCGCTCCGCTCGTAGACCAGGACCCCCCGGGACAGGGAGTCGAGGACTCCCCGCAGCCGGTCGTTGAGCCTGTGGGCCTCCTCGATGGAGCGGGCGAGGCGCTCGGCCACCTGGACGATTTTCTGCAGGTAGCGCCGGGAGAAGCGCCCGGCCGAGCGCTCGAGGAGGCCCAGCCGGCCGAGGAGCTCGGCCAGGGTGTGGAAGTCCAGGACCCGGGCGCCGAGGTCGATGACCCGCTCAGGGCCGGGGGGGACGAGGAGGGACTCCCCGGGGGTCACCGCGACCTCGAAGAGGGGGTCCGGCGGGGGGCATCCGGGATACCAGGGACTGTACTCGAGGTAGTCGAGGCCGAGGGCCTCCAGGGCCTCGATGCACTCCCGGGCGGTCTCGGCCTCGTCGTTCACGAGGAGCACCCGGGTCCCCGGGGGCAGGGCCACGAGGAGATCCAGGTGCTCGGGGTTCACCGTCCGCTCCGCGACGATGGCCGGCAGGGAGGCCGCGAGGCTTCCGGCGGCCACGAGCTCGTCCCGGACGAGGGAGCTCGTGAGGAGCACGATGCCCGAGTCCGGGGCCTTGAGGCTGCGGTTCACCGGGGCCGGCAAGCCCCGCTCGAGGGAGGCGCTGCGGACGACTATGCCCGCCTCCCCCTCGAGGTATTCGTCGAGCTGAGCCTCTATCTGCCGGCGGGTCGTCTCGCTCCCCGCCACGAGGGTTATGGTCCGCAAGGGCGGCCTCCGGCGCCTTCCTGTTACTCGAAGTTCCCCTTGGCGAGGACTTCTCCGTCCTTCATCATGACCCGGCCCCGGGCCACCAGCCCGGACACCGACAGGTCGTCCCGGCGCACGAGGAGGACGTCGGCGTCGGCCCCCGCGGCGAGCTCTCCCTTGCCCGGGAGCTTGAGGGCCCGGGCGGGGTTGGCCGTGGCGGTCGCGACCGCCTTCTCCAGGGGCACCGACCGGGAGAGTATAGCCTCCCGCAGGGTCTCCCACAAAGAGGCGGGCGAGGCCACCGAAATCCCCGCGAGGACTCCCTTGTCGTCGAAGATCGGGAGGCTGCCCTGGCCGTCGGAGCTGCAGGTCAGGCGGCCGCCGAGCCCTTCGTCCAGGAAGCGCTTCAGGGCCTCGGAGGCGGGCACTTCGCCCTCCTCGATGAACCTGGGCACCGTGCTCGTCGTGAGGTCGGCCCAGCCGCCCTCGCGGGCCCAGTCCAGGGACTCGGCGAAGACTTGGGGATTGCGGTTGCAGTGGGTGGGGATGAACTGGCTCCGGGGCATGTCCCCGGCGGCGACGAGCTCCCGCAGGGGGGCCAGGGCCGAGGGGGCGTCGCCTATGTGGAAGTTGACGACCCCGGCCTTGCCGGAGAGCATGCCGCCGACCCGGGCCTCCGAGGCTATGCGCCCGAGCTCCGCCTGGGTCGGCTTGGAGGAGCGGTGGTCCGAGACCGCGAGCTCCCCGGCGCCGATGATCGGGTCGATCATCATGATGTCCTTCATGACGTCGCCGGTGACCGTGGCCGGCGGGACCCGGTAGCTCCCGGTGTAGAGCCAGCACGAGAGGCCCTGGGCCCTGAGGCCGTAGGCCTTGGCCACGAGGCTCTCCATGCTCCGGGCGAGGCCGTCGGTGCCGAGGGTCCCGACGACGGTGCTCACTCCGGCGCGCACGCAGTCCACGAGCTTGAGCTCCGGGGTCCGGGTGGCGAAGCCCCCTTCGCCACCGCCTCCGAGGATGTGGACGTGGGAGTCGATGAGTCCCGGCAGGGCCAGGAGCCCTCTCGCGTCGAGCTCCTCGACGGGGAAGGGCAGGCCAGAGAGGGACAGGCCTTCGGCTATGGCGACTATCTTCCCAGCCTCGACGGCGATGTCCACGGAGCCGAGGCTCCCGGGGGCGTAGACTTGAGCGTTCTTGATGACGAGCATGGAGACCTTCTTTCCGGCGCCGCAGCGTGCCTAGAGAATTATATAGCAATTACCGTGCCAATTTTTGAGGGCCGGCGGCGTGGAGGAGCGGAGGGGGGAGCGGCGCGATCGCCTCGGCCGGGGCGGGGGGATTCCGGCGCCCGGGCCGAGGAAGCGCGCCGCAGGGGGGACTCGGGGCGGCCGCGGCCGTTTGGGGGGGCGGCCGCGGCGCTCCGCTTCCCCCCTGGCGGGAGAAGTTGGGCGAACTTACTTATTGGCGCTGGCGTGGTCGTGTACGCCGGCCACGGCGCGGCCCGAGGGGTCGGCCATCGCCGCCCAGGCGGCGTCCCAGCGGATGGCCGTGGGGGTCGAGCAGGCGATGGAGGGGCCGTCAGGGATGAGGTCCACGCAGCTGGGGTTCTTGAAGTGCTCCTCGTAGATCGAGCGGAACCAGTAGGCTTCCTTGGAGACCGGGGTCTTCACGGGGAAGCGGTAGCGGGCGTTCTCCATGACCGAGTCGGATATCTCGCGCTCGGCGAAGGCCTTGATGGAGTCGATCCAGGAGTAGCCGACGCCGTCGGAGAACTGCTCCTTCTGGCGCCAGAGGATCTCGTCGGGGATCCAGCCGTCGAAGGCCTTGCGGAGGATGTACTTCTCCATCTTGCCCTCGGAGGCGGGGCGGCCGGCGGGCGCCTTGTGGATCATCTTGTGCGCGGGGTCGATGGACATGGCCACGTCGAGGAACTCGGGGTCGAGGAAGGGGACCCGGGCCTCGACGCCCCAGGCCATCATGGCCTTGTTGGCCCGGAGGCAGTCGTAGAGGTGGAGGAGGCCGAGCTTGCGCACGAGCTCCTCGTGGAACTCGACGCGGTTCGGGGCCTTGTGGAAGTACAGGTAGCCGCCGAAGATCTCGTCGGAGCCCTCGCCTGAGAGGACCATCTTGATGCCCATGCTCTTGATGACCCGGGACATGAGGAACATGGGGGTGCCGGCCCGGATGGTGGTGACGTCGAAGGTCTCGAGGTAGTAGATGACGTCGGGTATCGCGTCCAACGCGTCCTGGACGGTGAACTCGATCTCGTGGTGCTCGCTGCCGATGGCCGCGGCGACCTTCTTCGCGTACTTGGTGTCCGGGGCGCCGGGGAGGCCCACGGAGAAGGAGTGCATGCGGGGCCACCAGGCCCTCTGGGTCTCGTCGGTCTCGACGCGGCGCTCGGCGTGCTTGGCCGCGATGGCCGCTATCACCGAGGAGTCCAGGCCTCCGGAGATGAGGAGGCCGTAGGGCACGTCGGACATGAGCTGGCGCTTGACCGCGTCCTCCAGGGCCTGCCGGAGCTCGTCGAGGTTGGCCTCGCCGGTAGGGACCGCGCCCTCTTTCGCCCAACGCGGCTCGTACCACTTCACGAGCCCACCCGCCTTGGAGTCGTAGTAGTGGCCGGGGGGGAAGACCTCGACTTTGGTGCACAGGTCGTACAGGGCCTTCATCTCCGAGGCGACGAAGAGGTTGCCCTGGCCGTCGCGGCCCCAGTACAGGGGGTTGATGCCGATGTGGTCCCGGGCGATGAAGAAGCTCCCGTCCTTGGGGTCGTAGATCACGAAGGCGAAGATGCCGTTCAGGAGCTTCACGAAATCGGGGCCGTGCTCGTCGTAGAGGTAGAGGAGGCATTCGCAGTCGGACTCGGTCTTGAACTCGTGGTCGCGCTTCAGGCGCTCGGACCGGAGGCGCTTGTGGTTGTAGATCTCGCCGTTGACCGCGAGGACCCGGCCGGTCGAGTCGTCCACCAGGGGCTGGGCGCCGTGGGTGACGTCGACGATGGAGAGGCGCTCGTGGCAGATCACCGCATTGTTGTCGGAGTAGACCCCGCTCCAGTCCGGCCCGCGGTGGCGCAGGCGATGGGAGTGCGCGACGGCGATCTTGCGCAGCTCGACGGGATCTCCCTTGATGTCCAGGACGGTGAAAATTCCGCACATAGCCGGTCCTCTCCCCTCGTAGGCGAATTGTAGAATTGGGAGAGTATGGGGCAAGGGGGGGGCTTATCTCAATACCCCGCGCCCGCGGGGGAATCGACGTTCCCGTGGCTTCGCCGGGACGGCAGTCCGTGGGCCGGGTGGGCGGCATGCGAGGGGCGGGCGGCGGATGGCGGGGGATGGTTTGGGATGGCGGACCTCCGCGGGCCGCCCGGCCGCGGTGGCGCCCGGCGTGGCCCGGGTCGGCAGGCGAATCAGAAGAGGTAGGCCAGGCCGAAGTAGTGGTAGCTGTTGCTTCCGGTGCCGTCGAGGCTCTGCATATACTTGAACCGATAGCTCAGGCCGAGGCTCCGGGTGAAGAATACGTTGGCCACCGCGTCCACGGTGCCGTAGAGGTCGGCCTTGTCGAAGGTGGCCTTGTACTTGGTCTCCAAGTCCACGAAGCGGTAGAGATTGACCTTGAAGTTGAGCCCGGCGATGCCGTAGAAGCGGTAATCGTCCAGGGAGGCGGTGGTGTTAATCTCCGAGGGCATGTACGGCGGATGGGCCGGGACGGTCTGGGACATGTCGCCCCTGATCCACTCGGGCTCGACGCCGACCCAGGGGAGGAGCGAGAAGGCGGCGGGGCCGAGCTCGGCCTTGAAGTACTTGCCGGTCCGGAAGTAAGGGGTCCAGACCCAATAGTCCATGTCGAAGGCCGAGAGCCCTTCGATGTTCGAGCCCGCGTCGAGCTCGTTGTGCATGGCCTCGAGGCCCGCGCCGACGACGAACTTGCCGTGCCAGTCGGGGCCGAGGTAGCGGTCGTAGATGAAGTGGCCGCCGAGGACCCTGGTGTAGTTCACCTCCGGGGCGTAGTAGAGGAAGGCGTTCCACTGGTAGCGCTCGGTGTCTATCCATTGGAAGTAGAGCCCCGTGAGGAGCCCGCTGTCCCTGAGGTCGAGGCCATGGTCGTCGTCCTTGTAGACGTTGGAGAGGATCCCCACGTAGGGCGCGAGGATGCGCATCTCCTCGGCAGCGGCCGGGGAGGATACGAGGGCGAAGGCGAGGGCCGCCGCCGCGAGGGGGTGATTTCCTTTAATTCCCATTGAGTCTCCTGGAAGTCCTTCGGGACATACTAGTGTAGGGGAATCGAGGATTCAAGGAGGAGGGCTCCCGGCGGCGCGGAGAGGGACGAAGCCGGACGCTCCGCCCCGGGGGAAGGTGGGCGGAGCATGCGGGCTCCGCCCTTTTGCGCTACGCGAGCCAGAGGACCGAAGTGACCAGGCGGGGATAGAGCCGGGAGCCCAGGTCCGCGCCGGTGGTCGAGTCCACCTGGTCGGTGGCGGCGTAATCCGCGCTCCCGACCCGCTGCCAGCGGGCGTGGACCGCGTCGCGGCGGGTGCGCTCGTCGTCCATGCCGAGGACTTTTTCGGCCACGTACTGGTTGAGGAAGATCTTGGACATCCAGGTGTTCCGGCTGGTGGAGGAGAGCTTCCAGCCCCCGGAGACCGCGTCGAGGCAGACGCCCTCCGCGAGGACCGTGTCGAGGTGGCGCTTGAGGGCCCGGATGAGCTCGCCGTAGGGGCCGTCCTCCCGGACGGCCCCGGGGGCTCCGCAGAATCCCGGGTAGGCGAGGCCCTCGATGGCCGGGATGATGGCCGAGCGGTTGTCGCTCTCGAAGACCGCGGGGATGTAGCCTTCGTCTTTCAGCATCCTCCCGGCGACCGTGGCCGCGGCGGCCGCGGCGTCTCCGGCCGCGGCTTCGGCCTCGGGAGAGGCCCCGCCGTCGATCCTGCGGAAGAGGGCTTCGAGGCAGACCAGGGCGGCCCATGCCTTCACCGCCAGGTAGAGGTTGTTCCTCGCCTGGCCGAGGCTGATGTCCAGGGAGTCGTAGGTCGTGATCTCCGAGCCGCCGGAGCACCGGTCCGAGTCCCGGTCCATGACGCCGTCGCCGTTGGCGTCCCGGGCCCGGATCGAGGCGAGGCAGGAGGAGAGGGTGGGGCGACGGCCCCTAGCCCAGGCATCGTCGGCGCCGAGGCTCGCGTAGAGGCAGGCCGAGATGCTCCAGTTGAGGGTCTCCTCGTAGCTCATGAAGCTGAAGCAGTCGTTGAGGCCGGTCATCTCGTAGCTCGAGCGCCCCTTGGGGGTGAAGCAGTCGCCCAGGCCCTGGTCGTGGGCGAAGGCTATGCCGAGGGAGTCGGCGTAGGAGGAGCGCTCGACGAAGAGCTCGAGCTCGTTGCGGAGGGTCCAGGGGGAGAATCGGGCCTCCCAGAAAGCCTGGTCCACCGTCAGGTCCAAGGTGTTCATCATCTGGTACTCGCCCTCGTTGACCACGAAGGCGGGCTCGCCCGACTCGGCGAGGAGGAGCTCGGTGCTGGCACAATAGCTGTGGGCCCCGTGGGCGAGGAGGAATTTGCGGTCGGCGGAGAGGCTCGAGGAGTCCAGGAGTTCGTCGATCCGCTGGGCGCGGAAGAGGGTCTCGGCCTGGTCGTCCAAGGCGCTCTCGAGGACGTCCTCCACGTCCTTGAAGAGGCAGCTGTGGTAGGCGTGGGCGCTCATCCCCGCCGTGACGATGCCCGAGCGGAAGACGCCCAGGGCGACGACGTACTCGACCACCTGGCCCCCGGGGATCGTGAAGCGGAGGCCGCCCTCGTTCGCGAGGCGGCGGAGGGGCCTCGGGGAGCCGTCGGAACCGCCGTCGAAGGCCGCCTCGACTACCGACCAGTCCATGACCTCGTCGACCCCGGCCTTGGGGCGGATCGCGAAGCCGAATGAAGTGTCGCGCGCCATGCCGAGGAGCCCCCCGGCGGTGGAATCCGAGAGAGGCCGGCCGATGCCCTGCATGCCGAAAAGCCCGGTCATCGGGCTCGAGCCGGCGCCGTTGTCGAACCGGAGCCGGAGGAGGAGCGAGGGCCTGAGGGCGCTGCGCGCCGCGTCGGAGGCGATCTCCTGGGGATCGGGTACCTCCCCGAAGAAGGAATAGACCCTGAAGGATAGGGAGCCGGCCCGCCACTCTTCGCCGGAGAGGGAGACGTAGCGCTCGATCTCGTCTTCCTTGAAATAGACCGCGCTCCTCAAGATCTCTTCCCGCTTGGAGGCTTCCTCGTCAACATGGTAGGCCCCGGCGCCGAGGCCGTAGCTCTTCCCGGCGGTGAAGGGGAGGAGCCGCGGCTCCTCCCGGCCCACGCGGTATCCCACGAACATGCCCGTCTTCGGAGGCTCGACGTCGCCTATGACGACGCCGGCGCCCCGGCCGATGCGGCCGAGCACGAGGGACCCATAGGCACCCCATATCCCATGAAGCGAGTAGTAGTCTATCTCAGGCACGCGCACGGCCATGACTTCCCATCCTCTTTCGTCTCGGTTATTTTACGCCGGTACAAGATAAACCGAGGTAGATACTAGCCTGACGACGAGTCCCTGTTCATCGGGGGAGAGGCCGTATTCGGCATCGGGCATTTTACCTATCCCGGTCGGCCCAGTCCCCGGGGCACGCCTCGATCCAGCGGATGTCCGCGACGTTGGCGGAAGCCGCTCCTCCTCCGGACGCGGAGACGCCGGCCGCGGTCCCGACGAGGCCGCCCGAAGCCGCCGTTCCCCGTCTGCTCCCCGATCGGGAGCTGCGCGGGGACCGCCGCGAGCGCGTTCGGGAATCGACCTGCTTCGGCGGAAACGTGAACCGCCAGATGGAGCGGCTCTCGCTGTACCTGCTGCGCCGCAACTATCTCAAGCGGCGTAGAACGAGGCGGGGAGGCCGCTTCTGGACGCGGCCACGGCGGGGTATTCGGTCGGGCTGATCGAGGTCGAGTTAAGGATGCTTTGGGCGGATCGGGCTCCGCTGCCGAGGGCGGACTCGCCGCCCTGCAAGGAGGAGGCCTGGCTGCGCTCGCTATCTTACGCCGCTCAGGCCTTTAGGCTACTCGCCTGAGTGCGCCGTCGCACAATGCCGAGTCGGTCCCCGGGAGGAAGAGCCTCCCCCCCGGCTTCCCAACAAGGTTCGAGGAACTCATTTTTTTCTCGCCGCGGACTTCCCGCCGGCTTTACCTGGCGCGGAGCCTTTGGGAACCCTCGAGGCTGCACCCTTCGTCGGAGTCGTCGAGGCCTTGGCGGACTTCCGCCCCGCGACCCTGCCCGTCGTCGGCTTGGTTCGGGCCGGCTGGGGCTCGGCGCGAGTTTCCTCCCAGCGCCCGTCTCTGTATACGGCGCGCCAAGACGTGGATTTCCCCTCTTTTTCTGTGAGGACGTAGTATTCGGCGCTCTTGCGGCTGTAGCGCACTACGGCGGGGTTGCCCTCGGGGTCCTGGCGCGGCGCCTCGAGGATGAAGGCGTACTTCGGATCGATCTCCGATTTGTGCGGGAGGAGCTCGATGACCTTGGGCGCCCTGGTCTCTCGGTTTTTGGGGAACTGGCTCGCCGCGAGGAAGAGTCCCGCCGCTCCGTCCCTCAGGAGGAAGAAGTCGTCGACCCTCTCGCAGCGGAGCTCGGGGCACGGCACCGGATCCATCTTGGGGGGGGCCGGCTGGCCGTTGCGGAGCAGCTTGCGGGTGTTCTTGCACCCGGGATTCGTGCACCCGAAGTATTTGCCGAACCTGCCGGTCTTCAGCTGCATCTCGCTGCCGCACTTGTCGCAGACTAAGGTCGGGCCTTCGTAGCCCTTGAGCTTGAAGCTCCCCTCCTCGATCTCGTAGCCCGGGCAGTCGGGGTTGTTGCCGCAGACGTGGAGCTTCCGATGTTCGTCGATGAGGTAGCTGTCCATCGCGGTGCCGCAGACCGGACAGCGCCGCCTCTGGCGCAGCTGGTCGGCCTCGGCCTCTTCGTCGTCCTCCCCGGCGGCCGCGACTACCTCGTCCCCCGGTATGAGGTTGATTGTGGTCTTACACCTCTCCTTGGGCGGTAGGGCATAGCCCGAGCAGCCGAGGAAAACCCCGGTGGAGGCCGTGCGGATCTGCATGGGCCTGCCGCAGGTGGCGCACATTAGGTCGATGGTCACCGGCTCGTTGGGACGCATCCCGCCCTCTTCGACCTTGGCCGCGCCGAGCTTCCTCTTGAAGTCGGCGTAGAACTCGTCGAGGAGGTCTGTCCACTTGCGCTTAGCCTCGGCGACTTCGTCCAGGGATCCCTCCATGGCGGCGGTGAAGCCGTAATCCATGAGCTCAGAAAAATTCTCCACGAGCCGGTCGGTTACTATGCCGCCCATCTTCTCGGCGAATAGCCTCCGATTCTCCAGACGCACGTAGCCCCGCTCCTGGATGGTGGAGATGATGGCGGCGTAGGTCGAAGGCCGGCCGATGCCCCGCTTCTCCATCTCCTTCACGAGGCTCGCCTCGGTGTAGCGCGCGGGCGGGCTCGTGAAGTGCCTCGTCGGCCGCAGGGTCACGAGGTTCAGTTCGTCGCCCACCTTCACCTCGGGCAGTGTGGAGTCCTCCTCGCCCTCCCTGGCGCTCGACTGGGGCGGCAGTATGCGGGTGAAGCCGTCGAACACGAGGACCCGGCCCCTGGCGCGCAGCTGGTACTCCCCGGCCTTCACCTCGATGCGGGTCGAGGTGTACTGGGCGCCGGTCATCTGGCAGGCGACGAACTGCTGCCATATCAGGGTGTAGAGCCTGACGGCGTCGGCCTCCATGTCCGCGAGCCCGGCGGGAGGCAGCCCCACGTTAGAAGGGCGGATGGCCTCGTGGGCCTCCTGGGCGCCCTCCTTGCTCGCGTAGACGTTGGGCGATTGGGGCAGGTACTCGGGGCCGAAGCTGTCTGCGATATAGGCCCGGCACGCCGCCACCGCATCCTCGGCCAGGTGGGTCGAGTCGGTCCTCATGTAGGTGATGTAGCCGGCCTCGTAGAGGCGCTGGGCGAGGGCCATGGTCCTCTTCACGCCGAAGCCCAGGCGGGTGCTCGCGGCCTGCTGGAGGGTCGAGGTGATGAAAGGCGCCCCGGGGTTCGCCCGGGTCGGCTTGTCTTCCCGCTGGGCGACGATGAGCCGCTGCTTCCTGAGCTCGGCGACCGCCTCGTCGGACTCCGCCTGGTTCGTCGGCCTGTAGGTTTCCTCGCCGCGCCTCTTCACCTCGAGGGCGAGCCCGTCTCCGCGGGGGGTGGTCGTGTCGGCGACGAGCTCCCAGTACTCCTCGGGGACGAATGCGTGGATCTCCCGCTCCCGCTCCACCACGAGGCGCACGGCGACCGACTGAACTCGCCCGGCGGAGAGCCCCCGGGCGACCTTCTCCCACAGGAGGGGCGAGAGCATGAAGCCCACTACCCGGTCCAAGAAGCGCCTGGCCTGCTGGGCGTTGACTCGGTCCGGGTCTATGGAGCCGGGATTCGCGAAGGCCGCCTTTATGGCCTTCTGGGTGATCTCGTTGAAGACTACCCGGCGGAATTTCCCCTTCCCCCCGCCGATGACTTCCGAGAGGTGCCAGGCGATCGCCTCCCCCTCGCGGTCGAGATCCGTCGCGAGGTAGATGAGCTCGGAATCCGCCGCCAGCTTCTTGAGCTCCGCTACCACCTTCTCCTTGCCCGGCAGTATCTCGTAGCGGGCCTTCCACCCGTGCTCGGGGTCCACTCCCATCCGCTCCACGAGCTGGGCCTCGGCCCGCTTCTTGCGGTAGGCCTCCTTCTCCTTGGGCGACATCTTGCGCGTCAGGGCCGCCTGTTCCAGCCGAGCCTTGAGGGCCGAGGCCCCGGGCTTCGAGCTCGAACCTTCGCCGGATTCCCGGTCGGAGGCGCTCACCGGCAGGTCGCGGATGTGCCCCACGCTGGAGCGCACCACGTACTCCTTCCCGAGGTACTTGTTGATCGTCTTGGCTTTAGCCGGCGACTCGACGATGACGAGGGACTTGGCCATTTTTACAACCTACTGCCTTTTTTGCTCGAAGTGGGAGAATTCCATGCTGAAGGACGCCCGCCCCTGGGTCACCGACCGCAGGGAGGTGGTGAAGCCGAACATGGCCACCATCGGCGCCTCGGCGTGGATGAGTTCGGCGGCGGGTCGACTCTCCGAGCCGTGGATGATCCCGCCCCGCTGGGACACGAGGCTCATGGCCTCGCCCAAGAACTCCTTGGGGCAGGAGATGTCGACCTTCATGACCGGCTCGAGCATGACCGGCCCCGCGCTTCGGCAGGCCGCATCGAAGGCCATGTTCGCGCAGGCCTCGAAGGCGAAGGGGCTCGCCGTGAGCTCGTCGTACTCGATGCCCGTCAGGGTGATCCCCACGTCCACCGCCGGGTATCCGAACTGGATTCCCGAGCCGAAGGCCGACTGGAAGCCCCTCTCGATGGCGTCCCATATTTCGTCGGGCACCTGGGGAGCCCGCAGCTTTTTCTCGTACTTGTTCCCCGCGCCGCGCTCCAGTGGCGCGGCCTCGATCGAGAGGCTGGCCGCCACCTCCTTGCCCGCCACTGTCTTGCGGTAGCGCTCGGTGTGAGTGACTTTCCCGGTGATGGATTCGCGGTAGGTGACCTGTGGGTTGCCCTGCTTCGCCTGGATCTTGAAGTCCCGGATGATCCGGGTCACGAGGACGTCGAGGTGGAGCTCCCCCATGCCGGAGATGACGATCTGCCCCGTCTCCTCGTTCTCCTTCGTGGTGAAGGTCGGGTCCTCCTTCGCGAGGATCTCGAGGGTCTCCTTGAGCTTGTCCCGGTCCGAGAGGGTCTTGGGCTCTATGGCCACGGAGATGACCGGCTCGGGGAAGTGCATCTTCTCGAGGACGACCGGCCAGCCCTCGGTCCCGATGGTGTCGCCGGTCTGGGCGAGTTTCATGCCGACGACCACGGCTATGTCCCCGGCGGTCACTTCGTCCATCGGCTCGGACTTGTTGGCGTGCATGCGGAGGAGCCGCGTTATGCGCTCTCGTTTTTTCTTGTTCTGGTTGTAGGCCGTGCTGGCGTTCTTGAGAGCGCCCGAGTACATGCGCACGAAGCACAGGGGCCCCGCTTCGCGGTCGTACTGGACCTTGAAAACGAGACCCAGGGGGCGCCCCGCCGGGTCGCAGGGCACGTCGACTTCCTCCTCCTTCTTGAGGTGGAAGGCGGCGGCGGGGGGCACCTCGTCGGGGGCGGGGAGGTAGTCCACGACCGCGTCGAGGAGGGGCTGGACCCCGATGTTCCTGCGGGAAGCCCCGCAGATCGCCGGCACGAGCTCCCTGGCCAGGCAGGCGGCCCGCAGCTCCCGGCGGATGAGTTCGGGAGGGACTTCCTCGCCTTCGAGGTAGAGGGAGGTGATCTCATCGGACCGCGCGGACAGCGCGTCGATGAGGGCTTCCCTCGCGGCCCTGGCCGTCTCCGCCCTCTCCGGGGCCACCGGCGATCGGGTTATCTCCATCCCGTCCTCGGAGAAGTGCAGCTCCTCCATGGTCGTGAGGTCGACCACGCCCTCGAAGCCGCCCGCGGCCCCTATGGGCACCTGGATCGCCACCGGCTTGGCCGCGAGCTTCTTGCGCATGTCCTCGAGGACGGCCTCGAAATTGGCCCCGAGCCGGTCCATCTTGTTCACGTAGGCGAGGCGCGGGACGCGGTAGCGGTCGGCCTGGTGCCAGACCGTCTCGGACTGGGGCTCGACCCCGTCGACCGCCGAGAACACCGCGATCGCCCCGTCGAGGACCCGCAGGGAACGCTCCACCTCGGCGGTGAAGTCGACGTGGCCGGGAGTGTCGATGATGTTTATCTGGTGGTCGCGCCAGAAGGTCGTCGTCGCGGCGCTCGTGATGGTGATGCCGCGCTCCTGCTCCTGCTCCATCCAGTCCATCGTCGCCTCGCCGTCGTCGACTTCGCCGATCTTGTAGGTCTTCCCCGAGTAGTAGAGTATGCGCTCGGTCGTCGTAGTCTTGCCGGCGTCGATATGGGCCATGATGCCAATGTTGCGGGTCGTGCGGATATCCATGAGAGCTCCGATGCCTATCGATATTCCCCGGGATGATATACGCAAAGGCGATGCGCTGGCAAGGACGGGGAGGCGCATCGTCCCATCGGCGTCGGGCGGCCCGCGCCCGGGCGGCCCTCCCCGGATGCCCGCGCGGCGGGCGGAGGGGAGGCTCGGCGCCTCGCGCTCCCCTCCCGGCCCGCGTTTTCCGCGCCGCCGCGGCCGGCCGCCCCCGAGCCCCGTCGTCGAATTTGCGGTCTCGGTAAGTTTCAATTACACTTTGCAGGAGCAGGCCCGAAGGAGGAAGGAATGCCCGGTGGCAAACGCTTCGTCCTCTTGGTAGACGACGAGCAGAGCATCCTCAACGCCCTCTCTAGGGAGCTGCGGGCCTGGGCCGCCTCCCTCGACCTCGAGATATTGACTGCCGTCTCGGCGCTCAAGGGCCTCGAGATACTCTCCGCCCGGGGCGAAGGCGCGGTAGTCGTCATCTCCGATCTCCGCATGCCCGAGATGAAGGGCTCGGATTTCCTCCTCAGGGTCCGGGAATCCTACCCCGCCGCGGTGACCATCCTCCTCACCGGCTACTCCGAGACCGAGGAGGTGCAGAAGGCCGTGAAGGCGGGGATCTTCAGCTATATGCTCAAGCCCTGGGACGCCGAGTACCTGCTGGCGGAGGTCCAGAAGGCCTACGAGCACGGCGAGCTCAAGCGCGACAACGAGCGGTACATGAGGACCATGATCGAGGAGCTCAAGTGGGCCGGCGAGATGCAGAAGGCTATGCTCAGGCCCAACCTCCCCAGCGCCTCCGGGGTCGAGTTCCGGGCGAGCTACAGGCCGGTCCGCGACCTCTATTGCGGCGGGGACTACTACGACGCCCTCGCCGTCTCGCCCTCGCGCTACGTCCTCCTCATCGGCGACGTGGCGGGCCACGGAGTCCGCGCGGCCATGGTCACCGGTATCCTCAAGGCCATCATCTTCCCCGAGTACGTCCACACCCTCGGCGGGAAGGATTTCTCGCCCTCGGCCTTCCTGTCCTGGCTCAACACCCGCGTCAACTTCGAGCTGCGCGCCTCTTCGGGGCTCATCATCACCTTCCTGGCGGCCCTCCTGGACGTGGAGCAGAAATACCTGAAATACGCGAACGCGGGGCACACGCACCCCGTCATAGTGCGCTCCGGCGAGGTCCTGGAGCTTCCCGTCTCGGGCTCGGGGCTGGGTTTCGCCCAGTCGGTCTCCTACTCCGAGCAGAGCCTGCAGGTGCGGCAGGGCGACGTTATCAACCTCTACACCGACGGGCTCGTCGAGCCGGGGGGGACTGATGGCATCGCGGAGGTGAAGCCGCTTTCCCTGTTCCGGAGGGTCGAGTACTCGCCGGACTATCACCGGCGCCTCATGGAGGCCGCCTTGGCGGAGTCCGGGCGGGCCGACTTCGGCGACGACGTCACCCTCCTCACCGCGAGGGTCATGTAGGGAGCGCGGCCATGGGTCTAGCAGAACTGCTCGCCGCCTACAACGCCGCCCACGGGCCCGACCCCGCGGCGGTGACCCGGAGCCCCGACGGGGTCCTGGTGCTCCTCTCGGGGGAGCTGGACATGCGCGTGTCCAACGACCTCGCGCCCATCCTCGACGCCGCCCTCCAGGACTGCTCGCCGGGTGGCCGGCTCCTCCTGGACCTCTCCAAGGTCACCTACATCGCCTCCATGGGCGTCGGCCTCCTCACGAACCTCATGGGGAAGGCCGAGCGGCAGTCGATACGCCTCGTCCTCGTCGACATCCCCCCGAGGGTGCGGAAGATCATGGAGGTCCTCGGGCTGATGGCCTTCTTCAACGAGGAGAGGCGCGAGGGGGTGGAACCGCCGTGACGAGGCTCATAGCCGCCACCAGCGAACTCTTCCGGGCATTCGCCAGCGACGAGTCCGAGAAGGCCAACGTCGAGGCCGTGAACATCATCTTCGGCTTCATGAAGGCCGACGCGGCGGCCCTCTACTACTTCTCGGGGAGCAAGGAATACCGGTTCTGCCTGGCCGGGACGGAGTTCCCCATCGCCCTCACCGAGGAGCGTTGGAAGGAGTGCGTCCGGCGAGCCGAGGGCGGCGGAGGGACGGCCCGTCGCTTCGGGCCCTGGACAGTCCCCGGCTTCGGGGAGGAGATGGCCTGCTGGCTCGGCGCTGAGCTCTACCACGCCGGAGGCGGCGTCGGATACATCATACTCGGCAGGAAGTCCGGCGATTGGAGCGACGAGGAGGGCGCGGCCCTCTCCAACATAGCCATGGCCGTCGCGCCGATCGTCAGGGCCCGCGCCGACCGGGAGCGCGCGGAGTTCGTGCGCCGGCAGGTCGAGGCGAACCTCGTCGCCAGCGACCGGCGCCTCAGGTCCTTCATCGAGGATTCCCGCGACATGATCTATTTCGCCAACGCCGCCGACATCGTCACCGGGGTCAACGCCGCGGGGCTCGAGCTCCTCGGGAGGGAGCGGCACGAGGTGATCGGCCACCCCTTCGCCGACCTCGCGCTCAATCCCCAGGACCGCGAGCCCCTACTCAGGAGGGTGCGGGGGGACGGCTTCGCCTCGGACTACGAGATCGTGCTCCGGCGCGCCGACGGCGAGGCCATATTCTGCCTCGAGACCTCCCACTGCAACCGGGGGGCCGAGGGCGAATTCCTCGAGATCCAGGGCATCGTCAAGGACATCAGCGAGCGCATCAAGGACGAGCGGGAGATGTGGAAGACCAACCTCGAGCTGGCCGAGGCCAACATGAAGCTCCAGAGGACCCAGAGCATCATGGTCCAGCAGGAGAAGCTCGCGTCTATCGGCCAGCTCGCCGCCGGCGTCGCCCACGAGATAAACAACCCCCTGGGCTTCCTGAAGAGCAACCACGCCACCCTCGAGAAGTACGTCAGGTCCGTGGTCGAGGCCTGGCGCGAGCTGCGGAGGATCGTCCCCGAGGCCGCCGCGGGCATCGAGGGACGGCTGGGCCTCGCGGAAATTTTCGAGGACATCGAGCCCCTGTTCTCGGATTCCGACGACGGCTTCGCCAGGATCGTCCGCATAGTCGCCAGCCTCAAGAATTTTTCCCGCGCCGAGTCGGACGAGGCTCTGGCGCCCTACGACGTGAACGCCGGCATCGAGAGCACCCTGGTCGTAGCCTGGAACGAAATCAAGTACGTGGCCGAGGTGAAGAAGGACTTCGGCTCCATCCCGCCCATAAGCGCCCGGGGCGGGGAGATAAACCAGGTGATCCTCAACATCCTCGTGAACGCCGCCCAGGCCATCGGGTCCCTGAAGCGGGAGGGGAAGGGGCTCATCGCCATCTCAACCCGCGTCAGGGGGGACCGGGCGGTCATCTCCATCTCGGACGACGGTCCCGGCATCCCCAAGGACATCCAGTCGAAGATCTTCGACCCGTTCTTCACGACCAAGGACCCGGGGAGCGGCACCGGCCTCGGGCTCTCGATATCCTACGACATCGTGGTGGCCAAGCACGGGGGCAGCCTCACGGCGAGCTCGGAGGGCGTGGCCGGGGCTACTTTCGTGGTCGAGCTGCCCATCGCGGGCCCTCCGGAGGGAGCCGGGGGGGACTGAGCTCCCTCGACGCGAGCATTGCCCTTGCGGCCCGACGCGTGATACCCTTCGCGCCACGGAGGGTAGCCATCATGCATCTAGTCTGCCTCGACCTCGAAGGCGTCCTCGTTCCCGAGATCTGGATCGCCTTCTCCGTAGCCACGGGTATCCCGGAGCTCAAGATCACGACCCGGGACGAGCCCGACTACGACAAGCTCATGAAGTACCGGATCGGCATACTCCGGGACCGCGGCCTCGCCCTCGCGGACATCCAGAAGGTCATAGGCGGCATGGAGCCCCTGCCCGGCGCCGTCGACTTCGTGCGGAAGCTCAAGGAACGCACCCAGCTCATCATCCTGTCGGACACCTTCACCCAGTTCGCCCAGCCCCTCATGGCCAAGCTGGAGTATCCGACCCTCTTCTGCAACACCCTCAACGTCGATCCCACCGGAATGATCGCCGGATACGAGATGAGGCAGCACGACGGAAAGCGCAAGTCCGTCCAGGCCCTGAAGTCCCTCAATTTCCGGGTCTTCGCGGCCGGAGACTCCTACAACGACCTCAACATGATCGCCGCCGCCGACTCGGGCGCCCTCTTCAAGGCCCCCGACTCTATCAAGGCCAAGTGCCGGGACATCCCCCTCGTGGAGGACTACTCCGCCCTCCTCGCCGAGATCGACAAGTTCCTCAGGAGCTGAGCCTCGGGCCCGAGCCCGCGGAGGTACCGGCCCCGGCAGCCCCTCGGATTTGACCGGGGGCCGCCGGCGGGCCTCTGGAGGGCTCCCGCGCGGGGCGGCCTGGGGACGGTCACATCCCGCAGCGCAGCCAGACCCGCATCTCACCTTCGGCACGGTTGGCCCACTGGAAATAGGGTATGAGGACGACGGGCCCCTCCCCGTAGCGCGGGGCCGAGGGGCCGTAGAGCGGCGCCCCCGGCGGGGTGGGCAGGGCCTTCCTGCCCGCCGCCTCGACTCGGAGGGACTCCACTTCGATCCCGGACTCGCAAGCTAGGAGCCCGCGTCGGGCCTTGGCCGGGACGGAGGGGTAGACCTCGACGCCCTGGAGCTCCGGGCCGTTGTCCGCTTCCTCGGCGCAGAGCACGAAGGGCCCCCGCTGGGCCGCCGCCATGCCGGCCGCCTCGGCTACCTCGGACCTCGCGAAGAGGAAGTGGACCGTCATGTCGAGGTCGAGGATGAGCTCGTCCCCGGCCTCCCAAGCCCGATCGACGACCATGTAGCCCTTCTCGACCGAGGGGGACTCGATCCGCCGGCCGTTCAACGCCGCGGAGAAGGAGGCCGACCAGGAGGGGATCCGGAGCCTGAGAGCCCGCCTCCCGCCTCCCGCCGCGATCCGCAGGGCTATCCTGCCTTCCCAGGGGTATTCGGTCTCCACCGCTACGCGCATTCCTCCCGCCTCGGCGGGGAAGACCGCTTCGCCGGAGATGTAGTTGTGGACCCATACGGAGGCCGAATCGTAGGTGTAGGCGTAGGTGCCGATGGATCCGACGAGCCGGGCCACGTTGGGCGGGCAGCAGGAACAGCCGAACCACTGGACCCGGCGGGTCTTCGTCGCGTCCTGGTCGAAGCGGGCGCGGGCGACCGCCGGGATGGCGGCGAGGGGGTTCACGTAGAAGAAGCGGGTCCCGTCGGCGGACATTCCGGAGAGGACGCCGTTGTAGAGGGCGCGCTCGATGACGTCGGCGTAGCGGGAGTCGGGATCGAGGAGGAGCATGCGCCAGGCCCAGAACACGAGGCCGATGGAGGCGCAGGTCTCGGCGTAGGCCCGGTCGCTCGGCAGATCGTAGTCGATGGTGTGCCGCTCTCCCCGGTGCTGGGACCCGATGGCTCCGGTCACGTACATCCTCCGCTCCGCGGCGCTCTCCCATATCGCCGAGAGGGCTTCCCGCAGCCGGGCGTCCCCGGTGATGGCCGCGTAGTCGGCCATGGCGGAGTAGAGGTAGACACCCCGCACAGCGTGGCCCTCGGCGGAGCGCTGCTCTCGCGCAGGAGCCTGGGCCTGGAAGTAGTCGAGGTCGAAGTCCCTCTCCCGCTTGCCCGCGCCGTTGGTCGCCCGCTCGGCGTCGAAGTAGCAGGGCTTCTGGCCCCTCTCGTCGACGAAGTACTCGGCGAGCTTCAGGTGCTTCTCGTCCCCAGTGACGCCGTAGAGCCTGAAGAGGGCGAGCTCGATCTCCGGGTGGCCGTCGTAGCCCCGGCGCTTCCCGTCTTCGCGGCCGAAGGCTTTGTCCACGCAGTCGACGTAGCGGAGCATGATGTCCAGGAGCTTGCGGGAACCCGTGGAACTATAGTGGGCGACCGCCGCCTCGAGGAGATGGCCGCCGCTGTACAGCTCGTGGCCCCACTCGAGGTCGCCCCACCTCTTGTCGGGGGTCGTGGCCTTGTAGTAGCTCTGGATATAACCGTCGCTCTCCTGGGCGGCGCCGAGGAGCTCGATGGCCTCGTCGACCCGGCCCTCTAGCTCGGGGTCGGGCTCGCGGGCCAGGGAGTAGGAGGCTGCCTCGATCCACTTGCCGATCTCGGAGTTCTGGAATTGGAAGCTGTAGAGCTCGCCCGAGGAGAGTCCCGCGACTATCCTGAGGTTTTCGAAGGCGTGGCTGGGCTCGGCGCCCGGTATCTCGTCGTTCAGCGCCTTCCACTGATACGGCAGCACGGATTCGGCTACGAGGCGCTGCCTGTCCCCCCAGAAACCCTTCCCGACCCTAACGTCCCCTATGCCCAATGCCTTGACGCTGCCCATGACTCCACACTTTCCGCTCTTCGCGTCGCCGCAGGCGAACCCCGCGGTCCAGCCCTCCCGGCGCCGGGAGGAAGATGTCCCCGCGGGACTACCGCCGGGGTAGGTCTAAAAATAGTCCCGCTTGCGCAAAATGGGTATTAACCTAAATAATAGGCTAAGCGACATTTTCCGACTTCATCCCGCGCCGCGTCGCTAGGAGGCGACCCTGAGGTATGCCCTGTATTCCCTGCCCGACACGACGGCGGACAACTGCGGCAACGCGATCCTCGCCCCGGGCTGGATACACCCCGAGCGGCTCCTGCCCTCGTCGGTCCTCATCCTCGGGCGGAAGGGGAGGGCCCGCATCGAGGACGAGGGCGAAGTCCTGGAGGTGCGCCCTTCGCGGGTAGTCCTCCTCGCGACGGGCCGCCATCACCGGGGCGCCGAGCGCATCGCGTCCTCGGCCTCCTACTACTGGATACATTTCACCGCCGCCGAGGGCGGCTTCGCGGTCCTCGACGGGGTCGAGACCGACACGATCCTGAGCAGCCCCGACGTGCGGGGTTACAAGCTCCGGTCCTCCGCCCTGGTGCCCCAGTCCTTCGACCTCCGGGACGAGGAGCCCTTCGCCCAGGCCTTCCACGAGCTCCTCTTCGAGCAGGAGTCGCCCTCGTACACGCCCCTCAAGTACCAGGCGATCTTCCGCCAGATGCTCATCCGCCTCACGGAATGCGTCATCGCCTCCTACGGCCCCTCCGATGGATCCCGGACCGGAGGCGGCTCCCAGATCGCGAGCATCGTCTACGCCACGATCGCCGAGGTGGTGGAGAACCTCACGGACCCCGAGCTCTCGGTGAAGTCTATAGCCGCCAAGCTCCGGCTCAATCCCGACTACATCGGGAGACGCTTTCGCGAGGTGATGGGCATCCCGATCGGCGGCTACATATTGAAGAAACGCATCCTGCTCGCCCGGTGTAGGCTCGAGGAGTCCAACGACTCGGTGAAGGAGATAGCGCGCCAGTGCGGGTTCGGGACCATGCGGCACTTCATCCGGCAGTTCAAGAGCGAGGCGGGGATGACACCCACCGAGGCGCGGCTGCACTTCCAGGCCCGGCATATCAACAATCAGTAGCAAGTCGGAATATGTCACCTAAAGTGCAAAAGCTGCGAGTTCCGCACTGCGCGGGCGCGGGGCGATACTAGGCTCGTCATCGCACGACATCCGAAGGAGGGAGAAAAACGATGAGAAGAGCGAAGATATCGGCTCTCGCGGCATTTTTCGCGGCGGTCGCGGCCATGGGCCTCTACGCCGAGAACATCAAGCTCACGTTCATGTTCTGGGGAAGCCCGGCCGAGCAGGCGGCGATCACCAAGGCCTGCAAGGACTTCGAGGCGGCCAACCCTGGCATCTCCGTCGACCCTCTGTACGCTGTCTACTCCGGCGCCGAGTACGACGCGAAGATGAAGGCCATGTCCGAGTCCGACACCCTGCCGGACTGCGGCTACTTCGCCAGCGAGACCATCTACAGCTACGCGGCGAACGATTTCTTCCTCGACCTCGCTCCCTACGTCAAAGCCGACAACCTCGAGAAGGACTACCTACCCCAGGCCTGGATACGCTCGGGGTCCAAGATCATCGGCGCCTACACCGCCGCCGAGGCGGAGGTGATGTACTATAACAAGGATACGCTGAAGAAAGCCGGCGTCCCCTTCCCGCCGACGAACTACAAGAAGGCCTGGTCGTGGAAAGACGCGGTCAAGTACTGGACTAAGCTGACGGTGGACACCAAGGGCAAGCACCCCGGCGAGGCCGGCTTCGATCCCAAGCACATCGCCTGCTTCGGCATCTTCCACGAGACCTGGACCGGCATGCTCTGGCCCCGCCTCTGGGGCAACGGCGGCGACATCTTCTCCGCCGACGGCAAGGACGTCCTCATAGACAAGCCCGAGACGATCGAGGCTATCCAGCAGCTCGCCGACCTCCGGAACAAGTACATGGTCATGTCCTCCCCCGGCCTCACCGAGTACAACGCCACCGGCAAGACCGATCCGAAGGTCCTCCTCCAGAACGGCCAGATCGCCTTCTACGTCTCCGGCGCCTGGGAGCTCCTCGACTTCGCCAAGATGGACTTCCCCCTCGGCGTGGGCGCCCTGCCCATAGCCAAGAAGCCCGCTCAGCTCTACATCAGCGGCGTCAACGTGGTCTTCAAGAAGACCAAGCACCCCGCCGAGGCCTGGAAGCTCCAGAAGTGGATGATGGATCCCTCCAAGACCACCGACCTCTACGCCGGCGGCCTGTGGATGCCCACCAAGAAGTCCTGGTACGAGAACAAGGCCGACCTCGCCAAGTGGCTCGACAATCCCGCCCACCCCAAGGGCTTCAAGGAGGCGGTCGTGGACTCCATGGCCATCGCCCGCAACGAACCCCTCAACATCAAGAACTCGAACCAGATCATGACGGAGTACATCAACCCCGAGCTGGACAAGGTCTGGCAGGGCAAGGATACCGCGGAGAACGCCATGAAGCGCGCCGCCGCGGCGGTGCGCAAATCCGGACTCCTCCAGGGGCTCTGGCAGTAGCGCCCGCGCTTCGAAACTGCGGGCGAGGCCTCGGGGCCGCGCCCGCGCACCACATTCCACGCCGCCCGGGGAGCGAAGGTCCCTCGGGCGGTTAGCCGTCAGGAGAGGCCGACTATGCGCATCAGGAAAGAGACGCTCTGGGGCTGGATCCTCGTATCGCCCCTCGCCCTCGGGCTCACGATCTGGGTCGCCTTCCCGCTGGGGGTGGCCCTCTCCATGAGCCTCTTCAAATGGAACATGATATCCGCGCCGACCTTCATCGGCCTTCAGAACTACGCCTTCATGTTCGCCGGGGACCACCTTTTCTGGCAGTCCCTCTCGGTCACCCTCGTCTACACCCTGACGAGCGTGCCCCTGCAGATGCTCGTGGCTTTCTCCGCGGCCCTCCTCCTCAACGCCAAAGCCAAGGGCCAAGGGGTCTTCCGGACGATCTTCTACCTTCCCGCCCTCATCCCCACCATGGTGTCCACGGCCCTGTGGCTCTTCCTCTACAACCCGCAGTACGGCCTCTTCAACCTCATCCTCGACAAGCTCGGACTCCCGACTTCCATGTGGATCCGGGACTCGGGCACGGTCATACCGAGCCTCATCATCATGAGCCTGTGGAGCATCGGCAACGTCGTGGTGATCTTCCTCGCGGGGCTGCAAGGCATCCCGAAGGAGCTCGAGGAAGCCTGTGTCATCGACGGGGGCAACTGGTGGCACCGGATGCGCGCTGTCATCCTCCCGCAGATGAGCCCCATCGTCTTCTACAACCTCGTCATGGGGATCATCGGGGGGCTGCAGACCTTCACCCAGCCCTACATCATGACCAACGGAGGCCCCTCCAACTCCTCCCTCACCCTCATGCTCCACCTGTACAAGCAGGCCTTCCAGTTCAGCAAGATGGGCTACGCCAACGCCTTGGCCGTAGTCCTCCTCATCCTCACCATGGCAGCCTCGCTCCTCGTCTTCCGAAGCGCGAAGTCCTGGGTCTACTACGAAGGAGACCGCAAATGAAGGCCCGCGCCAGCAGATTCTGGATCTACGCCCTCCTCGTCCTCGGGTCGATCCTCTGCCTCCTGCCCTTCGCCTGGCAGCTCCGCAGCTCCATCATGACCATGCCGGAGATCTTCAGCTATCCGCCGAAGATCCTCCCCTCCGATCCCCAGTGGAAGAACTATTCCGACGTCTTCACGATCCTGCCCTTCGGGCGCTACTACGCCAACACCGCCATCCTCGTGGCCTGGAATATCGTCGGCGTCCTCGTCTCCAACATCTCCATCGCCTTCGCCCTCACGCGGCTCAAGTTCCGCGGGCGCAACCTCCTCTTCGCCCTCAGCATCGGGACCCTCATGATCCCGACCACCGTCACCCTCATTCCGACCTTCATCGAGTGGAGTGTACTCGGGGGCCTCAACACCTTCCTCCCCCTCATCGTCCCGAGCTTCTTCGGGAACGCGTTCTTCATCTTCCTCCTCGTGCAGTTCTTCAGGACCATCCCCTTCGACTTCGACGAGGCCGCCCTCATCGACGGCGCCTCCTATCCGAGGATCATGGTCCAGATCATCGTGCCGATGGCGAGGCCCATCATCGCGGTGATGCTCATCTTCACCTTCCTCAACGTCTGGAACGACTTCATGGGACCCCTCATGTTCCTGAACGACCAGAAGCTCTACACCCTGGCCCTGGGCCTCAAGTCCCTGCTCTCGAGCTACAACTCCTACTGGCACATCCTCATGGCCGCCGCGACCCTCGTGGTCATGCCCCTCGTGGTCGTCTTCTTCATCGGGCAGAAGTCCTTCATCTCGGGCCTCACGATGGGCGGCATCAAGGGCTGAGACGGATTGGACCGGCCCGACCGCCTCGCTCCAGGACGCCCTCGAGCTCCGAGAGGATCATGGCCGTGGCGCCCCAGACGACGGCGCCCCCGAGGAGGTAGCAGGGCACGGTCCTCAGGGCGCCCCCCGCGAGGACCTCCCGACGTGCCTTGGAACGGGGATCCAGGAGTTCCTCTACTCCCGCCTCCCTGATGTTCGCCACCTCCGCCCGGTTGGGCTCCAGCTCCGGCCGACCCGCGACGAGGCCGAGGACCGGCCGCACGAGGAAGCGGCTCGTCGAGATGGTGAGGGGCGTGAGGAGGCCCAGGACCTCCACGCTCTTCGGGTCGAGGCCGACTTCCTCCCGAGCTTCCCGGAGCGCTGTGGCCTCGGGGCCCGAGTCCTCCTCCTCGGCCTGGCCGCCGGGGAAGGCGATCTGGCCGCCGTGGGGCCCCCCTTCGGCCCTCTCGATGAGGATGATGGAAGGGCCCCTCGATGCCTCGAATAGGGCGACGAGGACCGCCGAGGCGCGGGCGTCGGGGACCGGAGCCTCTCCCGCCCGGTACGCCGGGCGCATCCTGTCCTGGGCCGCCGCCCCGGGCAGGGGGTGCGCCAAAGCGGCGCGGAGGCGGCGCGCCACGCCGTCGAGGGACTCTCCCGGCCCGGCGCTCAGGTGGCTCTCCGTATCTCGACGATCCTCATCCGCCGCTCACCTCTGGGGAGGGCGGCCACGGCGAGATCCCCGACCCGCTTGCCCACGAGGGAGCGGGCCACCGGACTCGCCCAGGAGAGGAGTCCCCGGTCGGGGTCGCTCTCGTCGGCTCCGACGATGCGGTAGGTCCGCTCCGCTCCGCCTTCCTCGATCTGGACCTCGAGGCCGAAGACGACCCGCTCGGTGGAGTTCGGCTCCTGCACCACCTCGAGGAGAGACTCCATGCGCCGGAGGTACGCGAGGCGTCGCTCGATCTCCGAGACCTCTCGGATGGCCGCGGATTGGTCCCCCGGCTCGGCGGCCGCCAGGGCAGCCTTGGCCCTGGGCAGCTCCCCCTCGACGAGGCGCCGCAGCTCCGCCGAGAGGCGCACCGCCCCCTCCGGGGTCATATAATTCTTTGCCCCTGCGGGCAGGGGAAGGGGGATGTCCGCGAGGTCGTCGGCCTCGTCGGACCCCGAGTCCTCGTCTACGAATGCGCGGCTCATGGGAGGATTGTGGACCCCGCCCGGGGACGCGCGCAAGATGCAGCGGGCGGCACGGACCTGGGCGGGGAAGAGCCATCATACCGATCCATGCCTTGGCACCGTCGCTCTACAGCGCCTACCGTCGCTACAAGGAGGACTACATAGCCCTGCCGGAAGGCCTCGGATCAGTACTCCTCGAACTCCGAGTCCTTGTTCCCCGGACTTTCGACCGGCGCGATGGCCCTCCTGGCCGGACCGCGAGTCGCCGTCTCGGGGCCCGCGGCCTCGGGTGTCCCGGCCTTCGGGCGCCGGGCGCTCCCCCGGTTCGAGACCTTGAAGTAGGAGATGGCGTCGAGGGAGCGCTGGGCCTGGGTCGCCTGCCTCTCGGCGGTGGCGCTCAGCTCCTCGGCGGCCGAGGCGTTCTGCTGGACTATGGTGTCGAGCTGGATGAGGGCCGAGTTGATCTGGGAGGCCCCAGAGTCCTGCTCCCGGCTCGCGGCGAGGATCTCCTGGACGAGGCTCGCGGTGCGCTGGATCCCGGGGACGATGGAGTCGATGATGGCCCCGGCTTGCTCGGCCGAGGCGACGGTCTTGGCCGATAGCTCGGTGATCTCGCTCGCCGCGGCCTGGCTCCGCTCCGCCAGCTTGCGGACTTCGCTGGCCACCACCGCGAAGCCCTTCCCGCTCTCCCCGGCCCGGGCCGCCTCGATGGCCGCGTTGAGGGCCAGGAGGTTGGTCTGCCTGGCGATCTCCTGGATGATGCCGATCTTCTCAGAGATGTTCTTCACGTCCAGGACCGCCTCGCCCACGATCTTGCCGCCGCTCTGGGCGTCCTCGGCGGCCTCGCGGGCTATGGACTCGGTCTGGGCCGCGTTGTCCGCCGTCTGCTTGATGTTGGCGGCCATCTGCTCCATGGAGCTCGTGACCTCCTCCATCGATGAGGCTTGCTCGCTCGCCCCGGAGCTCAGGGTCTGGGAGGCCTTGGAGAGGGCGTCGGCCCCCTGGGCGACGTTGCCCGACGAGCTCTGTACCTCTGCCACGACCTCGCTCAGCTTGTGGACCATGGCGTTGAGGGCCGCGGCGAGCTGGCCGATCTCGTCGGTCTGGTGGAGGGTGAAGCTCTCGGTGAAGTCCCCGTCGGCGACCTTGCCGGCGAAGGAGGCCGCCTGCCGGATGGGCTTCACGAGGCCCCCGGTGAGGGCCCAGAGGAGGGCCAGGGCGATGGCCAGGACGACGAGCCCGACGAGGATCTGAAAGAGGGCGCTGGCCGCGCTCTTCGAGGTGAGGGACGAGTCGAGGGCCGCGGCCTCGCCCATGACGATCGCCGTCGGCACGCTGATGACGACCGACCAGGGCTTCCCCGTCCTGCCCAGGGTTATCGGCGCCTGGGCGTTGACGATCTTCGACGCGGCGTCGGTCTCCACCACCGCCTTGCCTGCCTGGACGTTCTGGAGCAGGGCGTCGAAGCTCTGGGGGAAGATCGCCTTGGCGCTGTTGCCGATGGTGGTGGCGTCGGCGCTGTCGGCGACGACGAGGCCGAGGTAGCTCACGACCACGACTCGGCTCTTCCCGTCGAACACCGACAGGGAGACCTGCTTAGCCAACTCCTGCAGGAAGGTTAGCCGGAGGTCCGTGCCCGCGACGCCGAGGAATTTGCCGTTCGCCACGATGGGGACGGATATCGTGGTGAGGAGGTCCTGCTTGCCCTGGACGATGTAGGGGAAGGGGTCGAGGACGCTCTCCTTGAGGGTCTCCCGCGGACCGAGGTACCACCCGCCCTTGCGCACCCCGTTCGGGTGGGTCTCGGAGCTCTCGTACTCCACTAGGGCCTGGCGGGCGATCTTGCCGCTCTCGTCCCGGTTCCAGTACGGGATGAGCCGACCCGTGGCGTCGTAGCCCTGGTCGGTCCGGCCCGCGTAGGCCCTGTCCCTGCCGTCGAGGCCGTTGGGCTCCCAGGCCGTGTAGGTCCCGAGGAAGTTGGGGTTGTCCTGGAGCTCCCTGAGGAGGATGTTGTTCACGAGGCCGCGGTAGTCCCTGCCGCCGCCCGAGGCTATCTCCGCCCTGAAGGCCTCGAAGACCCGGGCCGAGGTCCGGGCGGTGTCGAGGTTCACCTGGATGGTGCTCTGTATTACGTTGGCCTGCTGGGCCGCCCGGGAGAGGAGGATGTCGTTGACCTGCTTGTCCACGAGGCCCGCGACGCTCTTCGAGACGAAGCCCTGGGAACTCCGGGTGGAGATGAACCCGTAGACGAGGATGACCCCCGCGGACAGGAGGAGGAAGGCCCCGGCCATCAAAGCGATTTTCATCTGGATCGATTTGACCTGCACGCTCACGCCTCCCTCCCGGCGCCTGGGGCCGGCTTTTTCATTGGCCTTAGGTCGACGCCGGTAATAAAAGTGTAGGGGGGTGCGCCGGGGAATGCAAATCTGGAGGAAGCACGTCGCGGAGAGGCGACGCATCGGGGCGCCGGAGCTCCCGCGTCGCCTGTCGCCCAGGTTCCCTCGAAGGTGCCGGGAGGATCGCTTTATAGGTGGGGGAGGATCGTTTTATATCCCTCCGCGGGACTTCTCTCGACCTAGGGCGGATTTCCCTTGCCCAGCGAGGCGCCCCGAATTACTATCCCCCAGATCGCCGGCGAGGCGGTCGGTGTCCCCACGGCGATGCCCCGGGGACGCGGAAGGAGCGATCGATGAGCGTCGAGTTCGGTGTCGATTATTATCCTGAGCATTGGGACCGCTCGCGGTGGGAGACCGACGCGAGCCTCATGCGCGAGATGGGCGTGGACGTCGTTAGGATGGGCGAATTCTCGTGGTTCAAGCTCGAGCCGGATCCGGGGAACTACGATTTCTCGTGGCTCGACGAGGCCATCGCGCTCCTCGGCCGGCACGGCATCAAGACTGTAGTCGGCACGCCCACCGCCGCGCCCCCTCGCTGGCTCGTCGACCTGGACCCGTCGATCCTGCCCGTGGACACCCAGGGGATCACCCGAGGGTTCGGTGGCCGCCACCACGTCTGCCACTCCAACAGGACCTACCGCGATCGTTCCATGGACATCGTCGTCGCCATGGCGGAGCACTACCGGGGCAACCCCGACGTCGTCGGCTGGCAGGTGGACAACGAGCTCGGAAACAGCCACGAGAACCTGTGCACCTGCGATTCCTGCCGATCCGGGTTCCACGCTTGGCTCGAGAGGCGTTACGGCGGGATAGAGTCGCTCAACGCGGCCTGGGGCACGGGCTTCTGGAGCCAGAACTACACGGCCTTCTCCCAGATCCCCGCCCCGAGGATCACCCCGAACAGCCACAACCCCTCGCTGCTCCTGGACTGGCGGCGATTCTGCTCCGACCTCATCGCGGGCTTCGGACGGATGCAGGTCGAGGCGATCCGGGGAAGGTGCCCGGGGAAATTCGTGACCCACAACATGATGGGCTTCGCCGAGAAGGTCGATTACTACGACCTGGGCGCGAGCCTCGACTTCGCGAGCCACGACCAGTATCCCATGGGGTACTGGATGTCCGAGGAGGAGAAGTCGCCGTCCTCCCTCGCCGCCACCCTGGACTTCATACGGGGGGTGAAGCGCCGGAACTTCTGGGTCATGGAGGAGCAGGCTGGGCCGGCGGGCTGGGAGACCCTCGGCCGGACCCCCGGCCCGGGGCAGCTCGGGCTCTGGACGGCCCAGGCCGTCGCCCACGGCGCCGACGCGGTCGTCTTCTTCCGCTGGCGCACCTGCACCTTCGGGACCGAGGAGTTCTGGCACGGCATCCTCCCCCACAGCGGGGTGCCCGGCCGGAGGTACGCGGAGTTGTCGAGGATGATCGCCCGGCTCCGCCCCGTCATGCGGGAGGTCAAAGGCGTCTGCCGCGAGGGCGACGTGGGGATCGTCTACGATTACGATCAGTGCTGGGCCCTGCGGATCCAGCCCCATCACCCGAAGCTGAGCTACGTCTCGGCGATCCTCCGGTACTACGCCGCCTTCTTCCGCAGGAACATCCCCGTGGACTTCCTGGGCCCCGACGCGGAGCTCAAGGGCTACAAGGTCGTGGTAGCTCCCCTCATGTTCGTCCTCGGGGGCGACACTGAGGAGAAGCTCCGGCGCTACGTGGCGGAGGGCGGCGCCCTCGTGCTGACGATGCGGACGGGGGTCAAGACCGAGACGGATACCTGCCGGACCGACGGGAGCCTCCCCTGCGGCCTGACCGACGTGGCCGGTGTCGAGGTGCTCGACTACGACTGCCTACGGGACTCCGACGTCCCCGTCGCCTGGGTCGCCTCTCCCTCCGGGGAGGACTGCGGGACTTGGTGGAGCGACGTGCTCTCGCCCCGGGATGGCGCCGAGGTCCTGGCGACGTACGGAGACGGCTTCTACCGCGGCGCCCCCGCGGTGACGGTCCACCGCTACGGGAAGGGGATAGCCTACTACGTGGGGACGCAGCCTTCCGCCTCGCTGCTGCAGAAGATCGTCGATCGCGTCTCCGCCGCGGCGGGCGCGGGTGGGCTCGCGGAGGCCGAAGATGGCGTCGAAGTCGCCTGCCGCGCGGGGGCCGGGGCGGACTATCTCTTCGTCATGAATCACGCCGACGGACCCCGGCGCGTCGAGGTCCCCGCAGCCTGGGCTCCCGTGGACGGCGGAGAGGGACCGTCCATCGAGCCGTACGGCGTCAGGATATTCAAGCGCCCGAGGGATTAGTCGAGGGGCGATCGCCGCGAGCATCGCTTTGTAGACTTTTTGGTTAAGATCCTCGCGTTGCGCCTTTCGAATACCCGCCCTAGTATGATTTCCTCGAGACGGAATAGCACGGCTTTCGCTTCAGCAAGGAGGAGATCATGAATAAATCCCTGATGACCGGGATCGCCCTCGCGGCCGCCCTGGCGGCCGCGCTTCCCGGTTTTTCCCAGGCCGCCAAGGCGCCTAAGAAGGCGATGACGGCCATGTTCTTGGGTAGCTCCCAGGACCAGGCGGTCGTCAACATCATCAAGCGCATGACCGACAAGTTCAACGCCGAGAACTCGTACAACGTCGAGTTCAAGTTCGAGACCTACGAGAACGAGCAGTACAAGACCAAGCTGGCGACGGTCATGGCGGCCAACTCCGCACCGGACGTCTTCTTCACCTGGAGCGCCGGGTATCTGAAGCCCTTCGTCGAGGGCGGCAAAGTCTTCCCCATCGGCCAGCTGCTCAACGCCGACAAGGAGTGGAAGAGCCGGTTCAACGACGGCGTCTTCGGGCCCGTCTCCTACGGAGGCAAGATCTACGCGGTGCCCCATGGGCAGACCGTCGCGGTGATGTACTACAACACCCGCCTCTTCAAGGAGAACAAGGTCGCGGTGCCCACCACCTTCGCCGAGCTCGAGCAGGCCTGCAGGACCTTCAAGGCGAAGGGCATCATCCCCATCAGCGCGCCGGTCAAGGATGCGTGGATAGCCGGGCAGCTACTCCAGCAGCTGGCCAACGGCGTCGGCGGCATGGACCTGTTCAACGGGACCGTGGCCAAGACGAAGGCCTGGAACGATCCCTCGTACGTGAAGGCCGCGAAGCTGCTCGGCGAGCTCGTCGCGATGAAGGCTTTCCAGGATGGGTACCTCGGGATGACCTACGACCAGGGCCGCGAGCTATTCACCCAGGAGAAGGCCGCGATGTTCTACATGGGTTCCTGGGACATCGGGATGCTCGCCGACCCCAAGGTGCCCGTGTCCAAGAACGTCGGCGTGTTCAACCTTCCCGCCAGCGATCCGGCCGCCGGCAACGTCGCGATAGGCGATGTCGACCAGTGCCTCGCCATCAGCGCGAACTGCGGCGACCCCAAGGCCGCGGCTGCCTACATCAAGATGTTCTCCGGCGTCGAGGCCCAGGAAGCCTACGCCTACAACGCCAACTACCTGATCTCCACGAAGACCCCGCTCGACAAGGCGAAGCTCTCGCCCCTCTTCCTCGAGGTCAACGCCATCCAGAAGAAGATAACCGGCGTCACTCCCTGGCTCGACCGCGTCTTCGGCGCGGGAGAGGGTGTGGAGTTCAACAACGCCGCCCAGGCGGTCATCGCCGGCAAGGACCCCGCCGAGAAGATGAAGGCCCTGCAGCAGTTCGCGAAGGACAACGCCCTTCGCTGAGCTGATCTCGTCCGCCCTATAGGAGGCGCCGGGGCCGACCCCGGCGCCTATTCTCTTCGCCGAGTGGAGAGTGGGTACCTTGGATAAGTTCCTTTCCTCGAAGAAATGCATCCTCATCTTCGTGGGCCCGGCCTTCCTGGTCTTCGCGCTGTTCGGGCTCCTGCCTATCCTCTTCAACGTCGCGCTGAGCCTGTTCAGGACGGACCTCATGAGTCCCGGCGCCTACGTGGGAATCCGGAACTACGCGAACCTCCTCCACGACTCGATCTTCCTCCAGAGCCTGGGGAACAACCTCCTCATGGTCGTCGGCTCCTTCCTGGCCCACATGCCCCTGGCCCTCCTGCTCGCGAATATCCTCTTCAGCAAAATCAAGGGCGCCCATTTCTTCCAGTCGGTATTCTTCCTGCCCTGCGTCGTGTGCGGCGCCGCCATCGGCCTCACCTGGACTTTCATCTACAACTCGGAGTTCGGCCTAGTCAACCGAATCCTCGAGGCCCTGAGGCTGGCGAGCATGAAGCGCCAATGGCTGTCGGACGAGGGCACCGTGATGGTCGCCATCATCGTGGTCGTGATGTGGCAGTTCGTGGGGTACCACATGGTGATCCAGCTCGCCGCGATGCGGAACATCTCCCCGACCCTCTACGAGGCCGCCGCGATCGACGGAGCCAGCGGGTGGACGCAGTTCGTCAAGATCACCATGCCCCTCATCAGGCCGATCCTCAAGATAGACGCGGTGCTGATAGTCACCGGATCCCTCAAGTACTTCGACCTGGTGTTCACCATGACAGGGGGAGGCCCCAACCACGGGAGCGAGGTCCTGTCGACTTACATGTACTACCAGGGATTCCGCACCCTCAAGTACGGCTACGCGAGCGCCATAGGCAATGTCCTCGTGCTCCTCTGCGCCGCGGTGATCGTCGTTTCGAACCTCTTGTTCAAGTCCAAAGACGACATGGAGCTGTGTTGACCATGGCGACGGGTAGCAAGGCGCTCAAGGTACTCCAATATTCGGTGTTGATCCTCTGCTCGATCGTCTTCCTCTATCCTATCCTCTGGCTATTCATCAACTCCTTCAAGTCGAACGCAGAGCTCTTCGCGTCGCCCTGGACCCTGCCCGGATCCCTATCCCCTGAGAACTACGCTAGGGCGATCGGCGAGGGGAGCATGGGCCGGTTCTTCGTCAACTCCGCTGTCATCTCGACCGCCGTCGTGGCGATAACCACGGTGCTCAGCGCGATGTCCGCCTACGGCCTCACGCGGCTGCGCTGGAAGCTCTCCGGGGCCACCCTCTCGATCATGCTCCTGGGGATAATGATCCCCCAGCACGCCACTATCGTCCCGCTCTTTTCGATCTTCAACGCCCTGCGGATCAACAACACCCTCTTCGCGGTCATCATCCCCAACGTGGTGTTCACGCTCTCCATGGGAATCCTGATCCTGAGCGGGTTCTTCGCCTCGATCCCCAAGGAGATGGAGGAGGCCGCGGTGATCGACGGCTGCTCGGTCCTCTCGGCCTTCTTCAGGATCATCTGGCCGATCGCGGCCGGCTCCCTCGTGACCGTCGCCGTCATAACCTTCATCCCGGTCTGGAACGACTTGCTCTTCCCCCAGATATTCCTGGTCGACCCGCGGAAGATGACCCTGCCGGTCGGGCTTACGGCCTTCAAGGGGCGCTACTCCACGGACTACGTCGGCATGATCGCCGCCGTAGTCGTCACGATACTGCCGAGCGTCCTCGTCTACGTTGCCCTGCACAAGCGGATCGTGGAGGGCATGACGGCCGGCGCGGT
>Ga0268360_1000930_pt1 | contig 37527 bp, 33 predicted proteins | sample BioMet11_FD_192465 | JGI IMG/M metagenome (GOLD analysis project Ga0268360, IMG submission 192465) | Sewage microbial communities from Oakland, California, United States - Biofuel 11 (Illumina Assembly) | ecosystem: Engineered > Wastewater > Sewage > Unclassified | place: USA: California... | reverse complement strand
AACCGGGGATAAAATCTGTCAGAGTACATATCCTATTAAGAATTGTTTAGGTTTTAATTATTCTCCCGGTTTTCCCTTGTTTTTACTATTTATTCCAAATAAACAAAATTTTCTGCAAACGTACGAGGTTTTGCAAACCTGTCAGGAATAATGATTACCAAAACTTATTTTCTGATCACAATCTTTCTGATATAGTTAGCATCCTTGCCGGTAACCGTTAGCGTATAAATCCCTTCCGGCAAATTGCCTGAAATGATTTCTGCCAAATATTTACCGTTAGCAGCAACATTCAATTGCCGATAAACAACCACGCCCAACGAATTATAAATGGTTACATCAAAATTCTGCGATTTTACTGAATTTAATTCAAGGGTAAATTGTCCATTGTTAGGATTAGGATAAACGGCCACTTCCCTTCTGTCCAGGCTGTTAATTCCGGTTAGGGTAGCCGTTAACGAAGCAATACTATAAACGCCATCGCTATTGGGGAATACTTTTCCGGTATAGGCATCACCGTAAGGATTGCTTAGCGTAACGTTTACTCCATCATATTCCTGTCCCTGCGACCATAGCTTGAATGTAACCTGATGATTGGCGGTAAAGCCTTCACCGGAATTCAGCGTGGCAAAAACCGGAATAGCATTCTCCGTTTGGTTATCGGCTGTGGGCGTCTGGGTTAATACCAAAGAACCAACCAGCGTTTGTCCGTTGAATACACCAATTTCATCCCCTGCCTGCAGGTTATAACCATTGATGGTTGCATCCGAAATATAGATGGTATATACCGGATCGGCTGCATTGCCGCCTTCAAAGCTAAAGTGTTGAATTGCTACATTGTTTTTGGTTGATTCGGACTTGGTTCCGGCCGGATAAATCAGTGTTGCCGGAGCATTCATCTTTACTAAATAGCCTTCCCCGGGAACGACATTGCCAATGTTGTTTACCCAGTTGGGTCCCAGTTTGCGTAGCATATTGCCTGCCGAATTACGGATAAAACTCAGATTATTGTTAAGAATTCCCGCAAAGGCAGCAGAAGCATCCATCGGATAATCGTGGAAATAGCTAATGAACTGGTATCCGGTATTCAGATTGATAGGCATGAGCGGATCAACCGGTGTACCGGTAATACTGAAATCATCCGGGGCATTCATCTTTACCAGATAGCCTTCGGTAATTACCCAATTTCCGATATTGTTTACCCAGCTTGGTCCCAGTTTGCGAAGCATATTTCCGGTGGAACTACGGACAAAACTCAGGTTGCCGTTCAACAGGTCGGACAAAACGACTGTCATATCCGCGTTAGGTGGTGTAATATAGGAAGAAATAAACTGATAGCCGGTATTCAGGTTATACGAATGGGTAACGGCATTATAAAAACTTATATCGGCTATGCTGTATTCTCCGTCTCCTTCCGGGAAAGTTGTTCCCATATAGGCATCTCCCCAAGGATTGCTTAAGGTAACATTGGAAAACTGCATTTCGGTTTGTTCATTTGCAAGCCAGCATTTTAAAGTGTACGTATGTCCGGGAATATAGCCGGGGCCGTTGGTTAGCGTTTTAAATACGCTGATAAAATGATCGAGAGCCGTTTCAGGTGTTAGGGATTCCGTCAAACGGCAGGCACCTACCATGGTGGTTCCGTCAAAAACTGCAATTTCATCCATAGGTTGTAAATTAGTTCCGTTAACCGAAGCTCCGGATAAATAAATCGTCCACACCGGGTCAGCCGGATTTCCGCCTTCAAAAACGAAATGCATGGGAAGCGCTTCTACAACCACCATCATACGAGCCATCATGTCATATCCATTGTAATAGGTGATGCCATCTTTGATAAGGGAAAGGGTTCCCATCACAGGATATATTCCGGCAACGCCGGGATTATACGAAGTTGAATCCCAGGTAACATTTAAATAAACATTATTCAGCAGAGAATCGGGTGTTCCCAAAGTTACTTCAACACTTCCGGGTAAACCGATTTGGTTAAAATAAGTTCCAACAGTAGTATGAATCGTATCATTTACGGGAACGTATCCGATATTATGATAAAAATTATCGCCCCAAACACAGTTATAAACATTGGTACCTTCTACCACCGTGTAATGCCGGTTTAAATACCCAGCGCCATCACCAGGAGTTTCACAGGTATTCCAATTAAAATTTTTACGGAATTTAAATTCCACTTCCTGTCCCGGTTGGTACCAGGTACCAGTGGAAATGGTGTAAATATTTCCCGATAGAGGAGTCATCGCAGAAGAGCCTTGCCAACCATTAAAAGATCCGGCAATATCTACAAAATCGGTATTTGGATCAAATCCACCGGCATTGATAAGGTCGGTTAAATCCACATTAAAGGTCAGTGATAAACCGTCAACAGGAGGTAAAATAAGTTGCGTTTGCCCGGTAACAGAGCCATCGGGATTAACAACAAATTCCGGATTATTTCCGGGTAAACCATGGGTAACCATCAAGTATTCACCAGCGCCATTAATAACCGTCCATTGATTGGTATCACCAACGGAAATGGTAATGGTTGTTTTCCAGATACCGCTGCCTGCAGGCGTTTCCAGCATAGGCATATTTGCCCAATTGTCAAACGATACTTGCAGCTTGAGTCCTGTTTCGGTTTTACCTTCATCGGTTACCGTAAATTCTACCGGGTATTCCGTAGCATTGCCCGGGATAGTATACGATGTTTGTCCTGAAATATTTCCTGCGCTATCGAGAGTAAATACCTGATTTTGTCCGGGAGGCAACAGCCAGATACCCCATTGTGAACCGTCGTCTTCTATGGCTCCCCAATCGTAAGTTCCTGGCAATACCGGCAAAATAGCTGTCCAGACGTGGTCGCCGGCAGTAACATCACCGTTGGTGCCGTCATCATACATCGGCATCGTATTCCATTGAGTCATCAAGCCTTTAATTTTGATATTCTGGTACGTTTGAGTGTTATCAATAATGGTAAATGGCACATCAAATGTTTGGCTGATTCCGCCAGCAGGCAATGAATCATCGCTCAGGAGAATATCGTCAAAATAAATTTCAATGTTCTGATTCAGATTTACCGGGTTGGCAAAGTCGGGCATAAAAACAATAGTAGAATATTTGCCGGTCTTGGATGAAAAATCGAAAACCATATCCTGCCATCCGTTTATTTCCGTTTGCGGGTACTTTGAAGCTATCTCAAGAGTTCCTGCCGGTCCGCCTTCGAGTTTAAAATAAACAGGACTTAAGCGTGGCTTATATACTTTTACATGAATATACTTTTTGTTAGTAATGTTTAACGAATCGTTAAGGGAGGCAAAAAAACCTGCCCAGGGATCGCCATCCGACGCACGGGTAAAGCGTACTACTTTCGAACTGGTATTGATGCCCGAAGGAAAAGGATTGTCAATCACCGCCAAAGTATTGGGATCGCCGCAAAGATTTCCGTTCGACATGCAGTTCATCACAAACGGTGAAGTTCCTGTTTCATAATCGGCAATTACCGTTGGCAAGGTTTTGATGTCGGAAATTGAACGGAGAATTAGCTGATAACCGGTAGCTGGATTCGAACTGTATTGACTAAGGCAACCGGTAACATTAACGTTTCCGGCAGGTATTATTTTGCCGACGATGTTGGAGGCAGGCAAAATACGTATTTGGGTAACAATACCGTTTGCATCGGTAACATTATAATTTTTACCTGAAGTTCCACCGCTGAAGGCAGTACCTTGCAGCGCAACATCAAAATGTACATTTTCGTATTTTACCAGCATTGCCTCATACGTATCGCTTATTTGCGGAAGCGTAATTACAACCGGAGCCGGAATAGGATTATTTCTCGAAAGTATAGTTACGGCTGTTACCGGACTAATTTCAAGGAGAGAACTATAATTTTTTAATACTCCGGAAACAACAAAAATATCACCAGGCTTAAGGCTATCCATGAGATGATTGGCAGCCACATCATAAATAGCAATTCCAGCCGTAGCATCCTGCATATAACCGGTATAACGTGTAACAATGCGGTCGGCGGTAAGTATACCCTGAACGGTAACCGTATCGCCAATGGGAAGCGTTCTGGCTTGAGAAATAGGAATGGTATTGAAAGCCGGTTGCAACCGAACAACCGTTACGCCCCATTGCGGCAATCCGGAATAGCTGCCGCCCCAGGTCATGCTGTGGTTGTTATAGTCCCAGGTATCGTGAATATAAACGGTATTTCCGGTATCATCATAGCCATAACCCACCATGGTATGTCCGTTAACCTGAATAAGCACCGGAAATCCGGCATCTATTTCCTGTTTATACTGAGCAAATGTAAAGCCAGTCGTATTCCCGTTGAGTCCGTAAATTTGCTGGGTATAATTTTGAGTTACGGTGTAACCACGCGAAGTATAAAAATCGCGCAGTCCGTGGCAGCCGTCAATGTTGGCGGGTTCGCATCCCGTATAATCATACAAAGCAGTTCCATTGTCATAATAATAGAATAAAGTTGAGCCGTCGGAATTACCCAGGGCGGACTGATTGGTTCCCATGTAATCGCCGGTACAATCTCCGTAGGTGTGTTGTGTCCAGCCATTTGTAATATAGGGATCGTTTGCAGTGCTACCATAAACCACCCAATAATCATCCACATGCCCGCGCGTGGTTCGTCCGTCAACATTCATCCGGGTAGCGCTCAACGGACATTGGTCGCGAACTTCCCCGTTAATGGTAACTGAACCCCATGAGCTATTATTCATGGGCATCACGCCGCCGTTAGTTGGTCCGGTGTACATACCAGGGAAACCGTTATTGTCGTAATATCCTGCGATCATTGCAGCAGAAGTTGCCGAACAACCAAACGACCAGCTAAACGCCGGAACATTGTTTAATATCACAGCGCTTCGTGTTGGCACGGCTATGGGTGCACGATAATCCTTTGGCGGAATGCCGGGAACCTTAATTCCGGTGATTTCCTTACCATTTTTATCCGTTGTATGACTTACAACATAATCGGATAACGGCTTTTGTTCAACCTGCGAGAAAGCAAGCAGGCTTATAAACAATGCCAAAAATAAGAGTAATTGTTTTCTCATAAATTGTTTTTTTAATTGAATATGAATAATTTACTTGATAAATATTTTTTTTGAAAAAAACGCTATAAAAATAACCTTTCTTTTGGCATATCCTAATAAATGTAAATTTTTATTTATTATTTTGTAATATACTGAAGCGCACTCATCCGTAAAGCAAATAAAACTAACGAAATATCTATACGGCATAGGCAGGATATCCAAAAATTATTTCCATTTATTGTTCCGTTACTCTCTGCTCCTTTTTCGATCTAAAAAATGCAGGAATAACAATGCAGATCATTATCAAAAAATTAATCGCAATTTCCCAGCGAACCGCCGAAGCCATAAAAAAGATACAGAAAACACTTCCCATCAACCAGGGAACAACCACGGCAAAAAACAAAAATGTTCGTTTTCCCTTTACGGAATTACAGATCGCTTCACCGGCATTGCGAAAAATCAACGTGCGGGAATGGAACCCGATTCGCGCTAAAAAATAAATGGCAATAATGCTTAGTGCAAAAGCAATTCCCGGATCCATGGGTATTACTGGCTGATTTCCGGTTATTGCAGCATATAAATAAACGGAAGGTATCCATCCAAAAGAAAGATTAAAGGCATGGAAAATAAGCCAAACCAGGATCAGATTCAGCGCAAAGCCCGGTTTCTTTATCACATTGGCAAGCCACAAAACCAGGGTTCCAACAATCAGGCAACAAATGGATCCGGCAACGGCTACCGAAATCACGGCATCGCGAGTCCACAGCGCCGATTTCACCGGCGTCAGGAAAACAACCTGATCGTTTACCATTTTCCATTGAATGCCAAAGTCGGTAGCAATATATACCGTAGCATACCGGTTAAGAAACAACACGACAACGTACGAAAAGATAAAGCATACTAGGGAAACTCCGGTTGTTAACAGCAGAAATTTTGAATGATTACCGGCACTATCCGATTGTTGCATGGCATATTTTTTTAAAAGGTATAAAAACTGACATTATTTTACGACCAAATCCAGGTAAACCGGTAAATGATCGCTGTAGCCTCCGGTATACCGGTATCCGGAATACGACCGGAAGGGTTTCCTGCCAGAATAGGTGGCATCGTCCTCAAGCAAAAAACCGGGCGCAAAAATACCGGCTTTTTCAGCCTTTATTGTCGAATTCCCTACCATATTCCGGGAAACCATAAACTGATCAATCACCGACCAGCGGCCACGGTATTTATGAGTTCCTATCCCCGAATTTTTCTTTAAAGCCGCCGAAAGATTAAAAAGTTCGCCCTGCCCTATTCCTCCCAGGCTGTCGGTTCTCGCTTTTACTATTTCTTTCAGACACCGGCTCTCCGGTTCATCATTGAAATCGCCCATTGTGATGATATTTGAACCGGGGTTTGCCAACAATAACGAATCAATTTTCTGACGCAAAACCAAAGCCACAAAGTTGCGTTTGGCTTCCGAAGCTAAGCTCCCGCCAAGTTTGGATGGAAAATGATTGACAAACACATGCAAAGTATCCGTTTCTAGATATATTCCTTTCACATACAATATATCGCGTGTCCTCCACAAAGTATCCTTTGCATTATACAGCCTGATGGCTTCCTGATGAATGATGTGGAATTTTTCGCTGCGGTAAATCAACGCCACATCCATTCCCCGTCGGTCGGGAGATTCGTAATGGGCTATCCCATAATGGAATTGTCTCAATGGCGTGTTGTAGACCAACTGATTGAGTACAAATCGGTTTTCAACCTCACACAAACCCACCATATCCGGCGGCGATAACTCCCCGACAGCCATTATGATCTTGTAAAGGTTGAGAATCTTTTTCTGAAACCGGAAATATGTCCATAGAGGGAAACCCGGAATTGGGGAGGCATCGTGTTCCGTAAGGCTGTCCTCAAACGGCGAATACAGATTTTCAGTATTATAAAATACAATACGATGATTCTCGCCCTGTTGCTGAGCGAATGTTAAGCCACCCGAAATTCCTTTCAGGAAAATGATAATAAAAATGAAATGCCTCATATGCAACGACAAATAACAAACCTACAAACAAAGGTATTAAAATTATCATAAGGAATTGATGGATCGGTAAATTTATTCAGGTTCATCATAAAAAAGACAAGCCTTTTAATTATTTCCAAATTTCCATCCGATGACTCATTTTTTTGTCCGTCTATTTGCTCATATACTTTTTCTCTGAAAAATTATAGCTGATTCAAAATTATAGTCTATATTTGCTTTATCCAAACATCAAATAATCGTAAAAAAAGCTGCTATGCAGTGGATTAAAAAAATCTATCGCTTCGCAACGGCAACCGGCAAAAAACACCGGCTGGGGAAAAGCCTTGGTTTGATACTCTTTATCAAACTTTTTATTATGTTTGTCCTGCTGAAACTCCTTTTCTTTCCCGATTTTCTGAAAACGCGTTTCAAAACCGATAAAGAACGAAGCCACTACGTCATCGAACAATTAACCAAAACTCAACAAAATGACAGGAAACATTGACTTATCTCTCATTGACTGGTCGCGGGCGCAGTTTGCGCTTACGGCAATGTACCACTGGCTGTTTGTGCCGCTCACCCTCGGGCTCGCCTTCATTATCGCCATCATGGAAACCCAGTATGTGCGAACAGGCAAACAGCAATGGAAGAACATCACCAAATTCTGGATGACCTTGTTTGGAATCAATTTCGTTATCGGCGTTGCCACCGGCATCATCCTCGAATTTGAATTCGGCACCAACTGGTCGAACTACTCCTGGTTCGTGGGCGATATTTTCGGCGCCCCGCTTGCCATCGAAGGTATCATGGCTTTTTTCCTCGAATCCACGTTTATCGCCGTCATGTTTTTCGGATGGAATAAAGTCAGCAAGAAATTTCATCTTTTTTCCACCTGGATGGTGTTTGCAGGAGCCAACCTTTCAGCATTATGGATTTTGGTTGCCAACGCCTGGATGCAGTTTCCTACGGGTATGCACTTCAATCCCGATACAGCCCGCAACGAAATGACCAATTTCTGGCAGGTGCTGTTTTCGCCGGTAGCCATGAATAAATTTTTTCATACCGTAACTTCGGCCTATGTGCTGGCGGCTATCTTTGTGATAGGCGTAAGCTCATGGTTGCTGCTGAAAAAACGCAGTACCGATATTGCTACAAAAAGCAGTAGAATAGCCGCCATTTTCGGACTGGTTTCCTCGCTGTTGTTAGCCTGGACAGGCGATGGCTCGGCTTTTCAGGCAGCCCAGAAACAACCCATGAAATTGGCTGCTATGGAAGGTTTATACCAGGGCCAGAAAGGAGCGCCATTGGTTCTTGCAGGGATAGTTACTCCCGGGAAAAAATGGGACGACAACCAGAAGCCCTATGTAGTTAAAATAGAAGTACCCCGTTTACTTTCAATATTAAGTTACCGCAATTCCGAAGCCTTTGTTCCGGGTATCGATGATATTATCAAGGGCGGATATCCGATGGAAAACAAGGGCGGAGAGATTGCCCTTCCGGCAGAAGAAAAAATAGCGAGAGGGAAAGCGGCCATCGCTGCCCTTGGAAAATATAAAAACGCCAAAGAAGCCGGCGACACTCTGGTAGCAGCTCAGCAACTGACGATCCTGAATCAAAACTTTGCCTATTTTGGCTATGGATACCTCAACAGCCCGTCGAGCCTTATCCCCAACGTGCCGCTTACCTTTTACAGTTTCCACATCATGGTGGCTTTAGGCGGCTTTTTTATCCTGCTGTTTATCGTTGTCCTGTTTTTCCTGCAAAAGAAAAAACTTGAACGGCAACGATGGCTGCTGTGGATTTCCCTTCTCTCCATACCGCTGGCATATTTAGCAAGCCAGATGGGATGGATAGTAGCAGAGCTGGGACGCCAACCATGGACTATACAGGATTTGCTTCCGACCATGGCTGCCGTTTCCAATATCGACGCAGGCTCGGTACAACTTACCTTCTGGCTGTTTGCCGTTCTGTTTACCACCCTGCTGATCGCCGAAATAAAAATTATGACCAAACAAATAAAACTCGGACCTAAAGACGGAGGACAATAATATGTTTGAAACACTTTCGCACCTCGCATTACAACAATACTGGTGGGCAATCATCTCACTCCTTGGCGGGATACTCGTATTCCTGCTCTTTGTTCAGGGCGGACAGACGCTTCTCTGCCAATTGGCAAAAACCGAAATAGAACGCACCATGCTGGTCAATTCCCTTGGCCGAAAATGGGAGTTTACCTTTACCACCCTCGTAACCTTTGGCGGAGCCTTCTTTGCTTCCTTTCCCCTGTTCTATTCCACCAGCTTCGGCGGAGCCTTCTGGGTATGGATGCTCATTCTTTTCTGCTTCATCATCCAGGCCGTTTCTTACGAATACCGTTCCAAACCCAACAATTTCCTGGGAAAAAAAACCTATGATGTGTTTCTTTTCATCAACGGTCTGCTGGGAACTATCCTTTTAGGCACGGCCGTCTCCACCTTTTTCACCGGCTCAGAATTTTCGATGGACAAACTTCATCTTACCGAAATCGGAAACCCGATCATCTCGCAGTGGAAATCGCCCTTCCATGGACTGGAAGCCGTGGCCAACCTGCAGAATGTGTCGCTTGGATTAGCCGTATTTTTCCTCTCCCGCCTGCTGGCTGCCCAATATTTTATGAATACCATCAGCGATAAAAATATCTTTGCCCGTTCCAAAAAACAAATAGCATACAATGCTGTGCCTTTTCTGGTGTTTTTCCTGTACTTTGTGTTCCGTTTGTTAACCGGCGACGGTTTTGCCTATCAGCCGGAAAACCATGTGGTGTATATGGAGCACTATAAATACCTCCATAACCTGATAGCCTTGCCGGTGGTGGCTTCATTGTTCGCCCTGGGAGTGGTTATGGTACTCTTTGCCATCATCCGTTCCATAGCAAGACAATGCAGGGATTGCATCTGGTTTTCGGGAGCGGGAACCATCATCACCGTAACGTCGCTGCTGATGCTTGCCGGGTACAACCACACCAGTTTTTATCCTTCGGTGTACGATCTGCAAAGCTCGCTAACCATCGAAAATGCCTCGTCGAGCCACTATACCCTTACGGCGATGAGTTATGTGTCGTTGCTTATCCCTTTTGTGGCAGCCTATATCTTCTATGCCTGGAAATCCATCAACAACAAGCGCATTGATGCCAACGAAATGAAGGAAGACGGACATGTTTATTGATTTGAGATTGCAGATTTGAGATTTACAATGCGAGAATTACGAATTACGAATTATGAGGGACAAAGGACGAGGGACAAAGGACAGGGGACAAGGGACAAAGGACGATTAAAAACATTCCATGTTTAAACGAACAATTTAAAAGCATCTGATGGCTGCAAATGCCGATGGAAATATTTTAGAGTTACGAAACATGGAATGTCTGAAAATTACTCCCGGAGCCGTGAAGAGGGCTGATGTCGTCGTGAAGGTGGCTGTTGTCATTTAAAAGATGCTTGTTGCCGTTTCGAAGGCGACTATTGCCGTTTCGAAGCTGGCTGTTGCCACTTAGAAGCTCGCTGTTGCCGTTTCGAAGGCGGTTGTTGCCACTTAGAAGCTGATTGTTGCCGGTTAGAAGCACATTGTTGCCGGTTAGAAGGTGGCTGTTGCCGGCAACAATCTCCTTCCCGTAGGAAATTGCAGGCTTCGGATGATATTCCTTCCGTTTTTTCCGTTTATGATAAGCTTTACAAATAAAGCCCGGCATGTATGAAAAATTGCCGGGCTTTATGATAAATAATTTCAGGGTTTATTTTACAAAAATCAGATATTCCCAGGGTTTAAGGCTAAGCTTTGTATCCGCATCAAACTTCATGGGCTTGCCCGATATTCCGCTTTTGTAATCGCCAATATATGCCTCGCCTTTCAGTGTAGCAATCTGGGGCTTTGCCGTAAGGTTAAGGATAACAAAAACGTGGTTATTATCTTTTTCGCGCATAAAAGCATACACGGCTTTATCCTTATCGGAATTCACCCGGGTCAGTTTGCCGCCTTCAGCCCCGTTCCATAAGGCTTTGTTCTGTTTTTTCAGTCCAAAAAGGGTTTTGTAGAAACCATATAGCTTAACATCCTTCCAGATGATGGTATCTTTTTCGAAGAAGCGGAGGCGTTTGTTCAAAGCCTGTTCCTGACCGGTATATACCAATGGCATACCGGGTAAAGTGGCGCAAAGCACGGCAAAGGTCTTGGCACCGTCGCCAAGGCGTTCGTATTCGGTACCGTTCCACGAATTTTCATCATGATTGCTGGTAAAATACATACGGTAAGCATCCTGTGGATAAAGGCTGTCGTTTTTAGCCAGATATTTTGAGATGTCGTTGGCATTCTTTTCGCCTTTGGCAATTTTATTCATCACATTATAAAGGTCCCAGGTATAGGTCATATCAAAAGCCTGATGCAACGGAGCCTCTTCGGCTTCGGCCAGCATAAATACCGGTTTAATCTGATCGAGGGCTTTGCGGGTATCTATCCAGAAATCCACGGGAACCAGACCGGCAACATCGCAACGGAAGCCGTCGATGTTGGTATTTTTCACCCACCAGCACATGGTTTCGGTCATGTATTTACGCAACTCGGGATTTTTATAATTCAGGCTTACCACATCGGTCCAGTCGTAGGGAGCCACAAATTTGCCCAGCGAATCCTTTTTATACCAGTCGGGGTGCTCGTCGATAAGTTTATTATCCCAGGCGGTATGATTGGCAACCCAATCAATGATAACGTGCATGCCGTATTTATGCACGGTATCCACCAAGCTTTTAAATTCATCCATGGTGCCGTAGCTCGGATCAATAGCAAGATAATCCTTTACGGAATAATAACTGCCTAAGGTTCCCTTGCGGTTCTTTACACCGATGGGATGCAGCGGCATAAACCATAAAATATCCACACCCATACTTTTCAGACGGGGGATATGCCGTGCAAATTCTTTAAATGTTCCTCCGGTGGAAAACTGACGGAGATTTACCTCATAAATGTTGGCATTTTTACTCCATTCGGGATGTTTAACCTGAACAATTGATTTTTCAGGTTTCTGGGCATACGTTTTGTAACCTATGCCTGCAATTAAAAATAAAACCGCCACTAAAATTAAAAAGTAGTACCCGGCGGATAAATGGTCAGATAGAAATTGGGTGATTTTGTTCATAATGATTAAAGATTAGTTGTTAGTTGATGGTTGATTGTTGTTAGCTATTCCATGCTTTTATTAATTGTTGTTGGTTTTGCCATGGTATTGCCTTTAGTTTATTTCGTTTAAATGTGGAATGTCTTTTCTCGTAATTCTTAATTCTTAATTCGTAATTCTTAATTCGTAATTCGTAATTCGTAATTCGTAATTCGTAATTATTTAATTGTTTTCCGCCTGTGCGAAAGCAGCCATTGGTAAAGTTCTTCGTTGTTGTAAGCATGAGTCCAGGAATCGTGTCCGTCGTCAGGATAAATGGTAATCCGTGCATCGCCGCCATTATTTTTAAGTGCATTTACCATATCGATGGAACGCTGCGTGGGTACTACATTATCCTTACCTCCGTGAAAAGCCCATACGGGGACGGATTTCATTTCGTCAATGTCAATGGTATCGCCTCCGCCACACACCGGAGCGATGGCAGCAAACCTCCCGGGGTGTTTAAGCGCAAACTCCCAGGTTCCGAAGCCTCCCATGCTTAATCCGGTAAGGTAAACACGGTCCTCATCAATACGGTATTTGCGGATGATTTTATCAAGGAGCGCATTCAGCACATCCACCGACCACCATTGTCCTTCCGGACACTGGGGCGAAATAATGATAAAAGGAAAATCTCTGCCTTCTTCCACCAGTTTAGGTGGTCCGTTCTTTTTTACCAAATCAAGGTTAGTGCCCCTTTCGCCCGAACCGTGCAAAAAAAGCATCAGCGGCCATTGTTGATGACGGTTCTTTTTATAGTCCTTAGGCAAATACACCAGATATTCCATTTTGGTTTTTATTTTAATCCCCGAACCGGATTTTGCCTGAATCTGTGCCAGGGAAACTTCCGGAATAGAAACTACAAACAAAAAAAATATTAAGAAGGTAAAAATACGTCGCATACATAAAAATTGTTAAATTATTCACTTTTCATTACTCATCATCTAAAAATTTCTGTTGATATAGCTTGAATAATCCTTTAGCTGAGGATGATATTCCTGCGAAAACAAGTGCGAAGAGATCAGAAAATCAGCCGTAGAACGATTACAGGCGGTAGGAATATTATAAAGCACATTAATGCGGAGCAATGCTTTAACGTCCACATCGTGCGGTTGTGGCTGCATGGGGTCCCAAAAGAAAATCATCAGGTCAATTTTTCCTTCGGCTATCATGGCTCCCAATTGCTGGTCGCCTCCTAATGGACCTGATTTTAAGCGTGTAATCTCATGCTTGAATTTATAATCTTTCCCGGCATGTTGTTTCAATGCCGATTCCACCATTTTACCGGTAGTTCCTGTGCAAAACAGCTTATGTTGACTTAATATTTGCCAATTGAATTCAACCCATTCCATCAGGTCGCGTTTACGGTTGTCATGTGCAACCAGGGCAATATTTTTTATTTGTTCCATCAATAATAATTATCGGATTAAATCAGCGTTTTTATATTTTGTAATGCAAAGTTAATAAAATAACAATATCTGTACCAAATCCCTGTTTCGGGAAAAGAAAAGTTTTTTCGTATTTTTGCAAAAAATTTGATTGGAATATAAATCCCTGAGGAATCATAAATTTAGAATAACAAAATAACAAACATGAAAAGAGTATTAGTTTTAACCGGTGGCGGCGATTGCCCGGGATTAAATGCAGTGATTAGAGCGATTGTAAAAAGGGCTTCCAGTGAAAGGGACTGGGAAGTTCTGGGAAGTATTGAAGCATTTAACGGCATTCTTCGTGAACCAACCGAAGTAGTGGTTCTTGACGAGAAAGCGGTCTCAGGCATACATTTCCACGGTGGCACTATCTTACAAACCACCAACAAAGGAGGTCCTTTTTCCTGGCCCATAAAAAATAATGACGGCTCATGGTCTACCGTTGACCGTTCGGATGAAATGATACGCAAAATCAAATACCTTGGCATCGACGCCGTAATCAATGTGGGTGGCGACGGCTCACAACGCATTTCCCAGGCGCTTTACGAAAAGGGATTAAATATCATCGGTGTACCCAAAACCATTGACAACGATCTTTCCGCAACTGATTCCACCTTCGGTTTCCAGACAGCCATTCAAATAGCTACCGACGCTGTAGATAAATTAGTTACCACCGCAGCAAGCCACAACCGCGTATTTATCCTTGAAGTGATGGGACGCAATGCCGGATGGATTGCTCTTAACGCTGCCGTAGCCGGTGGCGCCGAAATATGTCTTATTCCCGAAATACCTTACGATATCAATGTTGTGCTCGATAAAATCAATTCCCGTTTTGTTAAAGACCGTGGTTTTGCCATCATCGTCGTGGCCGAAGGCGCCGTTTCCAAAAACGGAAAGCTGGTAGGTACAGTAAGTGATGAAGTGGGCTATGAAAATATTCGCTTAGGCGGTATAGCTTTTAAACTGGAACAGGAATTGAAAGCTGCCGGCTGTCTACACGACATACGCGAGACCGTACTTGGACACCTTCAGCGCGGAGGCATTCCCATTGCTTACGACAGGGTTTTAGCCACACAGTTTGGCGTTAAAGCCTTCGAGATGGTTCTAAAACAGGAATACGGCAGAATGGTTTCGTACCGTTTTCCGCATATCACTTCCGTTACGCTCAAAGATGCAATTCAAAAACCCAATTTGGTTGAGCCCGACAATGTGCTTTTGCGCACTGCACGTGGCGTAGGCATTTCTTTCGGCGATTAATTTTTCCCATAAATAATTATCTGAATAATCACTTTTTTTTGTACCTTTATCTTTTGAATTTTTTCATTAATCTTTAAAAACAGGTACCAATGAAAAGTGATTATTTATGCCCTGCTTGCAGGAATATCCTCAATGTAGGCGAAAATGTGGTTTTTCATGCCAAAGCCAGCCATCGGCGTGAAGGTATTCTTATGTTCCATCCCCAACCAGGGAATTATACCGTTATCAAACATCCATCCTTCGATTACGAAGAAGGTGAAAAAGTGAGTTTTTACTGTCCCTATTGCAATACGGAACTCACTTCCGAACGAAACAAAAACCTCGTTAGGATTATTATTCGCGACGAAACAAATCGGGAATACGAGCTTCTTTTTTCACGCGTTGCCGGCGAAAAAAGCACTTTTGTAGTGATGGGCGAAAAGGTAGAACCCTATGGACCGGATGCCGAAAAATACCTGGAATATCTGAAAAATAAAAAATAAAATTTTATTTGCCTGAGTTCAGTCTGATGCATTATTGCATTAAACTACTTTATGCCTCCATTTTCCAGTCCTCAGGTAAATAAATGAAAGGGTGCCAAGGATAATAAAATAAATATACTCGCACAACCATACGACTTCGATCCTTTGGCGGAAAACTACGGCTAAAAAGTAAGCCGATATCAGGTAGATTACAATGGTAAAAAGTTCGATTGCCATGGCAATATTGGTATTTGCTGTGCCCGAAACCCCGCTGAACATCATCATGGTTATCGAAAACAAAACCATAGCTCCCAATATCACATAAAGTGTAGGCACAGTAGCGCTGATAAGTTCAGCGTTGGAAGTATAAATGCTGATAATTAGTCGCGGGATAAGCGCGGATGCTGCAATCACGGCAATAATGCTGAAAAAGCTCAATTTACTTGCCTTGAGAATAATAGGTATTACACGGTCGGGCTTCCCGGCTCCGAGAGTATTACTCACCAGGGTATTAACTGCAGAGCTGAATCCCCAGATGGGAATCATCATTACCATATAAATACTCCGGATAATATTGGAAATGGCAAGCGTACGTTCACCCATGCGTTCCACTATCATAAAAAATACAAACCAGCCCCCAAGGGAAAAAAAATTTTGCATCATAACATATACCGATATTTCGAGCGTTTTTTTCACCACTCTAAAATCAGGTTTTCCCCTCCGGAAAATATCGTATTTTCTAATATCTACCGTTTTCAAGGTAAGAAAGAGAAAAAACAAAGCGGCACAGGCTTCGGCAATGGAAGAAGCGAGTCCCGCACCGGCAATACCCATCTTGGGGAAACCCCAGTTGCCGAAAATGAGCAGATAATCGAGAATAATATTCACTACGGCCATTAATACAGCGGCAAACGTAAGCATTCGCGTTTTGGTGATGCTGATATAAAAAGCACGGAAAATCACATTCATAAAGGCAAAAAAGATTCCATAAATGCGGAATCGCAAAAACTCATGTGTAGCAGCATAAATAGCCGGAGACGACACGAAAGTTTTTAAAAAGACGGGCGAATAAACCTTGATAAGAAAGAATAATGCCAAAGCGAGAGCAAGCAGAAAATAGATGCTATTATTAAATATTTTCCCGATATCCCGGTAATTGCCTTCACCATTACGGCGTGCCATCAGTATTTGTGCACCGGTACCAAAACCAAAGCCCAGCATGAACAGGGAAATATAAAACAATCCGGCAATGGCCGATGCGCCCAGTTCCACTTCGCCAACCCTTCCCAGAAAAGCCGTATCAATTACATTGATCAGATTCTGAGCAATTAGGCTAATAATGATAGGATAGGAAATATCCCAGATGTTGCGGTATGTGGGTATGCCCGTCTTCAATCAACCTCCGCTGATGAGATGAATAATGGCAACGTTATCATCATTTTGGATGATGGCTGTGGAATAGTCTTCCTTTTTAATCAACCGCCCGTTAATTTTAATAACAAGCATTTTAAAACTAAATTTTTTCAGTTTCAGCAATTCATCAATGGTTAATTCTCCATCATAATCAATAGTTTCTGGATTATTGTTTAGAATTATCTTCATGTGTTATTAATTTTATTTTTTATTGGTCAAATAGCCTGCCCCGATATCTCGGAAAATATCCATAAAATATCATTTTCAGTTTGTTTGGACATTGTCCTTATGGATATTTCATGATTGTTTTTTTTGTTATCCGTTTATTTCACCTTGTTATTACGGGTGATACGCCATCAGAACATTTATTTCAATAATATTTCCATCACCTGGTTTGCCTGCATATTAGCTACAATGCCTACCCTTGGAGCCAAAGGTGGAAGACTTTCGGAAACTTCTATTTCACCATCGCCACAGAGGTAAAGGTTGTCGGAACAAATCGTTTTGAACAGATTGTTTCTTCCCCAACCGGCTAATCCCACACCACAAACCAATGGTTTCCATGGCATCTCCGATAAAACAGTTTCGATAATCATTTGTTTCATCTCAGCCAGGTCAAACGCTTCCACAATTACATCGCAATAATTAAAAATCCTGACGATGGATTCGGGTACAAGTTTAATATCATGAATTTCCGTTGTTACGCCAGGGTTTATCCTACGGATATTTTCCTGCAGTGCAACGACTTTTTTTTGTCCTATCTGATCATAAAAATAATACTGACGGTTGAGGTTGCTTTCAACAACGACGTCAAAATCGGCGATGATCAACTTCCCGATGCCTACCCGAGCTAAAGCCACCGCACAGTTGGAACCCAGCCCACCGCAACCGGCAATACCAACAGTTTTGGTCTTTAATATTTCGCGGTAAGGGTTCATGATAAAGTTTTAAATTTTTAATTTTAAGTTTCTGGTTCTTCCAGCTCCAAAACTCATAGCTCCAAGCTAAACCTGTCCCAATCCAATCCTACCGTAAAATCAGTACGGAAATCAGTAAGTTGCAAATACGAAAGTTCTTCCGTTACGATGCCTTCGGTATCGGTAGGAATTCGTGTCAGGGCATGACCACGAAAATCAAGCACGACGGAATCGCCGGAATGCGGAATGCCCTCGTTATCGTTTCCTATCCGGTTGACTCCGATGAGATATGCCTGGTTTTCGATGGCTCTGGCAACTAATAATGATTTCCAGGCAAAATTTCTTCGTGAAGGCCAGTTGGCCATGTAAATCAGGCAATCATATTTGTACTGTCCGTTGGCATACACGTTTTTACTCCAAACCGGAAAACGTAAATCATAGCAAATAAGTGGACGTATCTTCCATCCTTTTAGTTCCATGACCAAATATTTATTGCCTCCGCTAAACTTCAGATGCTCGCCCCCAAGCCTGAATAAATGCCGTTTATCGTAAGTTTCAAAACTGCCGTCGGGACGCATCCACACCAAACGGTTATAATACTTTTCATTTTCTTTAACAATAATGCTTCCGGTAATCACGGCGTTTAAATCTGCTGCCGTTTTTTTAAGCCATTGCAATGTCTGTCCATCCATGGTTTCAGCCACCTTTTCGGGCTGAATGGCAAATCCGGTACTGAACATTTCGGGGAGAACGATTAAATCAGTTGTTCCCCTTAGGATTTGCAATTTTCGGCTGAAATTATCGAGGTTTTTAGGAATATCTTCCCATACCAGGTCGGATTGTACCAGCGTTACTTTTAAATCTTGCATAAAATTTCTGCAGCTTTTTCAAGCGTTTTTTCTTCCTTGGCAAAGCAAAAACGCAGGAGTTTATTGTCGTTGGCTTTATTATAAAACGGCGAAACCGGTACCGAAGCGATACCATACTCCGTAACAAGGCGTTTGGCAAAATCTGATTCCTTTTCGTCGGTAATGGCACTGTAATCGAGCAATTGGAAATACGTCCCGTGTGAAGGTATGATTTTAAAACGACTGTTTTTTATCGTGTTGACGAAAAAATCACGTTTCTGTTGATAAAATCCGCCAAGATTTTCATAATTTGCTTTATCCTTCAGAAATTCAGCCATAGCGTGTTGTATAGGCGTATTCACACAAAAGACAACAAATTGATGAACTTTACGAAACTCCGTCATCAGGTTTTCGGGCGCAAGTACATAACCTATCTTCCATCCGGTAGTATGAAATGTCTTTCCGAACGAACCAATAACAAAACTCCTTTTTGCCAATTCGGGATAGCGGCAAATACTTTCATGGCGTTTGCCATCGAAGATGAGGTGTTCATACACTTCATCGCTAAGAATGATGATATTGGTGTTTTTTACAATCTTTTCCAATTGTTTCATATCCGCTTCCCCTAAAATACTTCCTGTAGGATTATGCGGCGAATTAAGAATAATCATTCGTGTACGATTGGAAATAATTTTCTTAATTTCATCCCAGTCAATGTGAAAATCGGGCATTTTCAGTTCGGCATATTTTACTATGCCGCCGTTAAGCACTACCGAAGGAGCATAACTATCATAAGCCGGTTCAAAAATAACCACTTCATCGTCGGATTGTACGATAGCCGAAATGGTTGAATTTATGGCTTGTGTGGCTCCGGCCGTAATATTTATTTCTTTAACAGGATCGTAAACAGCCCCATAAGTATCCTGAACCTTTTTGGCTATTTCTTCGCGCAAAGCCAGAACGCCCTGCATCGGTGCATATTGGTTCATCCCTTTGTGCATATATTTTTCCACAAGAGAAATAAGAGCGTTGGAAATGGGGAAATCGGGGAATCCCTGGGAAAGATTAATTGCGTGATGTGTGTTTGCTAATCCGGACATTACAGCAAAAATAGAAGTGCCTGTCCCGGGCAATTTGGAAGTAAACGATCCTTCAAAATTAGTCATGATAAAACTTTTAAAATTGGCTTACAAAAATACAAATTTAAATGACTACAATTGTTCAAAATCAAATTTTCTGCTGAATACAAAAAAAATTGTAAATTTGATTTCTGATTCATAATGCCAAAAATCATCTTTATGACAAATTACCGCAAATCACTTGCATTATTCTTCATCATCATAATTTTAGGATTAAATGCCTGTACCAAAGACCATAAAAGCATCAACGGAACCGAAGTCTGGACGACATATACTACAAAGCAAGGGTTGAGCAGCAACGAAATCTATGCCATGGCCTTTGACAAACAGGATAATTTATGGATTGGAACCGAATATGGCGTTACCAAATTCGATGGAACCACCTTCCAAAGCATTCAGCAATCATCATCCGGATTAATATATCACAGCGTTCATTCCATTGCGGTGGATGCGGATAACAACAAATGGTTTGGAACAAGCGAAGGTGTGTCAAAATATATCGGCACTTCTTGGTCGTCCTATACTACCGATTTCGGATTAGTAGATAATTACATCAATTCCATTGCGGTGGATGGTTATGGAAATATTTGGTTTGCTACCCCCGAAGGAGTATCCCGATTTGACGGTGTGAACTGGAAAACGTATGTTAAAGAAGCCGACTCAATGTTGGTCTATAATAGGGTAAAAGTCGTTGCTGTGGATTCGTCAAATAATTTATGGTTTGGAACCGAATTCGGAATTTCTAAATTCGACGGTAACCGTTGGACAAGTTATATCAAAGCCGATAATTCGTTAAATTATATTTTATCCATTGCCTGTCAATCCAATAATGTATGGTTTGGCACTCTTGCCGGAGTGAATAAATTTGACAATACAAACTGGACCACTTATAATTACGAAAATGGATTAGCACATAATCAGGTATATGCTGTTGCTGTTGATAAAAAAGGAAATCTCTGGTTTGGAACCCAGCTCGGTGTTTCGATGTTCGATGGAATAAACTGGAAAAATTATACCCGCGACAATGGGCTTGCCGAAAACTGGGTAACATCCATCGCCGTCGACAAAAATGGAGATATTTGGTTTGGAACCCTTTCGGGAGGCATTTCAAAATTGCATTACGCAAGCCGCTGATTTATAAAATATTTCGGCATAATTTATCTGACGCTGGCAGTTTATATGACTATTTTGGCTAAATCATTCAGTCCCTTTCTGAAATATGGTGGTGATAAGTGAACGACTTTTCCGGAAGAATGAAATGCTGCCGGTTCGGCAGCCATCTAAACAATTGCCACAAAAAATACATTCATTGTTATTGATGCTATTGCTTTCCTTAAGCTCAATAATGGCATGAATTTTACAACATTTACTGCATTGCGGGCATTTTTTACATTCTTTTTTCCAACCTATGGCAGAAGCTTTAGGAATTTTGCTTATCCATCCAAGTACCAATCCTATAGGACAGATAGCCCTGCAAAACGGGCGATAAATAAAAAGAGATGTAAGTAAAAGTAATCCTAATAAATACCAGCCTATCCGGTGAGGAGAAATAAGATTAAAAGCAACTTTAAACGGGTCGAATTGGCAGAAAACATTTGTTTGAGTAATTATTAATTGGATCACTAAAGCTACAAGCAAAATAATTCTGCACGCCCGTAAAATACGTTGAGCTTTTGAGCTTTTCAGCCAGTTGATTTTTCCCGGAAGGAAAAGAAATTCCTGGAGCGCTCCCAGATGGCATACCCAGCCACACCATACTTTTCCCAAAGCATAAGTGATCGGAATCAATCCCAAAAACCAGAGCAGGTTTTGCCAAGGAATTTTAATCCCTGAAATGAGAAGGAAAACGTCTTCAAAACTGGAAATCGGACATGGACAGGCACCACGATAAAATCCAAAAATCAGCAAAGAGGTCAGCAGGAACAAGCCCCTTAAATTTCTTGTCGATCTGAATCTTACCATGATTCCTGCCAAAACGGTGATTCCTAACGACAGCAGAACCCATGGGAGCATCCCGGAATCTTGGTTCGGGCAACCAGCACAGGGATCATTGTCCGTTTTTACAAGGGATCTAACCTCTGTGTTATTAATTTCCTTAAATTCAGATGTATCTGTGGCAACAAATTCAGAAGTATCATTGGTATAAGCAAAGGAAACTCTCGTAAAAAATATTGCCAGAACGAAGAGTAGCCGTAAAATAAATTTATATTGCATTCTTATTTCTTCTTTTTCGGTAGTACGCCTTTCAGTTCTAATTTACCCAAACCTCCCTGTCTCGAACAGGTACGTTGGGCATACAAAACAAGTTTACCATTTTTGTTTCCGGTAACTTTAACTTTAAGATCACGGGTAAAAAGACCGTTGCCGGTTTCTTTCCAGGGGGTAGCTGCTATTACCTTTAATCCGTCTCCCGAAAATTCTGTGGCATCTATTCCAACTTCGCATCTGCGATGAGTCCTCTCCACTACAACTCGAACAACCAATTCGTCGCCAATATTGTATGTGGATTTTTCATTTTTTACAATTTGAAATTTAATTTCACATGCCTTTGCATTTTCGTTACCGGCAATAAAGAAAAAAAATAATATCAGTGCGCTTAATTTTAATATTTTAAATGTATTTTTCATGCGTTATTAATTTTTAGTTTATAGGTTACATGGAATATCCATAAAATATCATTTCGGTTTGTATTGGCATAGCCATTATGGATATTTCATTATAAATTTGAGTTAAACCCTATGTCTATTTTGACCACCAAAAGGGAAAAAACTTGTGGTTTAATAATGCTTAAATAAACATAATTATTTTACGACAGGTATTCTTTTTGAAAAAATTATCAAAAACAATTGTAAATTAATTTGTTAGTATTTTTTGATTTTATATAAATTGTAAATTTACTTCTTTCAGAAATTTTTCTTCCAGCAATCGGGCAATACGTTTGGCAACGGTTCGACGAATTTCCAGTTCAACGGGTAAACTGGGATCCTGATGGGCAATATTAATTCGGGTACCAATAATAAGATCAATTTCATCACTTTCAATCAATAGCTTAACAATTTTATCTGCCGGTCCTTTGGTAAGTTTTGTACTGTTATGATAATTTTTTAAAATTTCAGTAACTTTTCCCAACGTAAGTATTCCTTCAGTAACTAAATCAATACCAGGCATGAAAGAAATAGGAGGTAAATCAGGATCATCAAAATCAAAACTATCTTTAATTTCAAGTTTCAGTTCCCGGGCTATAATATCTCCGGTTGTAGCTCCGCAAATAATTTTTTTGCCCTCATACGCTTTCACTTTTGCAGCCAACTCGGTATCTTTTGTTTCATCAAACGGTGGCCCAGTGCAAATCAATAATTTACGTGGTTGCCGGAAATATACTACGGCACAACTACTATCATCTTTCGAATGATATTCATCGTTGATATTAGCAAAATTAACCACTTTGCCAGCGAGTGTGGGCGCAGAAATCAACTTATCGTGATTTACAAGTTCGAGTAAATATTCTTCAAGGTTTTCTCTTCCCCATCCAAAAAGATATTTTTTCCCTCCCAGCCCGGATTGAGTAATGCCGTCAGAACATATAATAAGCCTATCTTCTTTTTGAGGTATAAAACTACACATTCTCAATTCCTTACCAGCATTTTTTTCACTTTCAAGTATGATACAGGTCCATTCAGGATCAAATATTTTATTCCCGCGCAAAATAACACTTTGGGGATTATCATATTCCAGTATTTTTGTTTCACCGTCAAAATCAATATCAACAATAGTAAACGTGGAATAGCTCATTTTCCGTTCGCTGCATATTGGCAACGTGTTCATGATTATTTCGGCTATTTTTTGAAAATCCTTGTGCTCTTCTGTAAAGTTGAGCGCCATGGTTGCCGTGAGTATTGAAAGCATATTGGCTTTTACTCCATGCCCCATTCCATCAGAGAGTACGGCAATAATCCGGTTTTCTTCTTTAATTTTCTTTGACAGGAATACATCTCCGCAAATTCTTTCCCCATCAAAATTTTTTTGCTGACAATTTACTTCAACATAAAACTGATCATTCGTCATGGTATGGTTAACGTTTTTCGTTGATTTGCTGATTATCTTTTAATTCTCCGGCAAGTGTTATTTTTTCCCTGTTGCTTTATGGGATTCGATAACCGAATTAAGCATTTTTTCGGTCTTGGATGCACCTTCGCCAAGCAGGAATGCAATTTTTTGAACTAATTCAAGATTTTGATCAATTACTTCGCTCACTCTGTTAATTACTTCTTCCTTACGAACTTCCGGCAAATACATATCGCGGATAACAGCGCCCACAATCTTATTCTTTTTTAAAGTAAAAATGGAAACATTTAGCAGATTGTCATCCAGATGAACATCCCGATTAGTTATATTTTCGTCATTTTCAATAACATAAGAAAATAATTTATAAAACTGAAATGGTAAAAGCGTTTTTAAATCTGCACCTTTAAGCCCTGGGATAATTTCATTTATTTCGTGAGCTTCATTACCGAGAATATTTATAAAACTTTCATTCGATTCGATGATTCGCAGTTTATCATCAACCAAAACAACGGCTGAAGGCAATTTTTCAAGCATGGCCGAAGTTTGTTCCAGGGCTTCCTGTGTTGCCTGCTGTTCGCTGCGGGCAATGGATTCAGACTGCCTGAGCGCCTCCTGGGTTTTAGCTAATTTTTCATTGGTAACCTTCAGTGTTTTAATGTATTCATGCTTGCTTTTCAATGAATACGTTACACACATATCTGTTTTTGCAATACCTTGTGCTACGGCAATGGCAAAATCCCGACACGATGCATAACCACAAGCGCCACAACCTGAAACATCGGTATCCTCCACTTTGCCAAGAATAGCCAATACTTCCTCTATTTTTTCCTCTGGAGGAAAAGGAATCCGCTGATCATCATCCAAAAAGCTACAGGTATAATCAGATAATAAATTGTTATTTAAACAATTACCCCATAATTCTTTATTAAAATCTGTTAAACGCTTGTTTGTATAGTCTGTTACCAGACGTTTTCTCACAAATTTTTTTCCATTTTTACTCGATCCGGGACCCATCAAGCAACCTTCACAATAAAAGATATTAAAATGCTCGCGGATAAACTCAAGATTGGTTTCAAATTCTTTAACGGCTTCAAGCACATCATCCTTCCCTTCTACCGTTATTATATTTCCGCTTAAAAGTTTTTCGTCAATATCAACGCTTTGTAAAAAACCATTGCTTATCGGAAATAGCATGCCTTTGTAGCCAAGCGGTTGGTCAAAATCCGAAAATTCAAGAGTGCTTTCTTTGATGTTAAATTCGTCAAACAGTTCACGAAGTTCAATAAATGTAAGCACCGAATCTACTTTGCCATCCCCTTCGTATCGTAAGGCTTCATCTTTGGCGGCAATGCAGGGTCCGATAAATACTACTTTTACGTCATTTCCATACATTTTTCGTACCACCTTAGCCATAGCCACCATTGGCGATACAATAGGCGATAAATTATTAATCAGATTGGGATTATATTTTTCGATACAGGACACTATCGCAGGACAATTAGCTGTAAGATAATACTTTCCTTTAAAATCATTTAATAATTCCGAAAATTTTTGAGCCACCAGATCCACCCCAAATGCTACATCATGAACATATTGAAATCCAAGCGACTGAAGCATTTTAACAAATTTCCGGTAATCGGTAATGTCCCCAAATTCGCTCGAAATGGAAGGCGATACGATGGCTGCAACTTTATTGCCAGAGTTAAGTATCGCCTTGGTTTCCTCCTTTGAATCCCGGAAAAATATTGCCTTAGGCGAACATGCCACATAGCAGCTACCACAACCAATGCAACGATTATGAATAACATGCGGATATTCCTGATTGGCTTTTACACTAATAGCTTTTACAGGACAAGCCCTGACACACGCATAACATATTTTGCATTTTTCTTGATTGATATTTATTATCGGTTCAATCATACATTCGTTATTTTTCCCATTACCTCAATTTTCGTTAAAAGCTTTTTATCCAATAATTCAATAAGGTTTTCAGGATCCTGAAAATCAATAATTTCTTCCCCTATCTGCAGGCTCGGTCCTCTTTCGCAATGCCCAAAGCAATGTCCGCCATGAAAATAAATCTTATCGCTAAGTTTATGTTCTTTAATGTATTGCATAATAATATTGACACTTTTCTTATTGCCTCTTGCAAAACACGAACTTCCTAAACAAATTTTAATTTCAATACCGTCTTCCATCTTTAAATTATTGTTAACCCGCATTATCATAAAAACCAGAAAAAATATTGTTCTACACTGTAATTAATGTAAGCATTCTTTTTCAGTAATTTATGACGAAACCTTCATTAATTATACACAATTATTTTTTACAAAATTAGTATAATTAACTAAATATCAATAAGCAAATTTCTTTTTTTTTGTTAAAAATAAATTGTTATCAGAATAACATTGTTAATTTTTTAACAAATACTTTGTTGACAGTAAATATTTTTTAATAAATTTGTGAAGAATATTATTTTTAATAATTTGGTTATTTGTCAAAAAATCATAATTGGCTATGAGTAAGACGATTGATGAAATAATTCAGAAATATCTAAACTCCCAACGTGATAACCTCATACCGGTTTTACAGGAAATTCAGGAAGAATTTGGATACCTGTCGGAAGAAGCCATCATAAAAGTGGGGGAATATCTAAAATTAGCTTCAAGCAAAATATACAGCGTAGCTACTTTTTATGATCAATTTCGATTTGAACCCAAGGGAAAATTCCATATCCGGATTTGCCGGGGAACAGCCTGCCATGTCGTTGGTTCCGAAACAGTTTTGCGGGAAGTGGAACATCAGCTAAAGATCTCTGCCGGTCAAACCACGCGGGATGGTATGTTTAGTATCGAAATTGTTAATTGTATTGGTGCTTGTGGCATTGCTCCGGTTATTTCTATCAATGGCGATTTTTTCAACAAGGTTACACCGGTAAATATTAAGGAAATAATTCAAAAGTATAAAGAAAAAGGTATTTAAATAAACAGCTATGCTCGAATCTGTAAATCAGTCGTTGGTAGATTATGTTCTGCTGAACAATACCTCTGAATACCCGAAAGAGGTAGCCGAAAATTTAGTTTTACTCAAAAGAGAAAAGGTTCAGAAACCGGTAATATATATTGGAACCGGAACATGCGGAATGGTTGCAGGCGCAGGGGAAACCAGCCAAGCGGTTCAAAATTATTTAATTGAAAAATCGCTTTCCGCAGATATTATTCATGTCGGTTGTATTGGTCTCTGTTCCGCCGAGCCCCTTTTAGATGTTCAGATGCCCGGTAAAAACCGTATTTCTTTTGAAAACATTACGGCCGATAAAGTGGATGCTGTACTTGACGGGGTTTTTAATTATTCCGTTCCGGGCGAATATGTTCTGGGACAATTCAGGAATAACAATCTGGAATCCTGGGATGGCGTTAGTTATATTGATGATTTACCTTTTTTTGCTTCGCAGAAACGAATCGTATTAAAAAATTGCGGGCACATAAATCCATTTTCCATCGAAGAATATATTGCAAGAGGCGGCTACAGGGCTTTTATAAAAACAATACAAAATTATGTTTCTGAAAAAGTGTGCAATATTGTTGAAGAAAGCGGACTGAACGGAAGAGGAGGTGGAGGTTATTTAACCGGGAAAAAGTGGAAAATAGCTTATTCCACGGCAAGCGACCAAAAATTTTTAATTTGCAATGCCGATGAAAGTGATCCGGGCGCTTTTATGGACAGGGCTATTATTGAAGGAGATACCCATCGCTTGCTCGAAGGAATTGCAATCGCCGCCTATGCCATAGGAGCCAGCAAAGCATACATATACATTCGCGCAGAATACACTCAGGCACTCGAGAAATTAAAATATGCTATCGTCCAGGCAAAAAAATATGGCTTACTCGGCGAAAACATTTATCATAGCGGATTCAATCTTTCCATAATCATAAAACAGGGTGCCGGTGCTTTTGTCTGTGGTGAAGAAACCGCCCTTATCAACAGCATAGAAGGCAAACGCGGTATGCCCCGCACCAAGCCACCATTTCCCGCCATCGAAGGATTATTTGGGCATCCTACGGTAGTCAATAATGTGGAAACGCTTGCCAACATTCCAGCCATTTTTGAGAACGGTCCCCTTTGGTTCAATTCCATTGGAACAGCTAAAAGCAAGGGAACCAAAGTTTTTGCACTTACCGGCAAAATCCGGAATACCGGATTAGTCGAAATTCCAATGGGGACTACGTTAAGGGACATTATTTTCACCATGGGCGGAGGAGTAAAGAATTTTAAAAAATTTAAAGCCGTGCAGATTGGCGGTCCTTCGGGAAGTTGTATTACGGAAGAGAATTTGGATATAGAAATTGATTATGAATCACTTAAAACGGTAGGAGCCATAATGGGTTCCGGCGGCATGGTGATAATGGATGAAGATACCTGCATGGTGGACATCGCCAAGTTTTTCATGAACTTCCTTCAAAAGGAAAGTTGCGGAAAATGTATTCCCTGCCGGGAAGGTACCCGCCGTATGCACGAAATTTTAGAACACATCACCAAACGTCCGTCAAACGAAAGCGGGCATGAAACCCTGGAACGTTTTAAAGGCATAATGCAACTCGAAAGCCTTGCAGAAGTCATTAAAACCACATCTTTATGCGGTTTAGGGCAAACAGCGCCCAATCCATTGCTCAGTACGCTAAATCTGTTTCGTGAGGAATTTGAAGAACATATTTTTGACAGAAAATGCAGGGCAAACGTATGCCGGGATTTAAGAACTTTTTATATTGATGTTGAAAAATGTACCGGATGTACACTTTGCATCAAAAAATGTCCGGCTGAAGCGATTATCGGGACACCCAGAAATCCTCATTTTATCATCGAAGAACGGTGTACGGGCTGCGGAATATGTTTTGATATTTGCAAGTTTGTGGCAGTTACTGTAAAATAAAAAATTAACTTACAATTTTAATTTACATCCTATGATTTTTAATATTGAGGTTAATAACAAAACCATCAAAGCCAGGAAAGGAGACACAATCCTTACCGCTTTGAATAATAACGGGATAAAAGTGCCTACGTTATGCCATATGGAAGGATTTCATGCTACGGGCTCGTGCCGGATGTGTGTTGTGGAAGTGGAAGGCAAACCGAATCTTATACCTGCCTGTTCCTATCCTGTGGAAGAATGGATGAAAATCCAAACACATTCCCCAAAAGTAATTCATGCACGAAAAACCATCGTGGAATTATTGCTTTCCAACCATCCCGACGACTGTTTGTACTGCGAACGTAACGGAAATTGCGAATTACAAAAATTTGCTATCGAACTGAATGTCCGTGAACGACGATTCCCGGGCAAAAAAAATAAATACAAAACCGATCCTTCGAGTGCAAGCATTATCCGCGATCCTGCCAAATGTATTTTATGCGGAAGATGTGCTCGGATATGCGAAAAAACAATTGGCGTTTCCGCCATCGATTTTATCGGCAAAGGAAGTAAATCAATCATTGGGCCAGCCCTGAATAAAGGATTAAATATTTCAAGTTGTGTAAATTGTGGTCAGTGTATTTTAGTTTGTCCTACAGGAGCTTTGTACGAAAAAACTCATTTCGCTGAAATACAGGATGCTTTACATAATCCTGATTTACACGTTGTCATCCAGTATTCATCCACGGTACCTATAACTCTTGCCGAAGAATTTGGAATTAAACCCGGAAAAGATATTAATGGAATTTTGAATGCCGTTTTACGGAAAATCGGCTTTGAAAAGGTATTTGATACCGCCTTTGCCGTTGATCTTACGATAATGGAAGAATCGGATGAACTGATCAATCGCATACAACAAGGTGGCAAACTACCTATGTTTACCAGTTGTTGCCCCGGCTGGATTAAATATGTTGAACAATTTCGCCCCGATTTTATCCCCAATCTTTCAAGTTGCAAATCGCCTCAGCAAATGATGGGAGCCGTCATCAACAGTTATTATTCCCAGATAAGTAAAATTCCCTCCGAAAATATCTATTCCGTTTCCGTGATGCCATGTACGGCCAAAAAGTTTGAGGCCCAACGCGAACAAATGACCCACAAAGGAATAACTGATGTTGATGCCGTACTTACCACCCGTGAATTAGCAAGGCTCATCCACCTGAATGGCATTGACATCAATCAATGCGAACCAGAATCAGCGGATATGCCTTTCCGAAACCGGAGCAGCGCCGGAAAAATTGCCGGTGTGAGCGGCGGAATAATGGAAGCCATGATCCGAACATTATATTATAAACTTGGCGGAAAGGAAATGTCCAATTATAAAATTCAGGAGATAAGAGGGATAAAAGACAGAAAAGAAATTACGGTTAAAATAGGTGAACAGAAATTGGTGATGGCGGTTGTCAATGGATTAGGAAATGTTCGTCCTTTACTCGAAGAAATATCTGCCGGGCGAAGCAACATTCATTTTGTTGAAGTGATGGCTTGCCCCGGAGGATGTATCAATGGTGGCGGGCAACCGTTGACCAAAGACGCTTCGATACTAAAAGTGCGAACAAAAGCTATCTATGAAATTGATGAATCGGAATCCATCAGGGTTGCTCATAAAAATTCATCCGTTAACGATTTGTATAAAAACTTCCTTAATACCGAAAAGGAAAATAACAATCACGAATTGCTTCATACCAGTTATAAAAAAAGAGAAGTGCTTTTATAAACAGATAATTCCATGAGTACATTACCTGAGAAAAAACATTTGGTTTATACGATTAAGGAAAAATGCAGGGTATGTTATACCTGCGTCAGGGAATGCCCTGCCAAAGCCATTAAAATCATCAATGGCCAGGCGGAAGTACTTTCCGACCGCTGTATAGCCTGTGGTAATTGCATTAAGGTTTGCAGCCAGTATGCTAAAGTTTTTCAAAAGGAAATATCCCAGGTAAATGCTTTGCTAAAATCGGGCGAACGCGTGGTGGCTATGGTTGCTCCCAGTTTTCCGGCCGAATTTTTAGAAGTGGATGATTACAGGTATGTTGTAGGGATGATACGGTCGCTTGGCTTTGAACGGGTTACCGAAGTTGCCTTTGGAGCCGATTTGGTTGCTTCGTATTATAAAAAGCTTCTCATAGATGTCAATGCCCAGCCCCTGATTTCTTCGGATTGTCCGGCCATCGTAAAGTATATTGAACATTACCATCCGGATTTAATTCCGAAACTGGCGCCTATCGTTTCTCCCATGATCGCCATGTCGAAAGTGGTGTACAAGGAATATGGGGAAGATGTAAAAATCGTATTTATCGGTCCATGTATTGCCAAAAAAGCAGAATGCGACACTATCGAAAATGTTTTAACATTTAGGGAGTTGAGAGAGATATTCGCCATCAATCAAACTACTCCGCAAAATGTTGAACCTTCAGAATTCGATCCGCCACTTGGAGGAAAAGGTGCTATTTTTCCGGTAAACCGTGGACTTTTACGTACCATTGATATTGCAGAAGATATCTTAGAAGGCAATATCATCGTAGCCGAAGGCAGGGTGAACTTCCAGGAAGCTATACGCGAATTCGAAAGCGGTCTGGTGAATCAGGAGCATCTCGAATTGTTATGTTGCGATGGATGCATTATGGGACCCGGCATGTCGCCATACCCATTTTTTGCAGGTAACAGTCAGCGTTTTACCAAAAAATCCAATGTTAGAAAATACGTGCTGAATAAATTAAAAAATCTGAATACTACAGAATGGGAATACAATCTGAAAAAATTCAGTTCACTCGATTTATCCCAGACCTTTACCAACCTTGATATGCGATTTAATCGCCCGTCGCCCGAAAAAATTGAAGAAGTATTGCATAGAATGGGGAAAACCCAACCACAGGATCACCTCGATTGCGGCGTTTGTGGTTATGATTCATGCGAAGAACATGCCGTAGCTATCATTAAAGGACTGGCGGAAAACGAAATGTGTCTCCCCTACGCCATCGAAAAACTGCATAAATCGGTTAAAGAACTGAATATTTCCAACGAAAAACTCGCTTCTACGCAACAAGCACTAAAACAAAGCGAAAAGTTAGCAAGCCTCGGACAGCTTTCGGCAGGAATAGCTCATGAGCTGAATAACCCTTTAGGAGTTATCACCATGTACAGCAATATATTAAAGGACGAATCAGCGCCGGAAGACCCCAAACGCCAGGATCTTGACCTCATCGTAGAACAAGCCGACCGTTGTAAAAAAATCGTCAGCGGTTTACTTAACTTTGCACGCAAAAATCAGGTTAATTTTGAAGAATTGGATATCAATAATTTAATTGAGCATAGTATCAGTTCGGTGGTTGTGCCTTCCAATATTGAAATTTCGCTTCAATCCGATGTTGCCAATCCTTCAGCCATGCTCGACCGCGATCAGATGACCCAGGTCTTTACCAACCTGATAAAAAATGCCGTTGAAGCTATGACCACCGGCGGGAGAATAAATATTGAAATTCATGACAACGACAATGAGATAATTTTCAGTGTTAAAGATACTGGATCGGGAATAGCTCCCGAAAATATGAGTAAACTCTTTACACCATTTTTCACGACCAAAGGAATTGGAAAAGGAACCGGACTGGGACTACCCATCATTTATGGCATTGTTAAAATGCATAAAGGGCAACTAAGTGTGATCTCAAACGACAACCCAAGAAAGGGACCGACAGGCACTACTTTTAAAATCACAGTCCCTCGCTTGAGAGCTAACTAAAATTTAACGTTAAATAACTGACATTAAAATATAAAATTATGGCAAAAAAAACAATCTTAATTGTTGACGATGATGTCGATTATCTTTTTCAGATGAAATTGAAAGTGCAGCAATTTGGTTTTAATACCATTACAGCCGAAAGTCAAAAAGAAGCCGAACAAATTATTGCAACCACCAAACCCGATTTAGCTATTCTCGACCTGATGATGGAGAGCGACGACAGCGGCTTTATTCTAAGCTATAAAATGAAAAAGAAATATCCCGATGTACCCATCATCATTGCCACTGCCGTTACCGCCGAAACCGGAATGACCTTTGACGTGCGTACCGAAGAAGAACGTAAGTGGATCAAAGCCGATTTATTCCTCGACAAGGGAATACGCGCCGATCAGTTACAACGGGAAATCAATAAATTACTAAAAATATAATCATGGCTATTTTCAAATTATTAGTTGTAGATGATGAACCGGGCATACGTTCGGGTATTTCGCGCATCTTACAAAATTTCAAGGTAGATTATCCTTTCATGGACGAGCATATTGAATATGAAATTTTGGAAGCCGCAAGCGGTGAAGAAGGTATCGAAATCATCGATTCACAAATGCCTGATATCATCCTGCTCGATAATAAACTTCCCGGCATCCAGGGTGTGGAAGTGCTGGAATATGTTAAAAAAATGAAATACGATATCATTGTCGTCATGATCACTTCCTATGCTTCGCTGGAACTTGCCGTAAAAGCCACCCGCGATGGAGCCTACGATTTTATTCCAAAACCATTTACTCCCCAGGAACTCCGTTCGTCGCTCGAAAATATTACCAAACAGCTTTTTCTGAAGCGAATGACCCAAAAGCTGAATAAAGCCGGTAAAGAGATCAGGTTTCAGTTTCTTTCGGTTTTATCGCACGAACTGAAGGCTCCGTTAAATGCTATTGAAGGTTATTGCCATATTATCAAGGAAAAACAATTGGGTAATGAGGTTGATTCGTACATAGACATGCTCGACCGTTCGCTCGTGCGGATTCAGGGTATGCGCAATCTTATCATGGATATGCTTGACCTTACCAAAATTGAATCCGGCAAGCCTGTTCAGCATTTAGCAAAAGTGGACCTGATGCAGATAGCCCGTACTGCACTGGATACCATGCGTCCGTATGCCATCCAAAAAGATGTGGACATGTACCTGAATACTAAAGATAAAATCGAAATTACTGCCGATCCGGGCGAAATGGAAATTATTTTCAATAACCTAATCTCCAATGCCGTGAAATACAACAAACAGGGCGGCCGGGTGGATTGTTCCATAACCCATGAAAATAACATAGTGAAAATAATGGTAGCCGATACCGGCATTGGCATGACTGAGGAAGATCAGATAAATATTTTTCAGGATTTTGTCAGGATAAAAAACCCGTTGACCAAAAATATTACCGGAAGCGGTTTGGGATTATCCATCGTAAAAAAAATAGTGGATATGTATAAAGGAGAAATTACGCTCCAGAGTATTCCCGGCAAGGGTTCCACTTTTATAATCGCTATTCCAAATAATTAAATCAGCATAGAAAAAGAATTTTAATGAAGAAATTACCAGAAAAAACAGTAGAACGACTCAGCCAATACCGGCGTGCACTCCTTAACAGCCTTACGGAAGGGAAACATCATATTTTCTCGCACGAATTGGCCAATTTATTACACATTACGCCCGTCCAGGTTCGCCGCGACATTATGTTTATCAACTACTCAGGGAGTTTGCGTCAGGGATACGATGTACGTGATTTATCGGACACTATCGGTAAAATATTAGATACTAAGGATGGACAAAAAGTAGCCGTCGTCGGTGTTGGGAATCTGGGAAGGGCGCTTATCGGATATTTTGGCGGAAAACGTACCAAATTATCCATTGTCGCTGCTTTTGATAATAATCCCGAAAAAGCAAACCGGGTATATGCCGGGGTTCAATGTTATCCTGTCGAAAAACTGCCCGAGATCATAAAAACGATGAATATTTCCATGGCAATTCTGACCGTTCCGGCAACGGAAGCCGCTCCGGTAGCCGAAATACTGGTGGATGCCGGCATCAAAGGCATCTTAAACTACACTCCGCGCCCGATAAATGTACCTTCTCACGTTTATCTGCAGGAATATGACATGATTACTTCCATCGAAAAAGTAGCCTATTTTATTAAATAAAACTTGCATTGCTTCCAAAGCCTGTAAAATGAAAATTTATCACGACCTGAACGAAATTGAGATGATAGTAAATCCTGTGGTAACCACGGGTTCTTTCGACGGCGTTCATATCGGACATAAAATCATTTTAAACCGTCTTAAAAACCTTGCCCGCGAAATCGGGGGTGAATCCGTGCTCATTACCTTTTACCCTCACCCGCGCAAAGTTCTTTATCCCGATACGGCCGGCAAAAACCTGCTGCTCATCAATTCGCAAAGAGAAAAAATTGAACTGCTTCGTAAAACCGGACTGGATCATTTGATCATCATCAACTTCACCCTCGAATTTTCCCAAATCTCGTCCATCGATTTCATCCGGAATATTCTGGTAAATAAACTGCACGCCAAAAAAGTGGTCATCGGTTTTAACCACCATTTCGGGCATAACCGCGAAGGCGATTATTCCTATCTGTACGAATTGGGCAAGTTTTATGGTTTCGGTGTGGAGGAAATTCCTGAACAGGACATCCACAACGAAACAGTCAGCTCCACCCTTATCCGTAAAGCCTTGCTGGAAGGTAAGATTCAGCGGGCTAATGCTTACCTCGATCATCAATACATCATCATCGGCGACTTTTTTAAAGCGCAGGAATCGCTGGCTCTCCGCGAATTTCCCACCTTCAATCTTACCATTGAGGAAGAATTCAAGTTAGTTCCGCCCGATGGCGTGTATGCGGTGAATGTGGTGGTGGAAAATGAAAGCTACAAGGGTATCCTGAATATTAAAAACAATTCGGGCAATCCTGAACGTAAGGTTGCCGATATCGGCATCGAAATTCATTTGTTCGATACCCGTAAGGACATGTGCGGAAAAACCGCCATCGTACTTTTTGCAAAACGGATACGTGACGAAAAAGCGTTTGCCGGGATGGATGAATTGAAACGACAGATTTTACTCGATAAAGCCGAGGTGGAAGACCTGATTTTTTAACATAAATGGATAAACAGACGATGAAATGCCGGATAGCACGATGACAATTACTTTTTTGGGGACAGGCACTTCCACCGGAGTGCCGGTAGTGGCTTGCAATTGTGATGTCTGCAAGTCGAAGGATCCCCGCGATAAACGTTTCCGCACCTCGGTGATGGTAACCTCGGGCGATGAAAACATCGTGATTGATTGTGGTCCCGATTTCCGCTTCCAGATGCTGAAGCAAAACGTGGAAAATATCGAAGCCATCATCTTTACCCATCAGCACCGCGACCATATCGCCGGACTGGACGATATACGCGGGTTTAATTATATCCTTAACAAGACCATCGACATCTACGGTTCACGGCAGGTGCTGGATGCCATCCATACTGAATTTCCATACATCTTCACCGAAAAACATTTCTTTGCCGCCCCGCAGATTTGTTTGCATACCATACAAAACGAACCCTTCCGGATTAACCAGACCCTTATAACCCCCATCGAGGTGATGCATAATAAGATGTCCATCTTTGGCTTTCGCATCGGCGATTTCACCTACATCACCGATGCCAGTTCCATTTCCGAAGCGGAGAAGGAAAAAATCAAAGGCTCGAAGGTGATTGTGATGAATGCCTTGCGCAATTCCAAGCATGTTTCGCATTTTTCGCTTGCCGAAGCGGTAGCCATCATCCAGGAATGTAACCCGAAGCAGGCTTATCTTACCCACATCAGCCATTTCCTCGGGCTGTACGAAGTGGTGGAGAAAAAACTCCCTCCCAACATTCACCTGGCTTACGATAACCTGAAGATTGAAGTGTAATCAATCGAAGTGCCTGGAGTTTGGAGTGCCTAAAGTTTTACTTTGGTTTTCATTGTTTGTAACCCTTCTCCCAAATTTGTAGGCTCCACTTCAGCAGAAAGCAGAAAGCAGAAAGCAGTAGGCAGTAGGCAGTTAATTTCTATGTGCCCTAATGTGACTATTGTGGTTCAGAAAAAACAGTAAGGAGTAGGTAGTAAGGAGTAGGCAGAAGGCAGAAGGCAGAAAGCAGTAGGCAGTTAATTTCTATGTGCCCTAATGTGACTATTGTGGTTCAGAAAAAACAGTAAAGAGTAGGTAGTAAGGAGTAGGCAGAAAGCAGAAAGCAGTAGGCAGTTGAGCGAAGCGAAATCCCGGTATAGAGTCGCTTAGGAGGAACGACTTAGCGAATCTTCATCGGGATAGGCAGTAGGCAGTTAATTTCTATGTGCCCTAATGTGACTATTGTGGTTCAGAAAAAGCAGAAAGCAGTAGGCAGTTGAGCGAAGCGAAATCCCGGTATAGAGTCGCTTAGGAGATACGGCTTAGCGAATCTTCATCAGGAATGGGGCAAATTACGAATTACGGAGCGGGGAGTTTGAAGCAACGACTTAGCGAACTTAGCGGCTTTCTTTTTCACCGCAATGGCGCAAAGGCGCGAGGTGTTTGGAGCGATAAGAAATGAGTTTTGAGAATGGGTGAAGGGGAGAATGGCGGCTAAGCGACTTGGCGATAGGGCGACTGGACGAATTACGAATTACGAATTACGAATTACGGGGCGGGGAGTTTGGAGCGACGACTTGGCGAACTTATCGGCTTAGTCCCGACCTTTTAGGGAGTTAACACCGCGAGGGCCGCAAGGTTATTTTTAAACCTCAGTTATAGGCAAGTGGTATACTTTTCGATTGAAAGGTGGACTACTTCCTGATTGTTATTAACAATTTTATGGATATCCCAAGGGATATCGGGGCAGGCTATTTGACCAATAAAAAAGAAAAGAAATATCAAATGAAAAGAAATGGGTCGTTCATAAAATCAGAAACTGCGTAAAGCGGATAAACCCTGATTTGTCCATAAACAGAATAATTCTCAAGAGAAAAACGAATACCAAATGGTATC
>Ga0268360_1000928_pt1 | contig 37554 bp, 29 predicted proteins | sample BioMet11_FD_192465 | JGI IMG/M metagenome (GOLD analysis project Ga0268360, IMG submission 192465) | Sewage microbial communities from Oakland, California, United States - Biofuel 11 (Illumina Assembly) | ecosystem: Engineered > Wastewater > Sewage > Unclassified | place: USA: California... | reverse complement strand
CAACAAACTCACCCCTGCCCCTCTCTTGGGAAGAGAGGGGTGAGGGCGGTGGAAGACTGTTTTAGATTTCTCCCTTCGGTCGAAATGACGGTCGTCCTTGAAGAGAAGAAGAGGAAGGAGAGTGGGCGGCTACGCCGCCCACTCTCCTTCCTGTACCATCTTGTGGGCAGTCATTCCGACCGAAGGGAGGAATCTCTTGCAAAGCCAAACGCAAGGAGGAATCTTTTGCAAAACCACTCTCGGTTACCAACGCTTTTCATTGAGGATGCACCTTTCACTGTTTTAGTTTTCTCCCTTCGGTCGGAATGACGGTCATCGCTGAAAAAAAGAAGGAGAAGAAGAGTGGGCGGCTACGCCGCCCACTCTTCTCCCATTACCATATTGAGGGCAGTCATTCCGACCGAAGGGAGGAATCTCTTGCAAAGCCAAATGCAGGGAGGAATCTCTTGCAAAGCCAAACGCAGGGAGGAATCTCTTGCAAAGCCGACCACGAAATGGAATCTCTATCAAACCCGACCCGCAGGGAGGAATCTTTAGCAAAGCCACTCTCGGTTACCAACGCTTTTCATTGAGGATGCACCTTTCACTGTTTTAGTTTTCTCCCTTCGGTCGAAATGACGGTCATCGCTGAAAAAAAGAAGAGGAAGGAGAGTGGGCGGCTGCGCCGCCCACTCTCCTTCCTTTACCATCTTGTGGGCAGTCATTCCGACCGAAGGGAGGAATCTCTTGCAAAGCCAAACGCAGGAAGGAATCTCTTGCAAAGTCGACCGAAGGGAGGAATCTCTATCAAAGCCGACGTTGGGAGGGTTTGTTTGTGTCTTCTACTGAAATAGATTGAAAAAAGCAGAAGAATACTCAACCTATTCAGGATTTATTAACTATTGTCAACTTTTTTTTAGGACGAGACACTTTTTTTTAAAAAAAAAATTATCAAAATGTAAATGATGTATAATTAAATATTGTAACTTTACGGCGTTTTTCAATAAACCATTTATTATTAACCTTTTAAATTTTATATTATGGATATTACTAAAGAGAGTAAGCTAAGCATGTTTCTTGTACTTATCCAATGGATCGATGCAAACATGCAAAAACTGGAACATATTCCCGGTTTCATGGCTATTTTTAACCTGTTTAAATCGGATGCCGGAAAGATAGCCGAAATTCGTCCCGGACAGGAAGAAAGCAAAAAAGGAATAGCCCAATCCAAAACACAGGCAAAAGAAGGCCTCGTTGTAAAACTTAACTCCGTCTCGCGCAAAGGCATTGCTTTTGCCGTAATAACCCTTAATCTGCCTCTGCAGGAAGCCCTTCGCTACACCCTTACCGAACTGAGACGCGCTCCCGATACTACCCTGAGCAGTATCGCCCGGTTGATTATTGAAAAAATCGCCCCTATTCAAAAAGAACTGGAACCTTACGGAATATCGGCGGATGACATCAGTAATCTTTCGGCTTTGCTTGCCACGTATGATGAACTGATCCCTATGCCACGCAAAGGACAGATAGAAAAAAAAGATGCAACGTTGCAAATCAGCAACCTTTTTGACAAATGCGACGACAACTTAGTAAAGATGGATGCCCTGACAGAAGTGATACACGACACCGACCCGCAAACCTATAACGATTATTGGGATGCCCGCAAGGTGATTAAAACCGCGATACGGACAATGGCGCTGAAAGCCACTGCAACGGAAAAAGGCAGGGGTGTCCCCGTAGCCAATGTAGTGTTTGAAATTACCAATACGGCTACCGGCGAAAAAATCACGAAGAAAACTGCCGCCAAGGGCAATTTTTACCTGAAAAACCTGATGGAAGGCAGCTATGAAGTTAAGATTAAAAAGAGCGGTTACCTGCCGCAAACACGTACCATTGAACCGACTGCCGGCGAAATGTATTTACTGAAGGTGGAACTGGAAAAGGAATAAGAATTCAATCCCTACCCCGGCTGAGTGGAATTTAAAACTAAGAAATATGAAAGCAGAAAATTGCAAATTTTCTAACGTTCCGAGCGGAATTGCAAATTCCGCTCAGCGAGGGTGGAACTGGAAAAGGAATAAAAATCCAATAAAAAGGGATTTGTTAATGTTTAACGGCTTATTAACAAATAATAGAAGAAATAACCAACATAATGGGGGGATATAATCGTTATGCACAAGCGAAAAAAAAAGCGACAGCTGTTAATTTGCCGCAAAAAGACAACTAAAAGAAAAAAGATAAAATGGACAGCTAACGTACCAAACAGCAAATTGATTTTCATCGGGGTACACCGCTCAAAAAAACGCCAACCGATCAGGGTTTACGAAAAAGTTGCCCGGCTGAGCGGGATTTAAAACTAATAAATATGAAAACAGAAAATTACAAATTTTCTAACGTTCCGAGCGGAATTGCAAATTCCGCTCAGCAGGGTATAAACGAGTTAGCCGCAATTATAACGGCCCCGCTAAATACTGAAATTTTACCAAAAAAAACATAGATATGGATATTCAAAAAGACATTATCGATTGGCTTAAAACATTAAAAGGTTGGCAAACTGAATTGGCATACCGAATACTCACAAAAAAGATAGAAGATACAGATATTGATGATATAATCGCAATGGTAAAATCTAATAGCGGTTTTGATGATAAAGACTTCCCTAATTTTTTAAATTCAAATACAGAGAAACAAATAAGGCTATTATCAATTGAGTCAATCCAGAATATTGAAAGTTTAGCACCTCGTAATCCTTTAAAACTTGAAAAGGATAAAAATCTAACAGTTATTTACGGATCGAATGGTTCAGGTAAATCTGGTTATACAAAAATCATCAAAAAAATATGCGGAAAGCCTCGTGCAATAAACTTAAAATCTAATGTTTTTAATCCCATTCCTAATGGAAAATGTGTAATTAAATATTCGATTGATGGTATAGAGCAAGAGAAAGAATGGAATATTAATGATAGCCAAATACAAGATTTAAGAACAGTTGATGTTTTTGATACAACAACAGGAAATAGCTATGTGGATGAAGAGAATACAATTACATATACCCCACAATTCGTAAAATTATTTACTGCTCTATCTCATTATTACTCAAATATTCAGGAAAAATTAGAACAAGAGCAATCAAAGTTGACAAAAACATTATCCAATCTCCCTAACGAATATGCACTAACTGACACAGCAAAAATATATAATAATTTAAGGAAAGAATATACTGAGCAGCAACTTGGAAATATCTTGATATGGGATGAAGAAAAAGAGCAAGCAAGATTGGACATTGAAAAACGATTAAAAGAAAAAGACCCTGCTAAAAGTGCATCTGATTTACGAAATCAAAAGTTAGAAATAGATAAAATTATCAAGGAAATATCAGATGCTTATTCACAAATAAATACTGAAGCAATTAAAGAGATTAAAGCATTAAGAAATGATGCCATTAGCAAACGTAAAGTATCACAGGATAGCGTACAAGTTATTGCTAATACATCCGAGTTGCAAGGTGTCGGAAGTCAAGTTTGGAAATCTTTATGGGAGGCAGCAAGAGCATTCTCTTTTCAAGAAGCATATAAAACCAATGATTATCCAAACGTAAATAATGAAGCAAGATGTGTTTTATGTCATCAGCTCTTGGATAATAATGCGAAAAGAAGGTTATTGTCTTTTGAAACTTTTATTAAAAGTCAGTTAGAAAATGAGGCAACTCAAGCAGAAAGAAATTACTCGGAAAGAATTAGCAAATTACCAGTTAAAATAAATCGAGAAATCCTTTCAACAAAATGTATTGCGGCAAACCTTAATGAAGGTTGGTTAAATTGCTTAGTTAATATTTGGCAACAGATAGAAACCGCATCAAATTCAATTAAACAGGATGTTGACGTTACTATTGATGCTAAATTTATCTCAGACAATGTTGCAATATTAAATTCAAATTCTGTAGTTTATGAAAAATCTGCAATACAATTTGAAACAGACGCAAAGCAATTTGACCGAGTAAAAGCATCAAAAGAATTGTTAGAATTAAATGCTAAAAAATGGAGTTCGGAACAAAAAGAAAACATTTTAAAAGAAATAAGTAGATTAAAGAAAATTGCCGATTTTGACAATTGGATTTCACAATGTAATACTCGCTCAATTACGTCAAAAGCAAGTCAGATATCAGAAACTGCCATAACGGAAGAATATGTAAAAAGATTTAACTCTGAATTATTGGCTTTAAATGCTAAAAAAATAAAAGTTGAATTAGTAAAACAAAGAGCAACAAAAGGAACTGTTACACATTCTCTGAAATTAAAAGGGATTAATGGATATAAACCTTCAGATATACTGAGTGAAGGAGAATATAGAATAATAGCTCTTGCTTCTTTTCTTGCCGATGTAACTGGCGGCAATAACAATAATACTTTTGTTTTTGATGACCCAATTTCATCCCTTGACCAACAATTCGAAGAAAAAACAGTTGAACGTTTAATTGAACTAAGCAAAACACGGCAAGTAATTGTATTTACGCATAGGTTGAGTTTATTAGGACAACTTAACGACAAATGTGATTCAAATCCAATTCAGATAATTGGGATAAGAAATGAACATTGGGGCGCTGGTGAAATTGGAGACACACCTCTTTTTGCTAAAAAAACTACTTCAGCACTGAATAGCATTAAAAATGATAAGATTGCAAAAGCAAAGAAAATTTTTAAAGAACAAGGCAGTGAAGCATATTATCCTTATGGAAAAGCATTGTGTAGTGATATTAGAATATTAGTGGAACGAATTGTTGAACTTGACTTTTTGGCAGATGTAATTCAGAGGTATAGGCGAGCTGTAAACACAATGGGGAAAATTCAGAAATTGGCTAAAATTCAGAAAGAAGACTGTGATATTGTAAATGATTTTATGACACAATATTCGTGCTATGAACACAGTCAACCAACTGAAACTCCTATTGAAATTCCAGAACCTGCTGAAATAGAAAAAGACGTTGACAAATTATTACAGTGGCTTACAGAATTTAATAGTAGAGTTTAGAAATAAAAATAACAGCGGCTAATCGAGTAGACCGCCCTGCCAGTAATTAGCTGACGGGGAGAGTCTCTCACTGCCATCCGGCTGAGCGAAATTTGTAATTCCGCTCGGAACATAGCAGTCCCGAGTACAGTGACAGAACAGATAACATTTAAATGATGAATAATGTAAAAATATCCATACGTTTTTTTGACGATCGCGAAGTGCGGGCCGTTTGGGACGAGCAAAACGCCAGGTGGTGGTTTAGTGTATTGGATATTGTTGCCGTGCTTACCGACCAGGACGACTACACCAAAACCCGCAACTATTGGAAATATCTTAAAGCGAAGTTGAAGAAAGAAAGCAGCCAAGTGGTTAGTGCCACTACCCAGTTGAAATTCCTTGCCCCGGACGGTAAAAAGCGCTTAGCCGATGTGTTGGATTATAACGGTATTATTGCCTTAGGCAAAGAATTTCCGGGTAAAAAGGCAAACCGGTTTATTGACTGGTTTACATACAGTGATGAAAGCATAGACGGAAAAAGCAAAACAAAAGCGTATGCAATGTTTGAAAGTTCTTTTATCAACAGCATAGAAGTTGGCACGGCCAAAGGTTTGCAACAAATACACGCTTATTTGTTTGGCGGATTGTATGATTTTGCGGGACAAATCAGACAAAAAAACATTTCAAAAGGTGGTTTTCAATTTGCCGTATCACACTTTTTAGGCGACACATTAAAGCAAATAGAAGCAATGCCCGAAACTACATTTGACGAAATCGTAAACAAATACGTAGAAATGAACATTGCACACCCTTTTATGGAAGGCAATGGCAGAAGCGCCCGAATATGGTTGGATTTGATACTAAAAAAGCACCTCAAAAAATGCGTAGATTGGAGTAAAATAAGCAAGCGAGATTACATGAACGCAATGATGCTAAGTCCGACCCAAAGTGGTGTTCTGAAATCACTTTTGGAAAAAGCGCTCACCACCAAAATAAACGACCGCGAAATGTTTATGAAAGGGATTGACTACTCATATTACTACGAAGAAAATGACTAATGAAAAAACGGCAAAAGGGGGCAAAACACAACGAAAAAAATGAAAAGCGAAACGACAAAATTAAAAACAACGAACGGCCCTGCTGAGCGAAAATTGTAATTTCATTCAAAAACATAGTGGTCCCGAGTATTCGGGATGTATTTCTGCAATTATATTAAATATCTCGTTCTAAAATAGGTTAACACAAAAAAGAGTAAAAATGAAACAAAAACGTAAAGCTATTTTAGGACGAGACAATGTTTAATTTGTAACAAAAAAAATTAGCGTGCATAAAAGAAAACATATAAAGCCCCTGCCAATAGCTGACCACAGCGGTTTTAGTCCAAAGCCGGGTTGTATTCCGTTTGCCAAAAAGCACCAGTATTTTATTGTTACCGATATAACTATTACTGGCGATGCCCCAAAAGATTTTATCAGGTATTATCAATACATTCAGGATAGCAGTATCCGAAAATCCAATCCGAAAACCTGGCCTCTTTTTCTTGCCAAGCATGGGCATAAACACTATCCTATGGAGTCCATTACCGAATATCTTCTTAATCGCATTGGTGAAGTATTGGGTTTTAACATGTCTGAATCACGTTTAGGGTGGTTTGGTGGCCAACTAAGATTTTTATCGAAATATTTTTTAAATCGTCCACATGAACAGGTTCTTGACCATGGTGCCGATTTATATGCAGGTTACCTGAACGACCGTGATTTTGTTGAAGAAATTGAAAAATTGCACAAGTCACCTGAATATTTTACAGTTCAGTTTACTCAAACCGTTTTACAGCATTTCTTCCCTGATGATTATGAGATATTAATGCTTGAATTTATTAAACTATTGGTTTTCGATGCACTTATTGGCAACAACGATAGGCATTTTTACAATTGGGGTGTTATTAGAAATGTTCAGGGAAAGCAAAAACCTGTTTTTTCACCCATTTACGATACAGCTCGCGGATTGTTCTGGAACGACCACGAAGATAAACTCATAGAAATTTACAATAATAAAAATCGGGTACATTCGTTTATTAAAAAATATTCAGATAACAGTACGCCAAAGATTGGATGGGATGGTTTCAAAAAACTCAGCCATTTTGAATTGGTTGAAAAACTTAAAACTTTACCTTTTACTTTGAATTGCGAAACGATAAAAAACATTTGCAGCGATGCAAAAATAAATGAGGTTATCGGCATGATAGATAAAGAGTTCGGTCAATTAATGAGTTTTAAAAGAAGAGAACTGATTAAAATTTATTTACTATACCGACACGATTGCATCAAGAAAATCTTTAACTTTGCATCATGATTGAAAAGTTGAAAAAGATATTGTGGAAGGTTGATGGTATGGAATTTACTGATAATCCTGTCGGCTCAAAAGGTGCTTTTCAGTTAAAATATGGAAAGCAAGTAATTGGTATTTTGTCCTACGAGAACAATCAATGGACATTTGAATATTCCGATGAATTCAAGAAAAATCAGGTTATTAATCTGATAATTGACTTTCCTGACCCGGATAAAGTATATACAAATGAGCAGTTATGGCCGTTCTTTGCATCGCGGATACCATCTTTAAATCAATCGTTTCAATTTAAGAAAATAGATAAGGCTAATATAAAACAAGATGATTCGGTTGGTTTGTTAAGATTGTTTGGTAACGAGACTATAAATAATCCATTCAGGCTTTTTGCATTATAATTTGGCACCTCACAAATTGGCATCATCAGGAGTTTTTATATAATTAATGATTTCCAGACTGATTTATCCCGAGAACTCGGGATGTATTTCCGCAATTATATTAAAATAAAAATATTCCAACAGGCTATTAAACCCTGTCAGGTTTTGGAAACCTGACAGGGTTATTTTTTGTTTATCTGTGGTATACAACGCCCTTAAGTAAAACCATTTCAGCAAAACCTTTTACCGGTATTCCTTCATAAATGGTATGGTCGCAATGCTGGTACTGTGTTTTGGCTGAGATTACCATTTCTTTATCCGGGTTCCAGATAACAAGGTCGGCATCCATACCCGGACGTATATCGCCTTTGTGTTGCGATATGCGGAAAATCCTGGCGGGATTGTCAGAAACCAGTTCCACAAAACGGTTCATCGAAATGCGTTTTCCTAATACGCCATAAGTGTAAAGCAATTGCAGCCGGAATTCAATGCCTCCCGTTCCGTTGGGAATCCGGGTAAAATCATCTTTTCCAACATCCTTCTGTCCATGCAGATTGAACGGGCAATGGTCGGTGGCAACGGTATCTATCACTCCGCTTTGCAAAGCATCCCAAAGTGCTGCCTGGTCGGCTTTGCTACGTAGCGGCGGACTGAATACGTAAGCCAACGCCTCGGCATCCGGTTTTTGATAACAACTGTCGTCGAGCAACAGGTAATGAGGGCAGGTTTCGGCAAAAAGTGGCAAGCCTTCCCGCTTTGCACGGGCAATAAGTTCCACCGATCCGGCAGAAGAAACATGAACCAGATACGTAGTACAGCCTGTCTCCCTGCAAAGGGCGATTACCTGTTTTACTGCCGCTGTTTCCGTTTCCACGGGGCGCGACAACGCATGATAACGCGGGGCTGTATTCCCTTGTTTTAGCATCTGACGTTGTAGCCGGACAATTTTAGTACCGTCCTCGCAGTGTACCAAAACGGTTGCGCCAAACAAGGCGGCAGTCTGCATCACTTTTTTCAATTCTTCCGGCTCTATTCCAATGGTGCTTTTGTAAGCTAAGTACGTTTTAAACGAGCGTATGCCTGCTTCCTGTACACACCAGGCCATTTCATCTGCCGTATGCGAAGTCCATTCCGAAATGCCCATATGAAAATGGTAATCCGTGAGACTGTTTGTGGATTCATTAAAGCGTTTTTTAAATGCAGATTGCAACGATTCGCCTCTGATGGGGGTAACAAAGTCGATGAAATAAGTAGTGCCTCCGGCAAGGGCGGCGCGGCTGCCACTTTCAAAATCATCGCATGATGGTCCGGCTGGCGTATCCAAATGCAGATGAACGTGCGGGTCAACTCCCCCCGAAAATATCAGTTTGCCCGTAGCATCTATGGTTTTCATCTTCTTGGAAGGTGGCAATTCCTCATCAGTAAGCGAAGAAATTAAGCCATTTTCGACAATAATATTTGTCCGGTCGGTGTCTTCCGAAGTGATGAGGGTTCCGTTTTTGATGAATAATTCAGGCATTTTTAGATCAATTACGAATTACAAATTACGAAAATCTTCCAAAACCTGACAGCGTACGAAGTACCTGTCAGCGTTTATAAATAAAAATCAATTACGAATTATCAATTTTGAATTAAATTTTGATTGAAAATAATAAACTATACAAATCATGTCAGAGGCCATTTAATACCGAAAGAATTTACGTAATTCGTAATTTTTAATTCGTAATTAGACTCTCCGTTCCATCATTTTCTTCCAAAGCCTCTTCCCTTCTTCTTTTGAAAACCTCAGAATCTCCTCTTCGTTTACCGTGATGATTTTTTTGTCCTTTACAATTAGTTTCCCGTTGGAAATCACATGCTGCACGTGTCTGGATTCCAAGCCGAACAGGAAATGTCCCAGAAAGTTGGAAGCGTTTATTTCCGTTGGCGAATCATAATCGAGTACCACTAAGTTGTTGTCCCCGTCGCTGGAAAAATGGTTTAAAGAGAGGTATTTATGCACGTTGCGGAAACGACGGTACATCCCCGGATAGTCAATGCTGTCGAATCCCTGTCCGATGTAAAAAGCCGCTTTGGCGCTGCGAAGCATGTCGCTGTGCATACCATCGGTTCCCAGCATAATATTTTCGTTCAAACCTCTGGAATTAAAGTATCCTACATTGTTGTTCAGGTTGCTTTCCGGATTTTGAACCACCCAGACCGGGGAATTCTGAATGATTTTTCTTTCAATTTCGTCAATATGCAGGCAATGACCAAGAATGGTTTTGGAACTTTCTAATGTGCCTGCGTCTTTCAAACGATTTACGACCCTTTTGCCATAGGTATTCAGACAATGTTGCTGATCGTATTCTCCTTCCGCCACATGGACGTGGATGCCGGAATTCATCCTGCCGGAAAGAGATACCGCCTCTGCCAGCGTTTCTTCCGAAACGGTAAAAGAAGCATGCAATCCCACCAGTCCCTGGTTTTTCTTCAGATAATTTTCCGTTTCCTCCAAACCTTTCATGGCAATGGCAATACCATCGCGGTCGCTGATTTCGTAACAGAGCAGGTGCCCAACGCCCACTTTATCGAAAGCTTTGGCAATGGTTTCCAGCGAGCCTTCCACGGCAAAAGGCGAAGCATGGTGGTCAACAACAAAAGTTACCCCATTTTTGGCGCAAGCCACAGCCGTAGCCAGCGCACTTGCTTCTATCATGTCTTTATCAAGGCATTTGTCCAGTGTCCACCAGACATATTTCAGTATCTCATAAAAGTTCTCCGGCGACTTTTCCGGTGCAGGCATACCCCTCGACAAAGCCGAATATACATGATGATGCCCACAGGCAAAAGATTTGGTTACTAACTTTCCGGTACAATCAAGAATCTCCTCTTTGCCGTCCTGCGGGATGGCAGAAAGAAACTCGATGCCACCATTTTCGCTTACACGGATGTTGACTTGCCTGAATTTGAGAGTCTGCCAATGGATAAAGGTGGCATTTTTAAGTATTACAGTCATATTATTTTCTTTTTAAAGGTAATGAATAACGACGTTTGCCATCGAAATCGCAGAAAGCATTGGCAACAGCAGCAGCAGTAGGAACCAGTCCGATTTCTCCCAGACCTTTGGCTCCGTAAGGTCCCACAGGATCTTCCACTTCCACGCCAAGCACTACAATTTCCGGCATATCTTTAGGTTTGATGATTTGTAAATCTTTGATTTTATCCGAAACGAGATAGCCATCTTTCATCGGAAGCTCCTCGGAAAGAGCATAGCCCAATCCCATGTGAACAGCACCTTCCACCTGTCCTTCAAACATCAGCGGATTCATGATTTTTCCCGCATCGTGGGCAGCATAAACAGTAGTGATTTCACCTTTTTCATTCATTTCCACCAACTGGGCGGCATAACCATAGGCAAAATGTGTAATTACCTCTTCGACCTCCGCTCCCGGCTTGGTAGTCCAGTCGCAGGTATAATTTCCTTTGTAAACCTTGCCTGAAAGTTCTTCCAGCGAATGGTTTTCCAAATCTTTACGGATGGCTTTCGCCGCATCGAGGATGGCATTGCCAAGCAAGGCGGTCGCCCGCGAAGAAGTTGTCATCCCGGTAGTAATCCCGGCTTTGGTATCAACAATTACTTCCACACATTCGGGCGGAATGCCAGTTTCCTGGTGAAGCGTCTGTATGGCCATATTATGCACCCCCTGCCCCATTTCCGTCCAGCCATGGTGCAAAACAACCCGTTTGCCGGAATGTATCTCGATAATCACATCACTGAAATCGGCCATGCCATTGCCCACTCCTGAATTTTTGATGCCACAGGCGAGCCCTTTTATTTTTGCCTTGTCGTAAAAAGGTTTTACGGCAAGCAAGCATTGACGAACGCCAACTCCTTTTTTCAAAACCTGGCCGGTAGCGGTCATCCCGCCTTCATCCAATGCATTATTGTAGCGGAACTGCCAGCGGTCGAAGCCACCCATCTTACAAAGTTCATCTATACAACCTTCCAGCGCAAAGCAAACCTGGTTGGCACCAAAGCCGCGCATGGCTCCGCTCGGGATGTTATTAGTATAAACGGTCAGCGATTCAAGATTTACGCAGGGAAAATGGTAAGCGCCGGTGGCATGTCCGGCAACACGTTCCATCACCTTATTTCCTACCGAAGCATAGGCGCCGGTATCGCCCACCGCTTTCAACCGGATAGCTGTAAGTTTGCCGTTTTTATCGCAACCAACAGCAATATCCATAAACACAGGATGCCGTTTAGGATGCATCCGGATGGATTCTTCACGCGTGAGCCTGACTTTCACAGGCCTTTTCAGATGCCAGGCAAAAAGCGCGGCAAATCCCTGAACCGTCATGTCTTCTTTTCCGCCAAAACCTCCGCCGGTAGAAACCAGCGTTACCCTTACCTCTTCTGCCGTAAGGTTAAGCAAATTGGCAACCTGCCGTCGGTCTTCATAAATTCCCTGCCCGTTAGAATACAAATGAATACCATCATTTTCAGGCAAGGCAATAGCCGTTTCTGTTTCCAGAAAAGCATGTTCTATCCGTTGTGTCTGATAAAAACCTTGGGCAACAAAATCTGATTTTTCCAAAATCTCTTCAGCATCGCCCCCGCGGTAAACCCTGCAGTTTTCTAAAAGATTTTTCCTGTCGGGATGCACCTGAGGAGCATCTTCTTTCAATGCTTCCATTGGATTGGTAACAGGCGTAAGTATCTCATAATCTATTTTGATAAGACTTGCTGCCTTACGGGCAGTTTCTTCCGAATCAGCAACCACACCGGCAAGCACATCACCGATATAGCGGGTAGTTTCGCCGGTTTTTATCATCAGCGGCCAGTCGGGAAAAATCAAACCTGTAAAACGGTTACCCGGAATATCTTTGGCAGTGAATATTTTTACAACACCCGGAAGCTTTTCCGCTTCAGCGCGATCTATTTTTAAAATCTTAGCTTTAGGATGATCGCTAAACCGTAATGCTCCGTAAAGCATACCATCAAAATGCAGGTCGTTGACAAACGGACGTTTTCCCAAAGCCGTTTGGTAAGCCTGGTATTTTGGATAAGAAGTTCCCACTTCTCCGGAAAGTTCTGAATATTCAATCCCGGTTCTTTCGCGAAAAGCTTTTGCCGCCTGTTCAATGGCATCTATAATTTTTACATAACCCGTGCAACGGCAAAAATTTAGCGTAAGCGCCTGCCGGATTTCTTCTCTTGTCGGAGATGGATTTTTCTGCAAAAGCACATGGGTACGCATCAGAAAGCCGGGGGTGCAAAAACCACATTGCACGGCGCCTTTTTCCACAAAAGCCTTGGCAAGTACATCCCGAACTTCCTCTGGCAAACCTTCGAGGGTGTTCACCACCGTAGCTTCCAGCTTTTGCATGGGCGTAACACAGGAAAGTTTTGCTTCACCATTGATCTCCACCATGCAGGCACCGCAAGCCGCCTGACCGTTGCAACCATCTTTTACCGAAGTGATTTGTTGCTCGTTCCTGAGATATTTCAGCAATCGAAGCTGAGAATCGCCGGAAAAGGTAACCGGCTGATTATTTAATGTAAATTTTATCATAACCAAAAGTTATAGAACACTGATGACTCGGATTTAATGGATCAAAACGGATATTTTTCTCAGAGCTTCTTTGGATGGTTCTATTGCTTCCGGCAAAGTAACCAGCGATGAAACAGCATTCAAATCCTTCAGCCCGCTTCCGGTAAGCAGAACAGCAATCTTGCTGTCGTTTTCCGGCGAATTCGTTTCACAATATTTCAGATATCCTGCAAAAGCGGCTGCACCTGCAGGTTCGGTAAAGATACCAAAATTCCGTGTCAGCTTCAGAGAAGCATTCAGAATGGCATCATCCGTTACAGCAATGCCTTCTCCATTATATTTCAGCAGAAAATCCTTTGCCATGTAGAAATTCCGGGGAATGACCACCGAAATGGAGTCGGCTATGGTTTGTGCAGAAGATGGTTTAAACACTTCAGAATGGAGATTGCGAATGATGCTGTTACTTCCTTCTGCCTGCACGGCAACGATCCGTGGCATCTTTTCGATAATGCCAAGCATCAGCAGGTCTTCAAAGCCTTTGTAAATCCCGGAAAGGATGACGCCATCGCCAACAGAGACAAAAATCACATCCGGCGCCTGCATCCCGCACTGACCGAAGAGTTCAAAGGCAGCCGTCTTTTTCCCTTCAATGGTCAGCGGGTTGTAGGCCGTATTTCGGTTGTAGAGTCCGTATTCCTTTGTGGCTTGCAAACTGGAATCAAAAGCTGCATCATAATTTCCGTCCACCGGGACGATGGTTGCACCGTACAGCATTATCTGCAATAACTTAGCTTTGGGTGCCGTTGCCGGAACAAAAATCACCGCCTTTTGCCCCTGAGAGGCACAGATGCCTGCCAGCGAAGAACCGGCATTACCGGTGGAGGCAGCAACGATGGTATGGATATGATTCTCTTTGGCAAAAGCCGAAACCAATGCCGATGCCCTGTCCTTAAACGAAAAAGTAGGATTATGCGAATCGTCCTTCAGAATAAGCTGATGCGTACCGTTTCTGCTCTTTTGCTGCCAATGGTAAGCCGGAGTATTTCCAACTTTCAGCGGGCCGAAGCTTTCCAGCGAATTTACCGGCAATAAATCGAGAAAACCATTTTGAGATAAATTTTTAAAAAGCTCACCCGGCGCAACGTCTTTGCGGAGTTTATTGTAATCGTAAACCGTTTTTAGCACTCCTTTGGGCGAAGCATCCGGAATATTGCCGCTTTCGCAGGACGGGCAAAGATATTGGATACCGCCGGCAGGATATTCTTTTCCGCAATTGACACATTGGTAAAAAAAATCGGACATATTTCTAATTTTTCATCAAAATTATTAAAAAAAACAAATATCAGTAGAAAAAATTAAAATCACATTATTTTAACTCTTCCAAGTCCTGCGGACTTTGGAAGGTTTTATGCAAATCCTCAAGGTTTTTAAAACCTTGAGGATTTGACAGCAGTTTAATCCGGCACAGCCGCAGCCTTTCCCATGATGGCTGCACTCCTTTCCGTTATTCTTTCAACTTCATCCGGCATAGCCGCAACGCTTTCCGGCATTCTTGCAGCTTAATCCGGCATAGCCGCAACGCTTTCCGATATCCCTGTAACCTAATCCGGCATAGCCGCAACGTTTTCCGGTATCCTTGCAACTTCATCCGGCATAGCCACAACGCTTTCCGGTATCCCTGCAACCTAATCCGGCATAGCCGCAATGCTTTCCGGCATTCTTGCAGCTTAATCTGGCATAGCCGCAACGTTTTCCGGCGTCCTTGCAGCTTTCCAAAACCCTCAAGGTTTTTAAAACCTTGAGGGTTTAATAAGCAAGCAACCTTATCCGGTATAGCCGCAACCTTTTCCGGCAATAGGGCTTTTACATGAAAAACAAAACCGGCATTGGTTTTTTCAGACAAAAGCGTTTATTTTTATAGTTTTAGAAAATATTTTTTACAAAATGTAAAAGATGTTTTTCTTTTTTATTTATTTTTGTGTATCAAAAAAAATAAAACTATGTCAAACGCTAAATTACCAATCAGAATTGAAGAACTTCTACCGGTTGCGCGTTGGTTACGTGCAGTTTTTATTCAACACCGGCAATTGTTCGAGGATTACTCCCCCGATTTCGGAGGAACTTTTTTAACCGTTTTGGATGAAAAAATCGAAACCGTTGAAAAACTCATTTCTACGAAATTGTTTTTAGGTGAAACAATGAAGATAACTCAGGCGCTTTACCTAAACATGACCGACCTTCGCCCTATGCTGTTTAAGCTGGAGGGATACGTAAAATTGGCTGCAAACGACCTTGGCGTTGATGCCTCTCTTTTTGATTTCAAAAAGGTGAGAAAATGTATTGACGGCCACGATGCCGAGGGACTTGAACTGGCCTTGGGCGAATTGCTTCAACATGCTGATGCCAACACAGCAGCGCTTACCGCTAAAGGGTTTAAACCGGAAATGCGTACGTAGTTTGGCGAAATGTTGCAGAAAAACAGAGACCTTGCCGACGACCAGAACATTAAAATGCGTGCCAAAGAAGATGCGGTAAAAGCAAACAACACAGAAATAATGAATCTTTGGAACGATTGTGCCTTGCTGATGGATAGTGGCAAGCGGGTTTTTAAATACGACCAGCCCGATCAGGTAAAAAATGTTACCCTTGCGCACATCCTGAAGACGATGCGGCACGAAGGGGGTGAAAAAGGCGAAGGTGAAGCAACGCCTCCGAAGGAATAGTTTTTTCCATATCAAACCCTCAAGGTTTTCAAAACCTTGAGGGTTTAATGAACGCAAATATTTAAATAAAAAAGATTCATGAAAAAGTATTACTATTTGGTCGCTTTGGTTATGCTGTTTACTGCCTGCGCAAAGGATGATTCGTCCCCTCCTGTTTCTGGTGAAGTATCCGGAGAAGTAACAACCATCGAACAAAACTCGGCGGTAATCAGCGGAACCATTCCGGCAAATGCCAAAAGTTGCGGAGTGTGCTGGGATACGGTTTCAGACCCTACGGTAGCATCCTCCCATCTTGCCGCAGAACCCCAAAATGGTAAATTCACCACAACGATTACCGGTTTACTGCCAAACCGGCAATACTATGCAAAAGTGTATGCTGTTGACAGCAAAGACAAGTATCTTTATTCTGCATCGTTATCATTAAAGACCAAACAACAATTGGTTAATACCATTACTGCTTCCGGGGTGGGCCTGCACGAAGCCACGCTCAACGGTTATGTTTCCGCAATTGGTGGTACATATTGGTTTGAATGGGGCGAGACGGCAACTTACGGGCAGAAGACACCCGAGCAAGCCGTAACCGGCAAGGATTTACACGCCCTAATTAACGGGCTGGATTGGCACAAGGCTTATTATTATCGCTTAGCGGTAAAGGTAAATGGCCAGATGCTTTATGGCGGCAACGGCGGCTTCACTACCCTTGGTAACAAGCCGAGTGTCGGTAATGTGAACATTGATAACGATAATCTGGATAAGATGATCGTTAAGGCGATGGTTAATCCTAATCTCATCTCTACTTCGGTAGTGATTGAGTGGGGTGAAACGAATTCCTACAATCATGCTACCACTTTCCAAACCGTAGATGGCGGCAAGGCTGTACAGGTGTTATTTGATATTCCGGTGCCGGAAAGGGCCTTGGAATATCACTTCCGCGTCAAAACGGAAAATGCCCTGGGTGTCGTTTATACCGAGGATACGGTTTCCATCAGCTTGGCGCTGATTGACCAGTATGGAAATAAATTCCATGCTTGCAAGATCGGAACGCAATACTGGCTGACCGCCAATTGGAAAACGCTGTCGTATAACAACGGGGACTTAATCCCCAATGTTACCGACCCGATTTCCTGGGGCGAGCAAACCACAGGAGCTCTGTGCTTCTATGACAATGACCAGGCCAATTACGAGGTTTACGGACCTTTATATAATTGGTACACTATCGCTGATTCCAGAGGTATTTGCCCTCCAGGTTGGCATGTGCCGAGCTATTACGAATGGTACCAGTTGTACAATTTTCTTGGTCAAGGGACTGGTGGTTTAAAAGAAGCTGGACTAGAACACTGGTATCCGGTTAATGCCTATGGTACTAATGCTACCGGATTTACGGCATTGCCAGGAGGATTTCGGGCACAGACTACAGCAGACCCTACACCTCAAGAAAAAGGGGAATTCGGCGGTATCCATGAATATGGTACATTTTGGACAACTACCGAAACTCCTAATATGACTGCCGTGGATATTTATATGGAAGGAAGTAATGGGGGCCTGTGGTTATATGGATCTGGATATAAATATTATGGCGAGTCAATAAGACTGATAAAAAATTAGTCAAAAAGATTGGCTTTAAAAAAAGGACGTTCGCTATGAATGTCCTTTTTCTTTTTATCCAGACAAGGTTCTGAATTCTCGTCATATTAACTCTTTTCCCCGAGAATTTGGGGCGGACTTTGGAAGGTTAAACCAAAACCTTCCCAGAGTGCGAAGCACCTGGAAGAGTTTTTAAAAATTACAATTTTAACTCTTCCAAGTCCTGCGGACTTTGGAAGGTTTGAAAAGAAACACCTTCCAGAGTACGAAGTACCTGGAAGGTGTTTTAAAGGGAAAAATAAAGAATTAAAAAGTTTATTCATCTATCATCAGATGAGCGATGTCGTCAAATTTATTAACAGTTTGATGTAAATAAACAAAATCGGCTTTTTGATTAAACCACCCCAGGACAGCTTCCCTTTTTAATTTGGTCGCTTTAAGAGAAATAATACTTCCATAGGACGACCAGGGATAATCCCATACATTTTTGGTAAATCCATGGCGTACGGGATTAAAATGGATATAAATGATAAGTTTCCGGAAATAATCTTCAGATTCTACGGGTATGCGACGGAAATTTTTTTCAAACAAGCTTCCCGTTCGATCATAACATTTATTATAATATTTGGTGTAGGCATTGAATAAATGAGCAAACATCCGAAATGGTATGGGCTTTTTTAATTCGTTCTCACCTGGTTTTGATAATACATTAGTATTTGAAGTGATAATTTTTTGCGTTCTCCATTGCCACTCTTCATCTCGTTTTTTACAATCCGGAGGTAATAATGCCTCTATTTCATTTTCATCCTTAATACGAATTAATAAATGAAAATGATTTTTCATCAAACACCAGCAATATGTGTCGGCAACTAACGATATATATTTGTCATAAAGATTGAGAAAATGCTGATAATTACCAGGCTCGTTAAACAGGTTACACCTGTCAATTCCACGATTATAGATGTGATAATATTTGCCGTATTGCAATGGATGATTCATCCTGGTGAATAATAAAATCAAACGCTAAGGTACGCTTTTTTTCAATTCATTGTAACCTTCCAATTAACCTTCCAGAGTGTGAAACACCTGGAAGAGTTTTTTTGTGGAGAAAAGTTTTTTATATCTTCAACTCTTCCAAGTCCTACGGACATTGGAAGGTTAAATAACCTTCCCAGAGTGCGAAGCACCTGGAAGAGTTTAGAAAAGAAATATATTTTCAACTCTTCCAAGTCCTGCGGACTTTGGAAGGTTTTAAAGCAATCCCGTCCGTTCGTTAAATTCTTCTATCATCTCATCCCATTTTTCACTCTGATGGAAAAGTGATGGCCACAGATCACGATCGTACCAAAGCTGGTTCAGGTCTTCAATCGTCTTGCCCTGTTGTTCCACCCAGGTATAATACTTCAGGTTATGAATGGCTTTCTGATCCTGGTAGGCAAGTTCTTTCATGTGGTCGGTAGCCGTTCCGTAAAGGCATTTTTCGGAATCCTTGGCTGCCTGCAACATGGTGTAAGCTCCCCGTTCTTCTTCCAGTTCCTGGATTCTGGACTGGTACATGTCGGCAGAGTCGGTGGCGATGGTAAGAATGATATCCTCGCCGTTCATCTCGAAATATTTTGCCATCTTGATGGAAGAAATCAGGTTGGCAATGCCGGAAATGCCGATCAGATGCAGATCGTCAACCAGTTTTTTATCCACGCCATTTTCCTTAAGATATTTCGTTCCTTCTTCTTCATTAAAAAGTCGCAGAACACGCATGCAGTCTTCATCGTCAATGGCGGTAACCACATCGGTATTTTTCACATTATGAACCCAGGGAACATGCTTGTCGCCTATGCCTTCGATGCGATGTCCGCCAAAACCATTTTGCAACAGCGTAGGACATTGCAAAGCTTCGGAAGCCGCCACCTTGAGGTGCGGATGCAGGGTGCGCAGATAATCTCCGGCAGCGATGGTCCCGGCAGAACCTGTAGAAGATACGTAAGCAGCAAGGTTACCGTTTTTGCCTTTCAGGGAATTAAATACTTCCTCAATGGCGTATCCGGTAACGTTGTAATGCCAAACCGGATTGCCAAACTCATCGAACTGATTAAAGATGATGCAGTCTTTTCTTGTCCGGCGTATTTCCCAGCATTTATCGTAAATCTCTTTTACGTTGGATTCGCAGCCTGGGGTGGCAATCACCTCGGCACCTATCTCTCTCAACCAATCGAAACGTTCGCGGCTCATCTCTTCAGGAAGAATGGCAACGGCAGTGCAACCCATCAGGTACGAATCGAAAGCGCCGCCACGACAATAGTTGCCGGTGCTGGGCCAAACGGCTTTATGGAAAGACGGATCAAATTCACCGGTGAGGATGCGCGGAGCAAGACAACCATAAGCAGCGCCAACCTTGTGAGCGCCAGTCGGAAAATATTTGCCCAGCAGAAGCACAATACGTGTATCCACGCCACTGATGGCTTTGGGTATTTCGATGTAATTCACACCGCCATAAAGTCCGCCTTTTTCCACAGGCTCATTCTTCCAGGTGATACGGAAAAGGTTTAGCGGGTTTAGTTCCCACAAGCCTATGCTTTTCAGCTTTTCTTTAATCTTATCCGGAATCAGTTCCGGGTTGCGCATTTGTTTGAAGGTAGGAAGGATTATCCCTCTTTCGCGAAAGCGTTTGATGGTATTTTCCAATACCTGCGGATTAGTTACTTCGGTAGTTACGTTTATCATTTTATAATTTGTTTTTTAATAATTTTAAGATTTAACCACAAAGGACTCAAAGATATTTTGCTCAATAAAATCTCTAAGTAATGCAAATCAAGGATTGCCCCTTCCTTCTCTGTGCAACTCTGTGCTTCCTCTGTGTAGCTCTGTGAAATAAAATGTTTAATTACACAGAGAACCACAGAGAATTCACGGAGAACCACGGAGTTTAATATTTAATGCTTTTTATTTTATTTTGTAATTTGATTAATATTCCATATCCTATTATTTTTAACTCCTGATTCGCATAAGTAATATTTCCATACTGTTTTTAATCCGTTTAATCCGTGTCATCCGTGTTCTATTAATATAATTTTTCTGCAGCTTTCATCAAAATAAACATCTCTGCCGCCAATTCAGAGGAGGCAGTTACTAAGCATGGAACCTTGAAAACAATATCCGAAGGTGTAAAATCCGACAGTATAAAAGTAGCTGCCCACTCATCGGTTTCGTAACGATACTGGTTTTCCTTAAAGGTAAGCGTACGAATCTTTTGTTTTTCTTTATAAATCAATACTTTTTTATCGCTCAGTTTACTGAGAAAATAGCCCGTTTCGGCTTCGTTAAAACTTTTTATCGTCAGGTAAAACTTCGGCTTATCCTTGTACGGAGCGCCATTGGAAGGACAAAAAGCGTTGCAGTTACCACATTCATTACAGAAATCACCGATGTTGAGTATCTGAAAGCATTGCTGTACCTGGAAAATCTTGTCGTCCTCCAGGATGATTTTATCGTCTTTTTTGGTAATCTTTTTCAGCATAAACGCTAACGGTTCTGTCTGGTAACCGTAATTGGCAAAGTTGGGGCAAACGCTTACGCAAACATTGCAAACTTCGTCACAGCTAAGGCAACGCGAGGCTTCGGTTTTTGCCTGCTCAACGGTAAAAGCGGGTGGAATGGCATAAGTTTTTTCTCCGGCAGGAACGATTGCCGGTTTCACCTTACGGGCTTTTTTAACAGCTAATTGATAGAAGTCAATATCTTTATGGATTACCGGAGCAATTACCGGAAATTCTTTTCCAGCCTGTGCAACGATGAGCCGAGCCGTTTTTTGCCCATCGCCGATGGCGCGGATGATGCTCGAAGCGCCACGCAGGGCGTCGCCACCGATAAACACATTGGGCAACTTAGTCCGGAATTCAGGATTGTTCACCGTAAGGTATGGATTCATAAAATCTATCACCACGTCCTGCCCTATCGCCGAGATAATCATGCTTGCTTCCAGATCAAATCCGGAGCCTTCTATCTTCACCGGTTGGGGGCGTCCTTTCTCGTCCACGCCTTTCAGCTCCATCTTCTGACAATGAAGCAAAACTTTTCCCGGAACAGATTCCGTAATTTGGAGCGGAGCTGTGAGGGTAAGAATTTCCACGCCTTCGCGAAGTGCAGCTTCCACTTCTTCATAAGCCGCAGGCATCTCGGCAAGGGTACGACGGTAAACGATGGTAACGTTACCGTTTTCACCGGTAATTTTCTTAGCCATCCGTGCGGCATCCATGGCGGTGTTGCCACCTCCGATGACAATGACATGATTGCCGGTTGATAAAACTTTTTCTTGTTTGGCAAGACTTAAAAATGCCAATGGATCGGTTACGGCCGGAAGGTCTTCACCGGGAATGTTGAGTCTTTTCGCTTTTTTGGCTCCGGTGGCAACGAAAACATAATCGTAATCCCGTTGAAGTTTTTCAAAGGTTTCCCCGGTAACGGGTGTTTCAAGATGTATTTTTACTCCGGCATTGACTATCCTTTCGATATCTTTTTCGATACCGGCTCCGGGCATGCGGAAAGAAGGAATCACCGAGGCAACCATGCCTCCGGCATAGGCTCTTTCTTCAAAAACGTCGACTTCAAAGCCTGAGAGGCGGAGAAACCAGGCACAGGACAAACCGGCGGGGCCAGCGCCGAGAATAGCAGCTTTCAATCCATTGGATGGAAGTGTCGCCGGAACGGGTTTTTCCCCGGCCTGTTCGGAAACAAAACGTTTGATTTCTCTGATTTGTAAAGCTTCCTCATAATTCATCCGGGTACACTTGGTCTGGCAGAGGTGATCGCAGGCCATACCGGTAACCGTGGGAAAAGGATTGGTGCGAAGTATGGTACGAAAGGCATCGTCAAACCTGCCTTCGGACGTAAGGTACATGTATTCGGGAATGTCCTGATTAGCCGGACAGGTATCTACACAAGGCGCATGAACACAGTCGAAATAGCCGAGCGGACGCCGGGTTTTAATGTCTTTTGGTAAATGTCCTTTGCGGTAAACGGGATTGGAAAGCGCCTCAGCGGAATATTTTTCAAGGTTATGCAAAGCAGCTTCTGAAACGTCCGTAAAGGCATTTCCTGCCCTTTTCAGTATAAAATCGTCGAGACTGTTTGCCGAAAGGCGATACATCTCTTCCTTTAAGTTTTCGAGATATTGACTTAACCGGCCATAGCCGCCCGGTTTCAGGATGTCGGAACAAACGGTAACGGGTTTCAATCCGCAGGCGAGGATGTCGGCGAAGTTAAAACAGTCGGCGCCGGCAGAAAAGGAAATGTCGAGCTTACCGCCGAAGTCCTGTTGCAGTTTACGGGCAAGGTTGATACTTATGGGATGCAAAGCTTTTCCGCTCAGGTACATCATCTTTTCGTTTTCTGGAAAGACATTACGGAAGTTCAGACTTTCGAGGGTATTGGTGAGTTTGATGGCAAAATGTACGTTCTTCTTCTCTGCCGCAAGGCTAAGGTTGCGGATAATGTTTAGCGCATCGGGATATTTAAGGTCGTGTTCAAAAGCAAGGTCGGGAACGGGAGTGGAATAACCGAGAGTATCGTTCAGTATGCGGCGCAGCCTATCCGGACCGAGCAAGGTGGGATTCAGCTTGATGGTGGTGTGCAAGCCTTTTTCTTCAATAAGATATAAACCGATCTTTTCAATCTCCTGCGGCGGACAGCCGTGCATGGTACTCAGAGTAACATTGTTCGAAATGCAATCGGGAATGGCAATTTCATCAATCCGGGGATAAATCTTACGAATGGCGTTAATCTTTTCCTGCTTTTCGGCATGGCAATCGCTCATCTTATCGAAAAACCATTGCACATTTTCGTTAAGGATGCCTTCGTAATTGTAGCCGACGCTCATGTTGAACACCCCCCTTAATCCCCCCGAAGGGGGGAAAGCCTCCCCTTCGGGGAGGTTTGGAGGGGTGAGAATGTGTATTATAATCCAGGCATTCAGGTATTGGTCGAAGCTTTCTTTGATTTTGAGTTCCTGCGACCATTCGCAGTTGTAGCCTTCGTCGTACATATCGATGCAGGGCTTGGAAACGTCCAGTTCGTCGAGGGTCTGGATGGTTTTCAGTTCGATGAAACGTGCGCCGCAAAGCCATGCCCCGATGATGTTTTGTGCCATCTGGGTATGTGGTCCGGCAGCTACGCCCAACGGAGTTTCGAGCAACTGACCGAAACGCTTACTTTGAATAGCAGGTTCGGAACCGGTATAAAACAAACCTTTATCCAATCCAAAATACTGACCATTCTTTAATTGTTCGAGAATAAGACGGAGCAAACGCTCAAGGGGTACGACGGAAAATTTATCCTGCTTCATGTGAATTTTAACGGTAGAAATATAATTTTAAAGCAAAAGTATGAATAATAATTTAAAACGCCATTTTACTCCACTTTTTTAAAACATAAAAAATAGCCACAAAGAGTTCCGGGGTTTTCATCAGAAACTCAAAGCGTATTTTTACGGGATTTCAGGAAGATTTCTCCATCAGCAGCTGGTTGAGCATTTCGATCTGCTTTTTGTCCGTTTCGAGTTGGGCAACGAGCTGCGACAAACGGCTGTTTTCCTCCTTTACAGCGGTTAGCTCTGCCTGGATATCGGTCTCGCCGGTAAAAAAAAGAAAGAAGTTGTGATGAAGCGCTGCGGAGATGTGTTGCAAAAGCGCTACGGTAATATTCCCATCGTTGATGATGTTGTATACATTGCGCTGGGTCATTTTAAGGCTTGCAGCGAGACTTGCAGCGCTTATTTTATTTGCATACATATAATTGCGTATGTATTGATGGATTGTTTCTGCCATAAGTAATGAATTTTAGAATACAAAAATACAAATAAAATGAAACAGAGTTTCACTTTTGTGAAGTAGAGCTTCCCTATTGTGAAATAGAGTTTCCCTATTGTGAAATAGAGTTTCCCTGTTGTGAAATAGAGTTTCCCTGTTGTGAAATAGAGTTTCTCTATTGTGAAATAGAGTTTCTCTATTGTGAAATAGAGTTTCCCTATTGTGAAGCATAGTTTCCATGTTATGAAATAGAGTTTCAGTATTAAGAAGCAGCGTTCCATTTCAGGTAAAATCTTAAATGAAAAATAATGCGAATCAAGGGTTGAAAATAAAAGATATAAATAGTAGGCTCCGTGGTTCTCTGTGAATCCTCCGTGGTTCTCTGTGCAATTTAAAATATTGTAACACAGAGTTACACAGAGGATTCACAGAGTTGCACAGAGAAGGTTTTAATCCTTGGTTTATATAAGTAACTCAAATCATTGCTTACCGGGATTTTGTCATGGACCTCATCCCCGACCCTTCTCCTGATTTGCTACTGACCTCATCCCCGACCCTTCTCCTTAAAGGAGAAGGGAGTTTCTCCGATTCAATATATCCGTTAATTTGACACATTACTCTTCTAATTTGGGGATGTCATGAAGCATCTCCTCCCAGGAGAGGTTTGGTGAGGTGTTTTACTATTTAGCCTCAATACTTTTACCGTACAACAGTGAAATATTTTATTTTTTATGGAAATACTTTTGTAAATGGAAAATTTTTTATATTTGTAAGCTAAATTAAATATCTAAAAAGTGAAATGTCCATAACGGACTATGCTACTGCGAACCGGAAATGATATTTTATGGACATTCCATGTAACCTATAAACTATAAACTAAAAACGATAAACAGATGGAAACAACAGATGAAAACAGACTAAACGCCGCCGAAGCCGTTGTGCTTGTGCTGGCAAACAACATTGCAATCTGGACGATGATTGCTGCGATTATGGCACTTTTCGATCTTCTGAAAGCGAAGATACAATTGGTGCGCGACCTGCGTCAGATACAGGAAAAAGACAATACCGGGGTTACCAAACGGAAAGGGAATGTTAGGAAACAGATGGAGGAAAAGGGCATAAACATGATCCGTAAACTGGTGATGTATGCCGTGGCCACCGAAAACACTGAACTGGACGCAAACATCAATTACACCGCTTCCGACCTTAGCGTTGCCAGCGAAAACCGGGTGGCCGACATCATCCGCTTAGTGTACGAAACGGCAAATGCCCACAAGAGCGAGCTCGCCGCCTATGGGGTAACCGGCGAAATGCTTGAACTGCTCCTTACCCTTCATCAGCAATTCTTAGTGGCTATGCCCGAGACCCGGGAAAAAGTTACCCTTTCGAGTACCGCCACCAAAAATATCAATACCCTGATAACTGAAATTTCGGAACTGCAACGCACCAAGCTCGACCGCCTGATTGCCGGCTTTGCCGATACCAATCCCGACTTTTACCAGCAATACAAAAATGCCCGTAAGATTGTCGACCGCGGAATAAGACACGAACCGGAAGAAGAAGGAAAGTAATGTGCTAATTAGCTAATGTGCTAATTAGCTAATTTGAAGATTTGAAAATTAGCTGATTTGAAAATGCTGAGCGAAGCAAACGGGAAAATTAACCTTGCCTTGGTTAATAACTCTGGCAGGGTTAATTTTAAGACATAACAACTAAAGGATTTGATAAAATAAAAAGTAAGTTGGATAATTTGGATATTTAAATTTTATTACATTTGTATTTAAAAATAATAAAAGGGATATAACCAATTACGAAATAACCGCCATAATGGGGGTATACAGACGTTAGGGTGCATTTTAAAAAGACGACTGTGAGACAACTAACATTCATATTGACCTTTATCGTTTCGACAATTTTTTCAGCTTGTGGATTTGGACAAGAGAATCCTTTTGAGAAACATAAAAAGTACGATGAACGTGGTAACTTAATTGAACACGTTGGATTAACACCAGAGGGTGAAATCGCAGAAATATACTATAGCGAATATGACTCGCTGGATAGGCTAATCAAAACCTATAAAACAGCTGCAAAGTCGACCTCTAAAGAATGGATAAATACTTATGAGTATAACGACAAAAATCAATTGATAAGAAGGAACTGGTACCCGAGTGAAAAAATGATTCTTTATCAATATGAGACCTATAAGTACGATGGTTTTGGTAATAAAATTGAACTTTTAAAATACAGCACAGAAAATGGACTTGTGTTTAGAGAAACCTGGGAATATGATAAAGATGGTTTCCTTCGAGTTCACAAGGAGGAATTTTTACAATATGAAGGTGACCGAATAATAGACAAAGAATAAAAAAAACGCCCCCTAATCGAGGTACTGTCTTAAAAAACAAATAAATTTTTATTTATTTTTGCATCAGCAGAAAGAGAGCTTCAGGCGATTCTTTGCACGGAAGTTCATCTTGAATAGTCCCGCTTCATACCGGGACTATTTTTTATTTCCATCGTTCCAGTACTTATCTCACGGTAAATCACCCGGCTGAGCGGCAAATGTTTTGCCACTCGAAACATAGCGGTCCCGAGTACTTGGGATGTAATTCCGCAAAATAGAAATGAATATTGAAGGCAATATAAGATAAATGAAAGCAGAAAATTGCAAATCTTCTAAGGTTACAAGCGGGATTTAATAAAATAAAAAGCACGTTGGATAATTTGGATATTTAAATTTTATTACATTTGTATTTAAAAATAATAAAAGGGAAATAACCAATTGCGAAATAACCGCCATAATGGGGGTTATACAATTGTTAGCGGCAACTCTATGGCGACATTGCAAACTTTGAACTGACTGTAAGAAATGAAAAAAAGAAATTATATAACAGTACTTTTCGTAACAACTATTTTATTGACAAGTTGTAACAATGCAGATGCTTCAAAGTCGACAGACAAAGGAGATAAACAACAAATCATCAACACAGACAGCATTGAGCTTACAACTTTAGTCAGGAACTTATATGAATGGCACGAGACGAAATACCGAAAGAATGGTTTCCCTTTTAAGTTTACCACTCCTTCTGACAGTATTTTTATCGGAGTTGATTGGGACGCTTATGAAAAAGACATGGAAGTTTTTAGGAAGACCAATTTCTTCTCAAATGATTTTTTTATCAAGCATCGGGCAATCGCTTTAAGCGTTGACTCATCAATTAAGCAAGCGAGCATTGAGTGGCGAAATATAAATGATGGAATTCCTATATGGGACACAGACGCTGACGACTGGTGCGGTTGTCAGGATTATCCAGACAATTATTGGAAGAAAATGATTCTGAACAATTTTAAATTTACCAATGACACAGTATCTTTTAAATGGACATGGGACGACAAAGAAGAATCACAAACTCACCAATATGAAATGAAAGCAAAAAAGGAAAATGGAACTTGGAGGATAAGTTACATAGAAGGTTTTACCTATTATGGGACAGTTGCTCATTACAACAAAATAATAAAACCACATGAGAAAGAGAGCAGCCTATAACATCAGCTACCCGGCAAGTGCGGCAGTGGTGGTTTTCGGTGTGCATCTTTCCGCTCAGGCTGCTTTTCCGTCTTTCGACAGAAAATCTCCCGCAAATCCGTCACGTGTACGCCAGACTATATTAGAAAACAATAGAAATTACAAAAAATAAACAATGAAGATTAAATACTTTTTACTCAGAAATTTAGTACTGGTTATTTTAATTGCCAATACGAATGCTTTATTCTCTTTACCTGGTAAAACCAATAATACAATTAATAATGCCGCTGTGGTAGGTTTAATTGAGAGGATAGCTCCGGGTAAATCGGACAATTTTATTCTGGAGACGATTACTGCCGAAAACAACCAGGAGGTTTTTGAGCTTGAGAGCAGGAATGGCAAAATAGTATTGCGGGGTAGCAGCAGTATAGCCCTTACCCGGGCATTCAACTGGTATTTAAATCATTACTGTCACACTTCAGTATCCTGGTATAAAGCAGAACCAATTGATATGCCATCAGTTTTACCGGTTGTACCGCAAAAGGTTCGAAAATCATGTCGGTTCGAAAAAAGGTTTTTCTTAAATTATTGTACATTTGGATACACAACGCTTTGGTGGCAATGGGATGATTGGGAGCGATTTATCGATTGGATGGCTTTAAATGGGATAAACATGCCATTAGCTATTACCGGTCAGGAATATATCTGGCAAAAAGTTTGGAAGAAATTCGGGATGACCGACGAAGAAATCCGCGCCTTTTTTACCGGCCCGGCACATCTTCCATGGCATAGGATGGGTAACCTGGATGGATGGTTAGGCCCGTTACCCCAGTCATTTATCGATCAACAGTTTGAACTTCAAAAGAAAATTCTTCAACAGGAGCGATCGTTTGGGATGACCCCAATACTACCTGCTTTTGCTGGACATACACCCAAAGCCATAGAGAAGATATATCCGAAGGTGAAGCTGACATCGTTGGGCTCGTACTCAACAGGAGAGCAGTACGATGCATACTTTCTTAATCCAATGGAACCACTTTTTGTTGAAATACAGAAGGAGTTTATTAAAGAGCAAACAAAGTACTTTGGCACTGATCACTATTATGGAACCGACCCCTTTAACGAAATGGATCCACCAAGTTGGGAACCCGATTACTTAGCCTCGGTATCAAAAACAATATATAAGGGAATGTCGAAAATCGATAAAGAGGCTGTTTGGGTTCAAATGGGTTGGACATTTTACTACGATAGAAAGCATTGGACAAATCCTCGCCTTGAGGCTATGATTAAGGCTGTTCCAAAGGATAAAATGATGCTTCTCGATTATTTTTGCGAGAATACCGAGATTTGGAGAACCACCGATGCGTTTTTCGATGCACCATATATCTGGTGCTATCTCGGAAATTTTGGTGGTGGTACACAAATGGCTGCCCCCATAAAAAAGGTTTCAAAGTTGCTGGTTGCAACAGAAAACGACGATAATCGAAGACAGATGCGCGGTATTGGATCAACGCTTGAAGGTTTTGGTGTAAATCGTTTTATGTTTGAGTGGTTATTCGAATACGCATGGGACAACTCCGTATCAAACATCAACGACTGGATTACTGAATATGCTCGTTCACGTGCCGGGCAAGCTGATCCTATTGCAGAAGATGCCTGGAGGCGGTTGGTGAATGTTACCTACGATCAGCTTGTTTCAGGAGTTGGACTTGGAAATACCATTGAGATGCGACCCCGGTTCGAGGGTAACGCAAACTATACCCGAAGAGGGGTTTATGATTATCAGAAACTGGCCGATATTTTTGGGCAAATGCTCCTTGCCGATCAAAAGACGCTTTCTAATCCTCGTTACCAGTACGATTTAGTAATGGTTTGCAGGCAAGTTCTTGCCAACTTAAGTTTTCACATAAGGAATAAGGCTTTTGAAGCCTATAAGGCCAAAGATATCGATCATTTCAACCAGTATGCCTCGCTATTTATTCAAATCGCAGCTGATGTCGATCGAATAGTTGCCACCCGGTCAGAATTTTCATTAAACAATTGGATTACCGCTTCTCACAAATTTGAGGCAGCAGATGCCCCCAAGTCATATTTTGAGAAGAACGCCAAAATTCTTATTACCACCTGGGGACAGCAGGATAGCGAATTAATTGACTATGCGGCAAGAGATTTTAGCGGGTTAATCGATTCGTATTACAAAAAGCGCTGGGAGCTATTTTTTGATGATGTTAGAAAATCTTTAAAAGATTCAACCACATTCGATCAGAAATTGTTTGATCAGAAGATCGCTGAATTTGAGTGGAAATGGTGTGAATCTGAGTATAAAGATAATTCTACGATCACTGAAAACTCAAGTCAATTAGCAAGGGAACTGTACACAAAATACATTAGCTATTTTTCACTTTTCTCGGAACAATAATTTGATTTCAAAACAGATAAGGCGATATCTGAAAAATATCGGAATTAAGTTTTTAGGAACTGAAGACAACATTTGGATTGGTTCAAGACAAAAATGTTAGGATATGATACCCTTTCGGGGCATATTCCGGAAAGTAATAGTTGTAACAAGAATAAATCATGACAAATTTAACAGCAAAGCAATTAGAATGCCAGGAAGTGATCGAACAAGCTTCCTTTGCAGAATTAACAACCATTGGGTCCGACGGTTTTCCGTCCACACGGGCTATGTTAAACCTCAGAAACAAGCAACAATATCCCCAACTAATCCCGCTATACAGGGAAAAAAGCAATCCCCTGGTTGTTTATATGACAACAAATACCAGCTGTTAGCCGTTAGCCAATAGCCAGATTAATTTTAGGATAAGCCGGCGAAAAAAAAGATAAAAAACGCGGATTGTAAATTTATATGATTAGCTTTGTGAAAAAAATGGAAAGGATGATTTATGTTTTCACCTAATGAATCGAGCGTAATAATACTTGCTGCAGGGAATTCTGGCAGAATGGGGTTTCCAAAAGCCTTTTTATCGTGGGATGGCAAATTTACATTTCTGGAAAAAAGCATACAGACCTATCGCCGGTTTGGTTGCAAAGAGACCGTCGTCGTGCTAAATCCTCAAGTGTTAGATTTTTATCGTACCAATAATTATACATTTCTCAGCGGAATAAACGTAGTGATCAATTCCCATCCCGAATGGGAACGTTATTATTCAATAAAAACGGGATTATCGGCGCTCGAGAACATGAAAGCCTGCTACATTCAGGATGTGGATAATCCGTTTACCAAAAAAGCCATATTGACAAATTTGCTTCAAAATCTGCCGGTTACCGGATATTCATTTCCCGATTACGACGAACAGGGCGGACATCCTTTGCTGATCTCCGAACGCATCATCCGGCATATTGTGCATACCAAGGATAACGAACGTAATCTGCGCGAAGTACTTATCCAGTTTGATATGAAAGCGGTAATTACCAACGATCCGTCGGTGCTTTATAATATTAATACGCCCGAAGATTATGACCGCCTTATCGAGGGCATGCCGCACGACGAAACGGTTGAATAGTTTTGTTCGAAAATCGGAAATCTGTTCTCTTTTAACAAAATCCGGAATATTTTCCCGTCAGAATTGCCGATAAACGGTTATCTTTGTATCAGGAATTTATATCATTTTGCCTTTAAAAATCCATTATGAAACGAGTCCCGATTTTCGGGACGAGTTCCATCCGACCTTAATTTAAAATTATTTACGCATGAAAACTGTTGCTTACCTTTCTGCATTGTTGCTTTTTGCTCTGCCAGGCTTTACCTATTCACAAAACAACACCCTTTTCGACGACAGCCGCGTTTCGTCCGTTTATATTGATATTTCTACCGATTCCCTTGCTGTAATTATGACCGATGTACTCTCGGATCATTATTTTAAAGCACAATTCATTTTCGACGACGGACAAGGCAACGATACCCTTCAGGATGTGGGCTTTCGGTTACGGGGCAATACGTCGCGCTATGCCCAAAAGAAATCGTTTAAGATAAGCTTTAACGAATATGTGTCGGGTCGTAAATATCAGGGTGTAAAAAAAATCAACCTCAACGCACAACACAACGATCCCACCATGATACGCGAAAAATTATTTTACGACCTTTGGAAGAAAGCGGGGATGAAAGAGCGGCGGACAAGTTTTGTAAAACTATACGTCAATCAGGTTTATTATGGCCTTTATACCAACCTGGAAGAAATGGAAAAGGAATGGGTAAGCCGGGTGTATGCCGAAAACTCAGGCAATTTATATAAATGCACCTACCCCGCCGATTTGCAATATCTTGGCGAAAACCAACAGACATATAAAGACTTGACCAACACCTCGGTTACCGGCGGAAGGGTATATGAATTACAAACCAACAAAACAGACGATGATTACACCGGGTTGGTAACACTTATCCACACATTGCACCTGCCATACGATACTCTTTTTGCAGATACTGTTTCAAAATACATCGATGTAGACGAATATCTAAAATCGCTTGCCATGGATGTGGCTACCGGTAATTGGGACGATTATGCCTATAACATGAACAACTATTACCTTTACGACAATCCTGCCAACGGACAATTCGATTACATTGCTTATGACTGCGATAATACGTTTGGTGTGGATTGGATGGGTATAAACTGGGCTACCCGCAATAGTCTCGACTGGATTAATCATGATGCTCCCAGACCTTTGGCCGAAAAGCTATTGAGTGTTCCTGTTTTTTTTGCAAAATATAAATTGTACCTCGACACCATTGCCCGGAATATCATCAATCCCGATACCATTTTTGCACACATTGACGCCCTTAAGCTGCTGATAACTCCCGCCGCAGAAGCCGATAGTCTCCGTCGCCTCGATTATGGTTACACGATGATCGATTTCAACAATGGCTTTATTCAGGCCGTGGACAGCCATACGCCTTGGGGCATTAAACCATTTCTCACTGCCCGGAAACAAGCAATCCTCGATCAGCTTCATTCTTCATCTGTAAATGAAATGGAAAAGCCCATTTCCGAAATTACGATCAGTCCGAATCCGGCTACGGACGTTATAACGATTCAGCTTGCTGCTTTACCGGTCCACAAGATGCGTTGCCGCATCATGGATATTTACGGAAAAACCATTAAAGCATTTACCTGGAATGCTGACAAGGCGGATTATCGTATTTCGCTGAACGATATGCCGGCAGGGATATATATTCTCCGTTTACAATCGGCAGATAGGAATATTACAGCCAAATTTGTTAAAAATTAAAAGGTTTGAGGTTTCCGGCAGCAATTGTTCCGGCAGTGGAAGTCGCAGAAGTCTTCGTAAATTCTGACGAAGTATTTTACAAAATATACTAATTTGGTCAAAATTTTTAATCATGGGGTTTAAGTTCACGGGAAGCGATTTCCATGCGTTACGATTCATTTCCATAACTATCTTTGCCTTAGTTATCAGCCGTTCAGCATTTGCCAAAATTCCACCCCAAAATGCCAGAACAGAAATACTCAAATTGGAACAGTTGTTAGATGGCTCTACTTCCGATTTCAGCGACGAGCCATTAGGCGACTTCCTTTCGATAACGATACCATTAAAACGTGTGGGAAGGCTGTTTCTGGTTGAAGCCAATATTGATGACCAGGTGGGAAACCTTATTTTCGATACCGGCTCATCGGGACTGGTTTTAAACAGAACGTATTTCCGTAAAAATGTGATGATAAGTAAGGGCAATGGTGGTGGCATCACCGGTTCCATCGGAGATGTATATTGTACCAATGTCGACCGTTTGCAGATTTCAGATTTATATTACGAAAATGTGAAAGCCGACGTTACCGACCTTGGGCACATCGAAAACCGCCGTGGTGTCAAGATTCTTGGACTCTTCGGCTTAAACATGATCAAAAACTTTGAAATTGTTATCGACATAAATAATAGTGAGCTTCAGCTCAATCGTATAGATAAAAAAGGCAACCGGCTGAACCCAAACAGTAAGGTTTTAAAATTCGATATTGTCCAAAAAGTGGAAAACGTCCACAATATGATGTTTATCAAAGGTAAAATAGGCGGAAAACAATTGAACTTCTGTCTCGATACCGGAGCCGAGATCAACGCGATTAACAGCCATTCCTCACGGAAGGTTTTAAACACTATCACCATTGATCGTAGGTCGAACCTCGGAGGAACCGGAAGCGCTTCCGCCGAAGTATTGTACGGAACAATGAACGATTTTGTAGTGGGCGATAAGCTTTTCGATCCGATGAAAACAATAGTTACCAACCTCGACAATATGTGTGAAGCTTATGATTGCAACATCGACGGAATGTTGGGTTACGATTTCTTTGAAAAAGGAATAATTTGTATTAATTTTGTAAAAGAAGAATTGGGTATTTGTTTGAGGAAAGGAGAAAAAAATGAAAATTAAGATTAAACAAATTTTAATACTGCTTTTAATCGTTTCGGCATTAACTTCCAAGGCACAGTTTAATCCAAAAGATGCTTGTCGCGTGGAAAATGGCAAACTTATTTTAACGCTCGATCTTCGCTGGAACAATGAAGAGCGAAAGAAAGTATCGGAACTTTTTGATATTGATAGCACCATTATTACAGGCGCATTTCAGGGCAAACTGGATATTTCGTTGAACGGAACCGACTGGAAGGCACAAAAAACCGGACCCTATTTCATCGAACTGTCCAAACCCGTTGACAGCACAACCGTAAACCGGGCAAACAAAAGTGAATTGTTCATGATAGATGATAAACTAATCAGTAAAAATGGCATGGTTGAGACCGAACCGGGGGTTTATGGCGTTAACAACTTTACGAAGGAAAATATTTTCCGATACGTCAATGGTAAAGCGACATTCTATCTGCCTGGCAATTTGGATGCTCATAGGGTTTATCTTTCCGGAACATTTAATAACTGGAGCACAATGCAAAATCAAATGCAACCAAGCGACTCCGGCTGGACTATCAGCCTTAAACTAAAGCCAGGCAAATATTTATACAAATACATCATTGATGGAAAATGGGGTACCGATCCGAATAACAAAACGAAGGAAAAAGGAAATAACAGTCATATTTATAACTCGGTTGTTTACTGCAGCAACCATCTTTTTGAACTTAAAGGATATCCCGATGCCCGAAAAGTAATCGTTACCGGAAGTTTTAATAGCTGGAACAAAAAAGAGCTTAAAATGACTAAAGTAAACAATGGATGGCTGTTACCTATTTTTTTAAGAGATGGAACCTATGCTTACAAATTTATTGTAGATAACGAATGGATAAAGGATCCGGCAAATAAAGCCGCTCGACCCGATGGTTCCGGGAATCAAAATTCCTATATCGGAATTGGTGATTCGGTGCTTTTTCATCTGGAAGGATTTACCAATGCCGGCGCTGTTTTTGTTGCCGGAAATTTTAATGCATGGAACATGTGGGAATTGTTGATGGATAAGGTTCCCGGAGGCTGGGAATTACCTTATGCTTTGGCTGCCGGAAATTACGAATATAAATTCATCGTTGACGGAAAATGGATGACAGATCCATCCAATCCCTTTTTCACGGGTTCAGGCAATACTCAGAATTCTATTCTGAGTGTGAAGCCCAATTATACGTTTAAACTCGATAAATATCCTAACGCATCAAAAGTAATTCTCGCTGGCAGTTTCAATGGCTGGGGTGTAGATAGCTACCACATGATAAAAAAAGACAACAAATGGGTTTTTACCTTATATCTTAAACCTGGAAAATATACATATAAATTCGTCGTGGACGGAAAATGGATTCTTGATCCCAATAATGAAACCTGGGAAAAAAATGAGTATAATACGGGTAATTCGGTACTTTGGATAAATCCCTGATCATAAGATTAACCTCCTTCACTTGATAACAGGCTGTTAAAACATCCATAAAACAGCATCGTGGACTTACCGTCAAAAATGCTATTCTTTAGGCTTGCGTATTCATAATTAATTACTAATTTTGCAAACGATTTAAAAAAAAATTATTTTATGGCAACAACTGCTGATTTCAGAAATGGCTTATGTTTGGAGTTTAATGGTGATTTATACGTTATTGTTGACTTTCAACACGTCAAACCAGGTAAGGGACCTGCTTTTGTACGTACAAAACTTAAAAACCTTAAAACCGGAAAAGTAATTCCTAATACCTTTAATGCCGGAGTAAAAGTCAATGTGGCACGGGTTGAACGTCGTCCCTACCAGTATCTTTACAAAGAAGGTCATGATTATTATTTTATGAATTCTGAATCTTTTGAACAAACTTTTATCGGAGAAGAACTGATCAATGCTCCCGGCTTGCTCAAAGAAGGACAAACGGTGGAAATTGTTTTTCATGCCGATACCGAAACCCCCCTGACTTGCGAATTGCCTCCTTTTGTTGAACTGGAAGTAACATACACCGAACCCGGATTAAAAGGGGATACAGCTACCAACTCATTAAAGCCAGCTACCGTTGAAACAGGAGCTACTGTTAATGTTCCAATTTTTATCAACCAAGGCGAAAAAATACGGGTCGATACCCGCACACTATCATACTCAGAAAGAGTAAAATAATCAGATTTCCCGGTTTACCGGAATGTATATTTATAAACTCAGGTTATGAAATTAAATCCTTCACTAAGCGTAAAGGAAATTGCGCAATTGTTAAATGCTCAGTTTGCCGGCAATCCCGATCAGATAGTTAGCGGTCTTAATGAAATTCATATTGTTGAACCGGGCGATCTTACCTTTGTTGACCACCCGAAATATTATCATAAAGCATTACATTCCAAGGCAACAACCATCATTATTAACACTACGGTTGAATGTCCTGAAGGAAAATCATTAATTTTTTCCGATCATCCATTCAACGACTATGTTTCGCTGGTAAAGCGTTTCCGTCCGTTCGAAAAATGCGAAGTTCCGGTGAGCCCCAAAGCCGAAATTGGTGAAGGTACGGTCATTCAACCGGGAGCCTTTATCGGCAACCATGTTAAAATTGGCAAAAACTGTCTGATACATGCAAACGTAAGCATTTACGACCATTGCGTTCTTGGCGATAATGTTATTATTCATTCCAATTCGGTCATAGGCGCCGATGCCTATTATTTCCAGCGCCGTCCCGAAGGTTACACCAAATTTGAATCCTGTGGAAGAGTTATTATCGAGGACAATGTCGAAATCGGAGCTTTATGTTCGATAGACAAAGGGGTTTCGGGCGACACGACCATTGGTTGGGGAACTAAATTCGACAATCATGTTCAGGTAGGCCACGATACAGTTATCGGCAAAAATTGTTTGATTGGCGCCCATTGTGCCATTGCCGGTGTAACTAAAATTGAAGATGATGTAATTCTTTGGGCTAAAGTGGTGATCAATAAAGATATTGTTATCGGAAAAGGAGCTATTTTACTGGCCACATCCGGTGTTGACAAATCCCTCGAAGGTGGAAAAACATATTTTGGTGTTCCTGCTGAAGAAGCCCGTAAAAAATGGCGCGAGATAGCATTTATGCGCCGTTTGCCCGAATTATTTGAAAAACTGAAATAAAAACTGGCTGTTAGCTGTTGGCTGTTGGCTGTTAGCTGTTGGCTATTTGTTGCTGCTTACTGCTTACTGCTTACTGCTTACTGCTTACTGCTTACTGCTTACTGCTTACTGCTTACTGCTTACTGCTTACTGCTTACTGCTTACTGCTTAC
>Ga0268360_1000924_pt1 | contig 37676 bp, 33 predicted proteins | sample BioMet11_FD_192465 | JGI IMG/M metagenome (GOLD analysis project Ga0268360, IMG submission 192465) | Sewage microbial communities from Oakland, California, United States - Biofuel 11 (Illumina Assembly) | ecosystem: Engineered > Wastewater > Sewage > Unclassified | place: USA: California... | reverse complement strand
TATGCTCTCACACTGCTTCTGCGCTTGATCCATCGCCTGCTCCGCCGTCAGCTCGCCGGCGAGGACTCTCGACCCGAACTCGCCGCCGACCTCCAGCACCTTGATCGCCTTCGGGTTGGCGGGGATCCACGTGCGCCCCGTCTTGACCAGGTTGTCGGCCGCGTTCAAGGACTTGAGCATCACCGGGAGGTAGGGGTGAGCCTTCAGCACGTCGGGGTCCTTGAGGAGGGACTGCCGCACGGGGGTCCCGCCGCCGAGCACGTAGGTCCTGGCGTTCTTCTTCCCGGTCATCCAGACCACGAAGGCCCAGGCCGCCTCCTGCTGCTTCTTGGACACGTCGCTCGAGATGCCCAGACTCCAGCCGGCGAGGGCCGAGAAGTCGCCGGCCGGGCCGGAGGGCGCCGGGACGAAGGCGACCTTGTCCGAGACCTTCGACTTCGAGGGATCCAAGATCCAGGGGGCGATGGCCGTCGCGTCGAGCCACATGGCGGTCTTCCCGGCCATGAAGGCGGAGATGGCCTCCTCGTGGGTGTAGACTCCCACGTCGGGCGGGGCGTTCTTCAACAGCTCGACGTAGTACTTGAGGGAGCTCACGGTCCCCGGGCTGTTGCACAGGGGCTTCCAGGTCTTCTGGTCGAGGAAGTCGCCGCCCAGGGAGTACATCAGCGTCATCCAGCCGGAGGCGAAGTGGATGCCCCTCTGGGCGCGCATGGCGATCCCGTACAGTCCGGGCTCCTTCCCGTTGAAGAACTTCGCGAGCTGCAGCATCTCGTCCAGGGTCTTCGGCGGCTGCTTGCCGTACTTCTTGAAGAGGTCCGTCCTGTATCCGAGGAACCGCGTCTCGCCGTCGATCGGGATGCCGTAGATCGTCCCCTTGTAGGCGCCGACGCCGTTCCGGAAGGCCGAGGATATATCGTCGTAGTCGTACCAGCTCGGGGTGAGCGACGCGTTGTCGATGAAGGGCTTGAGCGACGCGGCGACGCCGCTGGGCGAGTACTCGGCGAGGTTGAACGCGTCTATCATGAGGACATCGTAGGTCCCGGTCTTGGACTGGTGCTCCAGGAGGAGCTTCTGGCGCAGCAGGCCCTCCTCCATGATGTCCCAGCGCACCTTGATGCCCGTAGCCTTGGTGAAATCCTTCTCCATCGCCCTCATGGCGTCGGTCGAAGTGTGCCCGGTCCCCGCCACGGTGATCGTGACGCCGCCGTAATTCTTCTTCACCGCGTTGACCCAGGGATCGCTTTGAGCGCACAGCAATGCGGCCATCGCGAACGAGAACGCGATGAAGCCAATGAACCTTTTCCGCCTCATCCACTACCTCCTACCGAGATTTCGCACGATCGACGATCGTGTCCTTTATCCCATCACATAGGGGAATTCTTTACGGATGTACGTGTCGAACGCGTGGTCGCACGCGCCGATCAGAGCAGAATTCGTTCCATATTCCGAGAGGACCACCGGCTGGGGGTGAAAACGGGCTATGTCTTCGAGGTACGAGTTGAGGCGGGGGAGGAAAGCGTCCTTGAAGGCCGGGATCTGGCAGATGTCCCCGCTGAGCATCACGACGTCCGGGTCCAGGACCATCTGCATCGAGTTGGCTATCACGGCGAGCCGGTGGAGGTACGCGTCGACGATCGCCCGGGCCTCGGAGTGCCCGGCCTCGGCGGCCAGGGCGAACAGCCGTATCACGGTCTTCATGTTCTCGTCGCGGCGCAGGTAGTCGTCGTAGCGGGACTCGATCCCCAGGGAGGCGCTCGCCTTCTCGCAGAGCCAGATGAAAGAGACGCTCCGAGCGTACTGCTCCGACGCGCCCTCGCCTTCCCCGAAGGAATTCCGGATGAAGCCGATCTCCCCCGCCATCGAATGGCGCCCGCGGTAGACCCGGCCCTCGATCACGAGGCCGGCGCCGACCTCGAAGCCGATATCGAGGCAAACGAGGTCGCCGATCGGAAATTTATGGAAGATCCGGAACTCCGCGAAGGCCGACAGGTTGACGACGTTGTCCACGATCACCGGGACGTCCCAAACGCCTTCGAAAGCCGCCTTGAAGTTGACCCCGCAGAGCTCGTTGTGGAAGACGGCCGTCCTTATCTCGCCGCTCTCATAGTCCACGATGCCCGGCGAACCGATGCAGATGGCCTTCAAGCCCGCGAGATCCTTTATGCAGCCCTTCCGGGAAGCGACCTCGGCCGCCGAGAGGATCTGCCGCTGGAGGTCCGCGACCACCGACTTCCCGCGCAGGCTTATCTTCGAACAGACGACCTCTTTCCCCGCGGCCAGGGGCTTGATCGCGAGCTTCTGCTTCAGCAGATCGATACCCACGACGAATCCGTCCCGGACCGAGGCCCGGTAGTATTCGACCGGCCTCCCGCAGGAGCTCTTGTGGACGCCCGATTTCTCGATGAACCCCGCACTCTCGAGGGCATCGAAAACGCGGGAAACCGCCGGAAGGCTGATGGATAATTCCTGAGCCACTTGCGATTTATAAGTCGGTCCGTTCCTCAAGACGTAGTTGAAGAGGACCGACGTGTTGATCCTGTTTTGGTTCTTCGCATTACCAGTTTGTTCAAGACTGATAAAGTCCATACTCGCGGCTCCAATTGAAAGTAACTTATTGTAAGTTAGCTTGATTAGTACTGTCAAATTATTTCGGAAAAACTCATCATGTCTTTTTTCTTTATCCTATAATGAATAAAAACAAATCACACATTTTTGTGGATAATTCTGCACAAAATTTGGATAAATATCCATGTCGGGGGTTCAGGGAAATTGTTCGGCGATGCTGTGGCCGATCGGCGCGCTAAACCGCAGGCCCATCCCTCAGGGGGGCCTCGGGGGGGCCAAGGAGGGCGTTTTAGTCCGCGGAGATTCCGCCGATATAGAGGCTATGCCGCGCCGAACATACGCCGATCCTCAGCTCTTCATCCCCACCTGGCTCTTCGACGAGGAGCTCATCGAGGCTGGCCTCGCCGGCCTCGACGACGACATGCTCATGAGCATCCACTTGGGGCGCTTCGCGATAAGCCTCGAGGAGCGCGTGCGGGAGGCCGGCGCCCCGAGGAAGTAGCCGGGGCGCGCGGCGGAGACGGGACTATACGAGGAGGCCGAGCCCCGCCCCGGGCTCGGCCCCTGCTCCGAGATGCCGGCGGACCGGCTATTTCAGCTTATCGGCCTCGAGCTGCTTGATCTCCTGCTCGAGCTTGGCCTTCTTGGTGCTGTCGGTCTCCCTGGCGAGCTCGCTCTTGAGCTTGGTCAGGTGTTTGTTGATATGACTAGCTAATTTTGCATCGACTGCCATCTTGGCTGCCTCCGATTATCAAATATACTGATCGCCCCCCGGCATCGGCAAACTAAATCCGACCGGGCGGCGGAGACGTTGTGCGATCCTCGCAGGAGGCCTCCGCGCCGCGGCGCCTAATCCAGCGCGTAGGAGGAGCTGATCTCGATCGACGGATAGACATTGAGCGACTCGACCTTCGCCCCGGGGATAATCGACAGCCGCCAATGGTCGCGGTCGTAGGCCACGGGCACGGCGACGATATCCTGGAACGCGTAGTGTGCGGAAGCGAGCTTGGTCGAGCGCGCGTAGTCGGTATCGAACAGGTCGTCGCCCTTCTTCTTGCCCACCGCGGCCACGCTGCCGCCGACGCTGAAGCCGTCGCCGAATTTTCTCGCCCCGTCGACGCGGAGCCAGACCGAGCCGGGGCCATAGGGCGAGGTCATCGGAATAGCCTGGGTCCCGCCCATGAGCGGCACGCGGTAGATGGCCCGGGCCATGGCCACGTCGTCGTCGAAGCTGCCCCACAGGTAGTGAGTGTGGCCGAGCTCGAGGTAGAGGCCCAGGAATCGGGGAATCGACATGGATACGATCTCAGCATCGATGGTCGGCGTGTCGTCGTCGTGGATGCCCAAGGCGTTCCCGTCTATGTCGTCGAAGCCGACCTGCGCGGCCAGCCTGAGCCCGGGCAAGGGGGTCCCGCTGGCGTCGAGTATCAGGCTCATGTTGTTCGGCGTTATGTCGGCGTTGTGCCACGAGATGACGGGCAGCACGTCGGCGACCTGGAAAGAGTTCTGCGGGCGGACCACGAACTGTTCCCCCGTGACGGCCACCTCGAACCGGGGGGAGGAGTATTGGAATCGGTGCACCACGTTGAGGATGGTGTTCTGCGTGAACGCGTACGGCTGGACGGGGGTGACGTCACTCACGGCCTGCCGGTCATCGAGCGTCGAGAGGCGATACGAGAGGGTGAAGGGACCAGCGTAATACTCGAAGCGGATCGAATCCAGATAGGGGACAGAAGGGTCGCAGATCAGCGAACTCTTGGACGGCCCGTAGCGGTTTTGGTCCCGCCCGATCCAGAGGTCGAAGTCGTCCTGGAAGAAGGCGATCACGCCGCGTTTCACGTCGTGGTCCTCGACTTCCCACCTGAGCCCCCCGGCGTCTCCGTCGACCGGGACGCTCAGGTCCTGGTCCGTCCGGTAGAACCGCTTGCGCGCCTCTATATCGATGTACGCGAATCCGCGCAGGGGACGGTCCACTCCTAAGCCGCAATAGAGGAACGGCTCCCTTCCGAGGTAGTCCTTTAGGCCCTTCCCAAAGTCGTTCGACGCCGACCCCGAGCGCGAGGAGTCCGCGTCGACGGTCGTCTTGGCCTTATAGAACAAGCCGTACTCGCCGGGCTTGCCCGACAGCTCGCCCACGAGCTCGTCGACGGCCGCCCGCTGGTCATCGTCGGCGTCCTCCTGGAGCCTTTCGGCGGTGGCGAGCAATTCCCGATCGGAGACGGGGAAGCTCGTCAGCGGGCAACTCAATCCGCGCTCCGTGTAGAGGTCGTCGAGCTCCTCGACCTGGGGAGAGCCCGAGTCGAAGCTGATGCCGAACAAGCTCGGGAGGATGCACAGGTGAGCCAAAGCCACCAGCCCGGCGAGATTCTTCATCGGAGACGCTCCACGCCGGCCCTCGCGGCGACGGCCGCGGAGGCCGATACCTGCTCGCCCGGTCCGCGGCGACCGGGCCAGAGCCGGAGCGTCGTCCGCGCCCGCCTCGCCTTCAGTCCGCGTACTCGGCCTCGAGATCGCAGACGAGATTCAGGAGGTTCAGCCGCTCCTCGAGGAGCCTGATCCTAGAGCTCTGGGATGAAATTCCCGCGTTCTGCAGGTCGAGGTAGCGGACGGTCCCGACCTCGTACGCGATCTTGGTCTTATCATATAGCTCCACGTAATCTTCGGCTATGCGCCTCGCGCTCTCGATCTTCGCGAGGCTGTCGGCGATGGCGGCCCGCCGGGATGCGACCTCCACCCCCGCGCTGGTCCGGGCCCGGGCGGCGGTCTCCGCCGCGAGCTCGAGCTTTTCCGCGAGGGCCCTGCGCCTCACGCTGTAGTCCGAGCCGGGGATGAGGGGCGAGAGGTCCCAAGAGAGGGTGAGGTAGAGCCCGCCCGAGCTCTGGGACCAATTGTCCGGGTCCGCGACAGCGGCCCACCGCCTGGGGCCGTTGAGGACCGGGTCGGCCTTGTACTGGAGCGCGAGGCTCGGGAGGAGGCTCGCCTCCTCGAGCTTCAGGCCGCTCCGGGCGCTATCTAGGGAGAGCCGGGCGGCGAGGACGTCCAGGGGCGTGCGTCCGGGCGAGTCGTCGACTCTCCCCGGGGGCGCTTCGTCGTCGAGGGTACCCTCGAGCTCCATATCGGGCCTCGGGTCGAAGCCCAGCATGTCCTGGAACTGGGCCAAGGCCGAACTGCGCGCGGTCTCCATGCTCCGCAGATCCGGCGCGAGGCTCTCGGCGTCGGCCTTGGCGCCGAGGTAGTCGAGCTCGCTGCCCACGCCCGCCTCGTAGGAGGCCTTGGCCTGGCGGGCGTCCTCGACCGCCTCGGCGAGCCTCGCCTTTTCGAGGGCGATGGTCTCCTTCTGGACGATGAGCCGATAGAAGGCCTCCTTCACCGAAGCCCTCATCCTCTTCTCGGCCCGGAGCCGGTCCAGGGAGCTCGCCTGGTAAGCCAGGGCCGCCTGGTTCATCGCGAGGATGGAGCTCACCGAGAATACTTCCCGCACTGAGAGCCCCAAGGCGAGATCGTTCCTGTCCACTCCGTAGTAGAAGGTATCGTCGTTGCCCAGGGTCTCGCCGGGAGCCAGGCTCCGGGCCCGGGAGTAGCTCGACCCGACGAGCGAGGGGTCGACCTCGTTCAGGCGCATCGCCCCGGCGTCGGCGGAGATCGTCGGGTAGAACTTGTTGAACGAGAGCTCCTCAGCCCTCCTCTTGGACCGCTCCGCCAGGTAGGCCGACTTGAGGCCCAGGTTGTTGCGGAGGGCCGCGGCCTCGGCCTGGCCCAGGGTCAGGGTGCCGGGGGCCTCCTCGGCCCCGGCGAAGCCCGAGGCTAGGCAGAGGGCCGCGACGAGGAGGGCGGCGCGACGCGCCAGAGAGTCACGCATCGGACGCCTCGGCGCCGCTCGCCACGCGGCTCATCGGGCCACCTCCACGTCGTCCTTGAGCGCGGCCAATCCGCCGGTGGCGACGCTCTCCCCGGGAGCCAGGCCCGAGAGGACGATGACCCGGGAGCTGTCCCGGCTCCCGAGCCTGAGCTTCCGAAGGTGGGCGTGTCCGTCCTGGATGACGAACGCGAAATCCTCCGACTCCCTTCTGAGGACGGCGGAGAGGGGCACGACGACGCCTTCCTTGCTCTCGAGGACGATGGTCGCCTTGGCCGTCATGCCGATCAGGAGCCTTCCGTCGTTCGCGACCCTCAGCTCGATCGGGAAATACTGGCCGCTCGCGGCCGCGATGGGCCCCGCCCGGACCACCCGGGCCTCGTAGGCTCCGCCGAGGCCCCCCACGGTCACCGTCGCCCGCTCGCCGCCCCGCAAGGGGATTACGTCGTCCTGCGGGATGGTCCCCCGGAAGCGGAGATCCGCAGTATCCGCGATGGTCATGAGGGCCGAGCCAGGAGAGCATACCTCGCCGGCGCTGATGCTCCGGCTCGTCACCGTCCCGGCGATGGGGCTCTCGATCTGAGCGTCCTGCAGCTGGATCTGGATGAGCTTCGCCTGGGCCTCTGCCTGCCTGAGGCCGGAGCCCCTCGCGGCCTCGAGCTGCCGCTGGGCAGACTCGAACTGGTTCCGGGCCAGGTCGAGCCGCTCCTTGGCCTCGTCGAGCTGGCTTTCGGTCACGACCTTGGAGGCGAAGAGGGTCGCGTCCCGGTCGTACTCCTTCTGGGCCTGGCCCAGGCCGAGCTGGGCGCCCCGAACCTCCAGCTCCGCCTGGGCAGCCTTGTCCTTCGCTATGGCGACGGCGGCCTGGGCCACCTCCAGCTGGGCCGCCAGCTCCTTCGCGTCCAACCTGGCCAGGACCTGGCCGGGGACCACGCGCGAGCCTACGTCCACAGCGACCTCCCGCATCGTCCCGGCGGCCCTGGGATAGATCGTGACCGACTCGGCGGGGGCGAGGACGCCGGATAAGGCTATCGACCGGCCGATCCTCCCCGTGACCGCCGGGCTCGACGCCACCGGGACCGGCGGCGCGGCCTTCCCACTGGAGCAGGCGACCGTCGCCGCTGCCAGGCACGCTGCCGCGGCGGCGGCGATGGCCGCGGCGACGGCGGAGCGACGGCCTCGCGGGATAGCATCGATTCTCGTTTTTCCCATGGCGGGACTCTCCTTATTCATTTGCCGTTCACCGAGATGGACACGTAGGCGTTCATGCCGACCATGAGGCGGGCGTCCGCCGCGTCGACCAAGGCGACCTTGATCGGGATCACCTGGATGACCTTCGTGTAGTTGCCTCCCCCGCTCTGCTCAGGGAGGAGGGAGAAGGCCGAAGCCGTGGCCCGGCCCACGCTCGAGACTCGGCCGTGGAAGACTTTCCCGTGGAATGCGTCGATCTCGACGGCCACCGGCTCCCCGACCGCCACTTTGGCGATATCCCCCTCCTTGATGTTGGCCGCGACGTAGAGGCTCCCGGTGTTCGCCAGCACCGCGAGGGCGCCGCCTGGCGCGGCCATCTGGCCGACCACCGCCGAGGACTGGATGACCAGCCCGTCGATCGGCGAGACGATCGTGGCCTTCTCGGCGTTGATGACCCCCATGGCGCCCGAGGACTGCGCCCCCGAGAGGACAGCGCCGAGGTCTTGCTCGCCCAGGAGCTCGCCGGCCCCCACGGTGTCGCCCTCGCGGACTCGCCACTCGACGAGCTTCCCCGCTATCTCCGGCGCGACGACGATCGTCTCGGCGGCGACCCGCGCGTCGTCGGTCTTCACGAAATTCCTTCTCTCGAAGCTGAAGTAGCCCACTACCGCCGCGATCGAGAGGGCGGCGACGGCGAGGATCGCCGCGATGATCTTCTTGTTCATACGCTCCTTCTGTCCTTTCCCAATCAGGTCCCCGCCTCGGCGGGCGGAGGCTCCGGCGCCTTCTTCTTCAAGAGGAGCGCCGGCACGAGCCCGGCGACGGTGAATATCCCCGCGGCGTAGAAGACGTCGTCGATGCTGGCGACGAAGGCGAGCTTGGCCGCGGCGGCGTGGAGCCAGGCGAGGGCGGCGCTCATCCCGCGGTCTCCGCCGCCGAAGGCGGAGGCGAGGGAGCCCAGGGCGCTCCGCGAGGCCAGGTCCTGGGCGCCGAGCGTCCAGGCGTAGCGCGCCTCGTGGAAAGCCTGGCGTGTCGTGAGCATGGAGGTGAACACCGTGAGCCCGAAGGAGCTCGCGATCCGCGCTACGACGTTGGTCAGGGCCGAAGCCCGGCTGATGAGCTCGGTCGGGATGTCGGCCATCGCCGCGTTCTGGGCCGGGATGTTCGTGAACGGCGACACGGCCCCCCGCAAGGTGATCCAGAGCGTGACCGTCGCGGTGGCGGTCGTCAGGTCGAGGGTGCGGAACTGGAAGGTGAGGGCCGCGAGGGTGCTCAGGCCGAATAGGATGAGGGGCCGCGCCCCGACCTTGTCGTAGAGCTTCCCGGTGAGGGGCATCAGCGCCGCCGAGATGAGGGCCGCCGGCGTCATGCGGAGCCCGGTGTCCATGGCCCCGAGGCCGAGGACCTTCTGCAGGTACAGGGGGAAGTAGAAAGTCCCGACGTAGAGGCCGACCATGGAGACCACGAGCACGGCGTTGCCCAGGGCGAAGCTCCGGTACTTGAAGACCCGCAGCTCCAGCAGGGGCTTCTCGACCGTGAGCTCCACCGCCACGAAGAGCGCGAAGGCGAAGAAGGCCGCGAGGAGGAGGAGGACTATGCGCTCGTCGCCCCAGCCCCAGTCCTCTCCCTTGCTGAGGGCGAAGAGGAAGCAGAAGAGCATCACCGTCGAGGAAGCCGCGCCGGCAAGGTCGAGCTTGCCCGGGTCCTTCGCCCGGGACTCCGGGACGAAGAAGGAGGCGAGGGCGAGGACCGCGGCCCCCGCGGGGAGGTTGATGGTGAAGATCCATTGCCAGCTCGCGCGCTCGATGATGAGGCCGCCGACCGTGGGCCCCAGGGCCGGGCCGATGAAGGAGGCGATGCCGAAGATGCCCATCGCCGAGCCTATCTCCTTCCGCGGGACCACCCTGTAGATCATGGCCATGGCCGTCGGCATGCTCAGGCCCGCCCCCAGGCCCTGCACGACCCGGGCGAAGACGAGGACGTCGATGTCCCAGGAGAGGCTGCACAGGAGCGAGCCCGAGACGAAGATCGCCTGGGAGCCGAGGTAGAGGGCCTTGAGCCCCAGGCGGTCGCCGAGCCATCCCGACAGGGGAGTCGCGATGCCCAGGGCTAGGAGGTAGGCCGTCGAGACCCACTGCACCGTGCCCTCGTCGGTGTTGAAGGCGTTCATGATCGTCGAGATGGCGACCGCCACGATGCTCGAGTCGAGGAGCGCCATGAGCCCCCCGATCGACATGATGAGGACCAGCGGGAGCCAGCCGCGGGAGGGCTCGGACTCTCGGTCATCCATCATCCGCGCCGCCCGAGCCTCGCGCGGCGCGCGAGTTTGTCTACTTGCCGACCGGTAAGCAAAATGATCATGGGCGCAATATATCGAATAGCTTACCGGCCGTCAAGTAATGTGCTATAGTGCCTGACAGGAGGCCGGAGGGTGGAGAAGCAGCAGAAGGACATGAAGAAGCGCATACAGGAGACGGCGCTCAAGCTCTTCGCGAAGCAGGGCTACGAGAAGACTTCCCTGCGGGAGATCGCCGAGCGGCTCGACATCACCAAGGCGGCTATCTACTACCACTTCCAGTCCAAGGAAGATATCCTCCGCTCGATCGCCGGCGACATATTCGGCGCCATGGAGGAGCTCCTCGCCTGGGCCGAGAGCGAGCCGGCCACCGAGGAGCGCCGCCGGGAGTTTCTGCAGCGCTTCGCGGACTTGTCCTTCGCCAGGCTGCGGCAGTTCATTCCCTTCGCCATCGCCAACCTCAACCTTCTGCAGTCCCTGCAGCTCCCTAAGGACCGGGCCAAGGCCCCCTCGCCGATCGACCGCATCCGCGCGCTCTTCGTGGAGCCGGGCTCCGGAGTCGAGGACGAGATCCGCTCCAACTTGGCGCTGATGGTCGTCTTCCTCGGGGCGAGCCGCCTCGGGGGATTGAGCAATGTCGAGGCCCCGCCGGAGCAGATCGAGCGGATCGTCGTGTCCGCGGCCATCGGCCTCCTGCCGCCCTCGCGGCGGGGATAGCCCTCCCGGCCGGGGTTGCTCGGATTGACCTCCCGGCTTCAACTTGTTATAATGACCTATCGTTATACTATCAAGCCGAGAAGACATCCCGGCTTCGAGCCCGCCATCGACAGGCGCGCAGAGGAGACCAAGGTGGATTATTCCATGAGGGACATAGCGAAGATGATAGACCACTCGCTGCTCAAGCCCAACCTCACCGACGGCGACGTCAGGAGAGGCTGTGAGGTGGCGAAGAAGTACCACGTCGCCTCGGTCTGCTGCGGCCCGAGCCAGGTCCCCCTAGTCAAGGAGTGCCTGGAGGGCAGCGACGTCCTCGTGTCGACGGTGATCGGCTTTCCCCACGGCTACTCCACCACGGCCGTCAAGGTCTTCGAGGCGGAGGAGGCGATGGCGAGCGGGGCCGTCGAGCTCGACATGGTGCTGAACATCTCCAAGCTCCTGAGCCGCGACTTCGAGTACGCGAAGCGGGACGTCGAGTCGGTGTGCGCTGCCGCCCACGCGAAGGGCTGCATAGTGAAGGTCATACTGGAGAACGCATACCTGACGGACGAGCTCAAGGTGGCCGCCTGCGAGCTCTGCGAGGAGGCCGGGGCTGACTTCGTAAAGACCTCCACCGGATTCGCGCCGAGCGGCGCCACCTTCAAGGACCTCAGGCTCATGCGGGGAGCGGTATCCCCCCGCGTGAGGGTCAAGGCGGCGGGCGGTATCCGGGAGCTCGACACGGCCCTCCTCGTCCGCGAAGTCGGGGCGGCCCGCTTCGGGGCGACGGCCACCGAGAGTATAATGGAGGAATGCCGCGCTCGGACCGGCGGTCGCTGAAGCGGGCGCGGGTAGAGATCCCTCCCGGGCGGACGGCGAGGCGGAAGGCGGACATGGATCGAGACGAATACGGCGGCGCGCCCAAATACCAGAAACTGGCCGAGATGATCGAAGGCCGCATCGACTCCGGGGAATTCGCCCCGGGGCAAAGGATACCGTCCGAAGGGGAACTGTGCGACGAGTACCGCGTCTCGCGCATCACCGTGCGCCAGGCGCTGGGCGCCCTAGCCAGGAGAGGCCTGGTGAAGCGGGAGCAGGGCAGAGGCACCTACGTCCAGCCGCGGCGCCTGAGGCGGGACATACGCCGCATCTACAGCTTCACCGCCGACATGCTGGCGCTTGGCCTGAGTCCGAGCTCGGAAGTGCTCGAGTTCGCGGAGGCGGAGGCGGACGAGGAGGCGGCCGAAGCCCTCGAGCTCCGGGGCGAACGGAATCGCGTGACCGTGGTCCGGCGGCTGCGCCTGGCGAACGGCGCGCCCCTCCTCCTCGAGACGACGCAGGTGCCGGCGGGGATTTGCCCTAGGCTCGCGGAGAGGCCGCTCTCGGGCGGCTCCCTCTACCAGACTTTCCAGGAAACCTACGGCCTGGCTCCCAGGACCGCCACCGAGACCTACGAGTCGATCATCCTGCCCGCGCCGACTGCCCGGCTCCTGCGGTGCCCCAAGCCGAGGAACCAGCCAGGCTTGGCTATCCGGCGCGTCGCGCGGCTCGGCGACGGGAGGCCCCTGGAATTCACCGTCGCCTTCGCCAAGGCGGACCGGTTCACCCTCAAGATCGACATGGACGCCGACGTCGCCGGCTTCCGCCGAAACTACGAGGTCTAGGGAGCCGAGCCCGGGGCGCGCGGCGGCGCCCCGGGCCTATGTAGGGCCCGAGCCCCCGGCGGGCGCCCGGGATCAGGCTTTCCCGCTGCTGCCGAACATCCGCATGGTCTCGCGGAACACGTCGCGGAAGCAGTCGATCGCCCAGTCGGAGTAGCGCCAGTACAGCGGGGCTTCCTTGTCTTCGTCGATCCGCCGCTTCAGCCTCTTGGCCACCTCGTTGTAGCCGAAGCTCACGTAGTTGATCTTGCGGATCCCGAGCTCGATGGATTTCCGGTAGTCCTCGGGCAGGAGCCCTGAGCCTCCGTGGAGGACCAGGGGGATGTCGACCGACGCGTCGATCCTCCCCAGCAGGGCGAAGTCCAAGGCCGGCTTGACCGCGTGGAGCCCGTGCACGGACCCGTACGAGACCGCGAGGGCATCGACGCCGGAGCGTTGGGCGAAGTCCTTGGCCCTGGCGGGGTCCGTGAAGGCCCCGTGGCCGCCCCCTCCCTGCCCCTCGCCGCCGTCCGTGGCCGTCATCTCGCCGATCTCGGCCTCCAGGCTCACGCCCTTCTTGCGCGCGTACTCCGCGACTTCCTTGGTGGTCCTGATGTTCTCCTCGAACGGCAGCTTGGAGCCGTCGTACATCACCGAGGAGAAGCCGAGGTCGATCGCCTTCTTTATCGTCTCGAAGGTCTCCCCGTGGTCGAGGTGTATGACCACGGGCACCTTCGCCTTCTTGGCCTCGCTGACGAGCATCCCCGCGAGGGTATCCAAGGGTATCCTGTCCCCGAGCTGCGCCTCGGTGATGCCCATGATGACCGGCGCGCGCTCCGCCTCGGCGGCGAGGATGATCCCCTTGATGGCCTCGAAGCCCCCGACGTTGTGGCAACCGATGGCGTACTTACGCTTCTCGGCGTCCGCGAGAGCTTCACGCAACGTTACGATAGACATGTCCACTCCTTGTGCATGGGCGCGCCCTCATCGGCGCGCCTCCGAGATGTATCGCCTATAAGGCTCGATATACGCCTCTATGCGCTCTCTCTTTTCCCCGGCCCGCCCCTCGTAGTAGGTTCCGCCGGAGTAGGTGCTGGCGAAGGCCCCGCACAGGTTCCCGCTGAAGGCGGCCTCCTCGATGGACGGCTCGCCGCCGGATCGCAGCTGCGTCGCGAGGGAGGCCAGGACCCCCGAGGCGAAATTGTCCCCGCAGCCTACCGTGTCCCCCGTGGGCAGCTTCCCGGCGAGCTTGTCGAGGATGATCGGCCGGGCCACTGGAAGGAACCCCTCGGCCTCCCGGAACACGCGCCCGTCGGAGGAGAAGAAGGTCGGCTCCTGGCCGTCGGTGACCAGGAGGGAGCCGACGCCCGCGCCCTTGAAGTACCGGACTGCCCCGGCGAGGTCGTTCTGCCCGCTGTACGCCAGCGCCTCGGCCCTGTCCATGATGAGGACGTCGAGGAACCGGTACATGAGCTCGCCGTCGCCGAGCTCCCATCGCCCGGTCACCCCAAGGAGGTTGGGATCCGACGCGGCCCCGACCACGGTGACGCAGCCCCTCCCCTTGCAGACCGCGAGGATGCGGGAGAGGTCGGCCTTGATCCGCGGTTCCCAGAACAGGCCGGCGAAGAAAGTTATCTCGCTCGAGAAGAAGTCCTCGTCGAGGCGCGAAGGATCGAGGACGAGGCCGCTCCCGGCGTTGGGCTCGCACAGGAAGGAGCGCTCCTGGCCAGCCCCGCCGTCGCCCGCCTCGTTGACGATGACGCAGGTCGGGCAGGGCGCCTTCCGGTGTTCGATCTTGTCCAGCCGCACCGGCGTCCGCCCCAGTTGTTCCAGGGCCAGGCGGCCGTTCTCGTCTTCGCCGACGTTGGTGTAGAAGAAGACGTCGACGCCGCTCCCCTCGAGCATCTGGGATGCCCCTATGAGGGTGGCCGCCCCGACGCCGCCCAAGGTCCTCGGAGGCTCCCCCGGGGCGAGGATCTCGCCGAGGATACGGTCGATGCTCAGCCCGAACTGCTTCTCCAGGTCGGACTTGAGGGTAGCCGCCCCCCGGACTATCCCGCGGCGGTTGGACTCGCTGTAGAAATACTTGGCTCGACCGCCAGCCGTCTCGATCGGCAGCGCCTCGCAGAGCACGTCGATGACCCAGGAGCCGGTTCCAGAGATACGCATCTCTCCCTCACCATTATCCGAATGCTGAACTTTTGTCCAAATTATTTGTCCAAATCGAACTATTGTCAACCTCTTTCCTTCGCTGCGGAGGCTGAGGGTATAATCCTCCCGGAGACAACATGGGGAAAAAAGGCGCGGATGCTACTGCGGACCGCGAGCGTCTGCGGATCGTTGTGCGGATATGCAAGCTCTATTTCGAAGAGGGCAAGACGCAGCAGGCTATCGCGGAGCTGCTGTCGCTCTCGCGGACCCAGGTCGTCCGCTACATCGGGATGGGCCGGAAGCTCGGGATAGTGCAGACCCGCGTCCTGGATCCCTTCGCGACGCGTAAGGACCTCGAGGAGAACATCAAAGCCCGATTCGGCCTCAAGGCGGTCCGGGTCGCCACGAATTCCTACGCCGACGACCCGCTCTTGCCCCACTCCCTCGCCCGGCTCGGGTGCGATTTCCTGAGGCAGGCGATCGGCTCGGCCTCGGTCGTGGGGATGGGCTGGGGCAAGTCCTTGAGCGCCCTGGTCGAGCATTTCCCCGCCGGCGCCGAGAGCTACCCCGGCGCCACCTGGGTTCCCCTCATCGGCGGGATCGGCGAATCGGATATGATCTTCCAGCCCAACGACTTCGTGCAGGCGATGAAGAGGAAGGCCGGGGGCCTCTGCCGACCCCTGTACGCCCCGGCCCTCGTCGACTCCCGGGAGATGCGCGACATAGTGCTCTCCATGGAGAGCATGAAGGCGGTGGTCAAGGGGTGGGAGGACCTGGAAATCGCCCTGGTCGGGATCGGGGCCTTGATCCCCGCCGAGGGCGCCAAGTCCCCCTCGGTCCACGCCCGCTACTTCCCCCACGCCGAGCGCGAGGCTATCTATTCCTCCCACGCCGTAGGGGACATCCTGTCCCAGTACTTCGACGAGGACGGCGACCTCTGCGACCTCGCGGTCAACTCGCGGATCATAGGCGTGGACATCGCCAGGCTGCGGGACGTCCCGCTCTCCATCGGCGTGGCCGGCGGGCGATCCAAATTCGAGGCCGTCCTCGGCGCCCTCAGGGGGCGCTACATCAACGCCCTCATCACCGACGAGACCATGGCGCAGGCCCTCGTCGACGGGGCGCCCGGAGGCGCCGGGAGGCCCTGAGGGGCCCGGGGGAAAAAAGGCCCGCACCCGGCTGGACCGGATGCGGGCCGCGACGATAGGACCGCCTCGCTGGGCCGCGCCAGCCGGCCGGCTCCCCTATCGCTTCATGGAGATGGCGAGCTTGGCCTTCTCCGCGATGTTGCCCTTGTGGAGGCCGAACTTCACGAGGAGGGCGTCCGCCTTACCGGACTTCCCGAACACGTCCTCGACGCCGACCCGGACCACAGGGACCGGGTCCGAGCCGCACACGACTTCCGCGACGGCGCCCCCGAGCCCGCCGATGATATTGTGCTCCTCAACGGTGACGATGGCCCCGGTCTCCCTGGCCGCCTTCAGCACCAGATCGGAGTCCAGGGGCTTCACGGTGTGCATGTCGATGACCCGGGCGTGTATGCCCTCCTTCTCCAGGAGCTCGGCGGCCTTCAGGGACTCCTGGACCATCAGCCCGACGGCCACGATGGTCACGTCCTTCCCTTCCCGCAGCAGCGAGCCCTTGCCCAGGGCGAAGGAGTAGCCGGGTATCTCGTCGGTGACCTGCTCCACGGCGATGCGGCCCGTCCTCAGGTAGCAGGGCCCCTCGTAGTCGATGATCGCCTTGACCGCGAGCCTGGTCTCGTTGGCGTCGCAGGGCGCGACCACGACCATGCCGGGGATAGTCCGCATGAGGCTCAGGTCCTCGAGGCACTGGTGGGTCGGGCCGTCCTCCCCGACGGTGAGGCCCGCGTGGCTGCCCACGACCTTCACGTTGAGCCGGGGGTACGCGACCGAGTTGCGTATCTGGTCGTAGCCGCGGCCCGCGGTGAACATGGCGAAGGAGTGGCAGAACGCGATCTTCCCGGTGGTCGCGAAGCCCGCGGCCATGTCGATCATGTTCGCCTCCGCTATGCCGACGTTGAAGAATCGATCCGGGTATTTCTTCGCGAACACCTCGCTCATGGTGCAGGACGCGAGGTCCGCGTCCAGGGCGATGATCCTCTTGTCGGCGCCGAACTCGCAAAGTGCGTTGCCGTATGCGGCTCTCGTAGATATCTTGTCGCGCATCTCACTTCTCCAGCTGCTCAATCTGCGCATCGAGTTCCTTGTAAGCGATGCTGTATTGTTCCGGGCTCGGCCTGCCGCCGTGGAATTCGACTTTGTTCTCGAAGACGGACACGCCCCGGCCCTTCGTCGTCTTCGCGACGATGGCCACGGGCTTGCCCACGACCGAGTCGGCCTCTGCGAAGGCCTCGGCGACCTCGTCGACGCTGTTCCCGTCGATGCTGAAGACCTCCCAGTTGAAGGCCTTGAACTTGTCCTCGATGGGGTAGACCGACATGATCTTCTCGACGGGGCCATCCAGCTGCAGCCGGTTGTTGTCGACGATCAGGCGCAGGTTGTCGAGCTTGAAGTGGGCCGCCGACATGGCTGCTTCCCATATCTGCCCCTCCTCGATCTCGCCGTCGCCCGTGACCGCGAACACCTGGTAGCCCAGCTTGTCGACCTTCCCGGCGAGGGCCATGCCCACGGCGACGGAGAAGCCCTGGCCGAGGGAGCCGGCGGACATGTCGACTCCGGGGACGTGGTTCATCTCGATGTGGCCGGAGAGGTAGCTGTCGATCTGCCTGAAGGTCTTGAGGTCCTCGACGGGGAAGAAGCCCCGGAGGGCAAGGGCCGAGTAGACCGCGGGAGTGCAGTGCCCCTTCGAGAGGACGAACCGGTCGCGGTCGGGCTTCCTCGGGTGCGCCGGGTCGATCCGCAGGCGATCGAAATACAGGACCGACACGATCTCCGCCATCGAGAAGGAGCCGCCAATGTGCCCGGAATTGGCGGCTTGTATCGCCTCCAGGCCGTACTTGCGTATCTTCGCCGCCTGAAGCTGCAAAAAACGTCTCTTCTTAGCGTCCATGACTGCTTGCATCCTTTCGTTAGTCCTTCCGCGCGTTCTCACGCCGTTTTTTGTACATATCGATGTAGACCGCGATGAGGATGATTATCCCCTTCGCTACGTACTGCCAGTACGAATTGACGTGGAGGAGGTTGAGGCCGTTGCTGATGATCCCTATGACCATGACGCCGATGAACATGCCGCCGACGGTGCCCACGCCGCCGTACATGCTCGTGCCGCCGAGGACGGCGGCCGCGATGGCGTCGGTCTCGAATCCGATCCCCACCGCGGGCTGGCCCGAGGACATGCGCGCCGCCAGGATGACTCCGCCGAAGGAGCCCAGGAAGCCGCTGATGGTCCAGACCACGATCTTGACCTTCTTGATGTTGATCCCGCTGTAGCTCGCCGCGACCGGATTGCCGCCCACGGCGTAGATGTGCCGCCCGATCTTGGTCCGGTTGAGCAGGAGGAAGGCCAGGAACATGAATATGAGCATGTAGACCACGGGCAGGGGGATCGGCCCGAGGTACCCGTTCCCGAGTTGGGTGAAGGAGTCGTTCATCAGCGCTATCGGCCTCCCGTCGGCGACTAGGTACGCGCCGCCCCGGCAGATGCTCATCATGGCCAAGGTCACCACGAAGGGGTGGATGCCGGTGTACGCGATGATGACGCCGTTCGCGAAGCCGGCTATCACGCCGACTATCAGGCCGAGGGCCACGGCCTGGGGAATGGAGACCCCGAAGCGCTGCAGGGCCACGACGGTGACGCACCCGGAGAACGCGAGCAGGGCCCCGCAGGTCAAGTCGATGCCGCCCAGCATGATCGCGAGCATGACTCCTATGGAGAAGTACGCGTTCGTCGATATGGTGCGCATAACGTTGATGAAATTGCTGTACGTGAAGAACCTATCCGCGAAGAACGATAGGATCGTGAACAGTATTATGAAACCGAATAGTATGCCAATGTTCGCCTTGAAAAAGCGGATGAATGGCCCTATTACGATATTCTCCTCTTGCCTTTCCAGCCGGTCCGTCTTCATTCATTTCCCCCGAGGGCATATTTGAGGATATTGTCCTGCGAGAATTCGCTCTTGTCCAATATCGTCGCTATCTTGTTCTCCCACATGATGGCTGCGCGGTCGCAGATGTTGAGGATCTCGTTCAGCTCCGAAGAGACCATGATCACCGCCAGCCCCTTGGCGGCGAGATCGTTGATTATCTTGTAGATCTCGGCCTTGGCCCCGACGTCGATGCCCCTGGTCGGCTCGTCCAGGATGAGGATCTTCGGGTTCGTGGCCAGCCACTTCGCCAACACGACCTTCTGCTGGTTGCCTCCGGATAGGTTCGCCACCCTCTGCTCGGAGGACGGGGTCTTGATGTCCATGCTCCTGATCCCGTTGCTGACGATCTCCCGCTCCTGGCCCCTGTAGATGTGGAGGTGCCGGATGAACTTGTGCACCACGGCCAGGCTCGTGTTGAACGCGACGCTGTTCTCGAGTATGAGCCCCTGGGTCTTTCGGTTCTCGGGCACCAGCGCCAGGCCGTACCTGTGGCAATTCTGCGGGTTGAGCTTGTCGACCTTCTTCCCGAAGACGTCGATCTCCCCGCCCGTCCTCTTGTCGAAGCCCAGGATCAGCTCCATCAGCTCAGAGCGGCCGGCCCCGATCAGCCCGTAGAAGCCGAGGATCTCGCCCTTCCGCAGGGTGAAGCTGCACCCCTTCTTGAAGCGCGCCGACGTCACGTCCTTGACTGCGAGCGCCGTGTCGCCCGGAGTGTTGTACGTGCGCACGTAGTAGTTTTTCAGTTCCCGGCCGACCATCATGTGTATGAGGTCGTCGGAATTCGTTTCGGTCGTCTTCCTATCGCCCACGAAGCAGCCGTCCCGCATGACTATCACGCGGTCGGTGAGCTCGAATATTTCGGACAACTTGTGGGATATGTATATGATCCCGATCTTGCGTTTCTGGAGCTCGCGCACGGTCTTGAAGAGGACCGCCACTTCCTTCTCCGAGAGGGAGGAGGTGGGCTCGTCCATGACGACTATCCGGGCGTTCAGCGAAAAGGCCTTCGCTATCTCGACCATCTGCTGCTGCCCGGTGCTCAGGCGCGATATCTTCCTGCTCGGCTCTATGTCGAGCCCGACGATGCGCAGGTACTCCTTGGCGTCCCTGTACATGACGTTCCGGCTCACCATGCCGGCCCTGTTCTTCCTCTCCCGGCCCAGGAAGATATTCTCCGCCACCGAGAGGTACGGCACGAGCGCCAACTCCTGGTGGATGAAAGCTATCCCCAGATGCTGCGCCGCCTGTACGGAATTGATCGAGACTTCTTTGTCTTCGATGTAGATCTTGCCCGCATCGGGTTTGTAGATGCCGCCGAGGACATTCATGAGCGTGGACTTGCCCGCCCCGTTCTCCCCCAAGAGGCCGAGGACGGAGCCTTCCTGCAAGTCTATGGACACATTCTCTAGCGCCTTAACCCCGGGGAAGGATTTAGATATGTTCACCATCCGTAATAGCGCCTGCGACACGTTCTTCCCCCTATATCGATCGGGGGCCGGACGGGGTTCAGCCCGCCCAGCCCCGCTATTCGGCTATCGATTAATTATTGCCAGCCGGTGGTTCCGTACTTGCTCACGTTGCCGGAATTGACGATGAAGGTGGGGATCACGATGTTGGCCTTGACCTGCTTGCCGGCCAGGACCTGGAGGGCGGTCTCCGCGCTCTTCTTTCCGATGGTCTGCGGGGACTGGGCGCCGGTGCCGGCCATGGTCCCGGCCTGGATCATCTTCTTGGCGTCGGGGTTGCCGTCGACGCCGTAGACGAGGACCTTCTTGCTCTCGGGGTGGGCGGCGATAGCCTGCACGCAGCCGATGGCGGAGGGATCGTTGACGGCGAAGAAAGCCCCGAGGTCGGGGTTGGCGGTGAGGATATCCTCGGCGAGGGGCAGGCTCACGCCGGTGTCGCCCTTGCCGTCGAGGACCTGGACGAGGTTGAAGTACCTGCCGCTCGTGGCGATGAAGCCGTTGTACCTGTCGATGCAAGCCTGGCCGGAGGGAGAGTGAAGGATCGCGACCTTAGCTCCCTTGGAGAGCCGAGCCATCATGTCCTTGGCGACGACCACGCCGGCGTTGTAGTTGTCCGACGCCACGATCGACTTGACGAGGTTCTTGTCCTTGACCGGGGTATCGAAATTGATGACGGGGACGCCCTTCTCCTTGCAGGCGAGGAGCGCGGGCTTGACTCCGGCGGAGTCCATGGGCGCCACGAGGAGCGCGTCGATGCCCGAGACGAGGAGATCGCCGATCATGTCGTTCATCTTCGACTGGTCATTCTGCGGATCGATGGTCTTGATCACTACGCCCTGAGGCTCGAGGACGGACTTGACGCCGTCGAGGACGGCGAGCCAGAAGGGATTGTTCATCGTCGTCGGAGCGTAGCCGATGACTATCTGCTTGCCCTTCTCGGCGAACGAGACGCTTCCCACCATCGCGATAACGATGAGGAACATTGCCAGCTTCTTCATGATTCACTCCTTAATGTAAAAATTGCACTCCGTACACCCCAACAAGATCCCGCTCTCGACCCTCCACCACCTCCTTTAATCTACGCGGCTGTCCGCGACGCATCATTTTAGGTTTGGGCTCCGGGGTTTCCCCCCGGCATCGGCTCACAGACGCTCTTTGGCGAGTTCCTTCGCCGTGCTGTAGAACATGTCGAAGCACGACTTGTCGCGCCGCAGCGCCACGTTCATGTATATGCAATCGAGCAAGGCTATCTGCGCGATGCTCTCGCAGGCGGGCTCGAAAGCCTGGTCGTTCGTCCGGTACTCGATGTTGGCGTTGTTGCACGCGGTCAGGAAGCACAGGTCCACCGCCTGCGTGAGCGGGGAGCCGGCGGCGCTCGTGATGCCCACGGTGAAGGCCTTCCGCCTCCGGGCGAGGGCGATGTTCTTGACCACCGCCGCCGAGCGCCCGAAATTGCTGATGCCGAAGAAGACGTCGTGCTCAGTGCAGGTCGTGGCGGCCACGGTCTGCTCCTGGGTGTCGGAGTAGGAGAACGAGTTGATCCCCAGGCGGTAGAACCGTATGCGCCCGTTGGACGCCGTCACGAAGGAGTGCCCGACCCCGAAGAAGACCAGGTTCCGCGCCTGCAGGATGCGCTTCGTCACCTGCTCGACCTTCTTGTAGTCGATCGTGTCCATGGTATCCCTCAGCATCTGGATGTTGCTCTGGAACACCTTGCGCCCGATCTCGGAGGCCGAATCCTGCGGCGAGGCTCCGCCGTACTCGAAGACGATGGTGTTGTCGGACTGCTCCCGCCCGGCCTTGGCCTCTTCCTTCACCGTCGACTTGGCCCAGTCGAGCTGGAAGCCCTTGAAGTTGTTGAAGCCGAGGAGGTGGACGAACCTCGTGACCGAGGCGTCGCTGACCCCGGCGCGGAGGGCCAGCTCGTGGATGCTCTGGGTGACGGCCTGGCCCTCCGCCAGCAAGTAGTCCGCTATCTGCCGCATCGCGGGGTTGAGTTCCGAGTAGTTGCTCCGGATGTTCAGTAGCAGGCGCGGAGTATGCTGTTTCCCAGGCACGGGCACCATCCCTCATAAAACCATACGTGAAACCATCCTATCACCGGCGTCACTTTTTGTCAAAAATTTTTATGATTTTTTTTTTCATGCAAATTATTTTCATACACCTAGAGACATGGCCCCTCTCCGGGCCCAGCCCCGCGCGCCCCTGGAGAGGGGCAGCAGTTCAGGACAAAATCATATATGATTTTGTCTTTTCATATATGATTATCAGCCACAACCCGGCCATTGTCAACCTTCTTTCGCGCCGGGAGACCGAGCGAGAGGGCGGGGGTGGCCGCGGGGACGCCGCGGCCCAAGCCCTCGCTATTGCCGAGGTCCGCGGAAATCAGGATACTTCCCGATGTCGCCAGGGAAAGGAGAAGATAAATTGATAGCGCCCAAGTACGTGATCGGCCTCGATTTCGGCACGAAATCGGGCCGCGCGCTGATAGTCGATTCGAGGACCGGCGAGACGATCGCGCAGTCGGTGAAGGAGTACCCCCACGGCGTGATGGACTCGCGCCTCCCCGACGGGACCACGGTCCTGGGGGCGGAGTGGTTCTTGCAGCACCCGGGAGACTACATCGACGTGCTGGAGAGCACGACGCGCGAGGCGCTGGGGGCGGCGGGTATCCGCGGCGCCGACGTCATCGGCCTGTCGATCGATTTCACCGCGTGCACGATACTGCCGGTGGACCGATCGGCGACGCCCCTGTGCTTCCAGGAGAGGTTCGCGCACCGGCCGCACGCCTACGTCAAGCTGTGGAAGCACCACGCCGCGCAGAGTCAGGCCAAGGAGATCGACGAGCTCCTCGCGGCCGAGGGCCTGCTGGATTCGCCGCGGTTCGGGGGCAAGGTGTCGTCGGAGCTGATGCTCCCCAAGATCCTGCAGATAGTCGAGGAGGACCCGGAGATATACGACGAGGCCGACTCCATCCTCGAGGCGTCGGACTGGCTCACCCGCCTCCTCACCGGTGAGACCAAGAGGTCCGGGAGCACCGCCGCCTACAAGGCCATGTGGCAGGAGGGAGAGGGCTACCCCCCGCCACGCCTCCTCAAGGCGCTCAACCCGCGGCTCGAGCGCCTCGCAGAGCAGAAGCTGGCGGGCGAGATATGCCCCGTGGGGAAGAAGTTGGGCGAACTCAACGCGGAGTGGGCCGGGCGGCTCGGCCTCCAGAGGGGGACCGCAGTCGGCGCGAGCGTCATCGACGCCCACGCGGGGCTGCCCGGCTGCGGGATCACGCGCCCCGGGCAGATGATGCTCATCCTGGGCACTTCGAGCGTCCAAGCCGTGCTGAGCGAGCGGGGCTACTCCGGCGAGGGCGTCCTCGGCGGGGTCAAGGGCGGGATCATCCCCGGATACTACGCGTGGGAATCGGGACTGGCCGGGGTCGGCGACATGCTCGAGTGGTTCGTGACCAATTCGGCGCCGGCGGCGTACAAGGCGAAGGCCGACTCGGAGGGCGCGAGCCTGTACCAGTACCTGTCCGCGCGCATGCAGGATGCGCGGCCCGGAAGCAGCGGGCTCCTGGCCATCGATTGGTGGTCCGGGAACAAGACACCCTTCGTCGACGCCGACCTCTCCGGCCTCGTGCTCGGATACACCATGAAGACCAAGCCCGAGGAGGTGTACCGCGCGCTGGTCGAGGCCACGGGGTTCGGGACCCGGATGATCATGGACGCCTTCCGCGAGGGAGGGGAGAAGATCGACGAGATATACGCGTGCGGCGGGATCGCCGAGAAAGACGCGGCGCTCATGCAGATATACGCCGACATCACCGGCTGCGAGATAAAGGTCTCGGCGTCGGAGCAGACCTGCGCCCTGGGCGCCACGATGTACGCCTCGGTGGCGGCGGGGGCGGCGAGAGGGGGCTACGACACGGTAGCGGAAGCGGCGGCGGCCATGAGCCGGATCAGGGACGAACCGTACAAGCCGAACGGAGCCAACGCGGCGATCTACGGGCGCCTGTACGGGATCTACGAGGATATGTACGCGTACTTCGGCGGGGAAGGCAGCCCGATGAAGCGGCTGAAGGGCATACGGGACGGGGCCGGCCCGGTCCCCGGCCGCTGAGAGGAGCCCCGACCGCCGACGCGGGGACCTACCCGGAGGCAGGAAACTGGGCCGAGGGCGCCTCTGGCGGAGGCGGACAAATTGTCGCAATAATATCGGAACAGGCGCCCCGGCCGAGCGTCTGCGGAGACGAGAGACGAACAACCACCATGGAGCACAAGGAATGCCTGAATCCGAAAACGCCGTACCAGCGGTCGAACGAGCGCTGCGAATAATCGATTTCCTCGCGAACAAGAAGGGCCAGGCGACTGTCAAGGAAATCTCCGAGGGACTGGAGATACCCATAGTCTCGGCCTCGCGCATCATCAAGGCCCTGGTGTCCCACGGCTACCTCATAGAGAACAAAGGAGCCTCCTCGACCTACTCCCTCGGCCTGAAGTTTCTCCACCTCTCGCAAGTCGTCCTCAAGCGCATCGAGTTCATCGAGCTCGCCAGGAAACACATGAGCATCCTCTCCGAGGAGACCAGCCAGACCAGCCAGCTCGCGGTGCTCCAACAGAATTCGGTGTTCTACATCGAGCAGATCCTCCCCAAGAAGCCGGTGAGCATCATAGCCCCCCTCCACACGCCCATCGCCCTCAACACGAGCGCCTCGGGCAAGGTGCTTTGCGCCTGGAAGAGCCGCGAGCAGCAGGAGGCCATAGTGCAGGCCGCCGAGCTCACCAAGTCCACCGCGAACAGCATCGTCTCCAAGGAGCAGTTCTACAAAGAGCTGGACCGCGTGCGCTCGACGGGCTACGCCCTCGACAACGAGGAGTTCGCCCTGGGCATCGGCTGCATCGCGGCCCCGATCTTCGATTACACCGGGCAGATCATCGCGGCCGTGGGGATCACGGGGCACTTCGTCGACTATACGAAGAGAGCCTCCTTCGACAGGCTCAAGAGCGCCATACTGAAGGCGGCCCGGAGCATATCGAAGGAAGTCGGATACACGCAGGATTCCTGAGCCGGACCCGGCCACGAGCCCGAGGGGACTCGCGCGACTACGCGAGCAGCTTCCCCATAGAGTCGCTGATGCGGGCCAGCAGGATCGCGCAACTCGTTGCCCCGGCGTCCCGGACACCCCGGGACCGCTCCCCGAGCCGGCTCGCCCTCCCCACCTTCGCCACCATCCCCACCGTGGCGGCGGCCCCGGCCTCCGCCGCCCGGGCCATCCGGTCGAGGCACTCGGCGAAGCTCGCGCCGGTCTTCTTGGCCTCGGCGAAAGCGTCCACAGCGGGGCAGAGCGCGTCGAGCATCGTCTTGTCCCCGGGGCGCGCCTCCCCGATGTCCATGACGGCGTCCCGGCCAGCCTGGAGCGCGGCGAGGAACCTCGCGGCCCCGACTTCGCCGCCCTGGAGGGAGCCGCCCATCGCGGTGAACAGACTCCCGTACAGCGGCCCCATGGACCCCCCGATCTCCGTCATGAGCGTGGTCCCCAGTAGTGAGAAGCCTTCCGACATACTCGAGGCGCCTTTCGTCGAAGCGAGGGAGGCGAACCGCTCGAAGCCCTTGCGCATGTTGATGCCGTGGTCGCCGTCCCCGATGGCCCCGTCGACCTCGCTCAGGTACTCCGTGTTGTCGCGTATCGCGCCGGCGAGGTCGGTCGCGACGGATAGGGCGTCCGCGTCCTTGACCGTCTCGCTCATGCCCGCCCCCCGAACTGCCGGAGCCCCATGGAGTCGCACTCGTAGTCGATGCAGGACTTGAGTTCCTCGTCCAGGCGCATGATCGTCAGCGTCACGCCGGACATCTCCAGGCTCGTGAAGTAGTTTCCCACGTAGGGCCTGTACACCTCGATGCCCGCGGCCCCGAGGATGCGCTCGACCTCGGCGAAGAAGATGTAGAGCTCCATGACCGGCGTGGCCCCGAGGCCGGAGACGAGGCACACGACTTCGTCGCCCGAGGAGAAGGGCAGGTCGGGGAGGACGATATCCGCGCACATCCGCGCCGTATCGCGGGCGGAGCGGAGATCCGTCACCGCGACTCCGGGCTCGCCGTGGTGCCCGATGCCGAGCTCCATCTTCCCCTCGGCGATCGAGAAGTTGGGCTTGCCCACCGCGGGGATCGTGCAGGGCGCCAGCCCCACGCCGATGCTCCGGGTGTTGTCGATCGCCTTCTGCGCGGCGGCTACGACCGAATCGAGGTCTCCGCCCATGGCGGCCTTGGCGGCGCCGACTTTCCACATGAGCACTTCCCCCGCCACGCCGCGCCGCTTCCGGGCCTCCGCCTTGGGCGCCGACGGGACGTCGTCGTTGGCCACGACGGTCTTCACGGTGATCCCGAGGGCCGTCGCCTGGCGGACTGCCATCTTCACGTTCATGTTGTCCCCCGCGTAGTTGCCGTAGAGGCAAGCCACGCCGCGGCCGCCGTCGGCGGCTTTGATGGCGTCCAGGAAGGACACCGCCGTCGGGCTCGAGAAGATCTCCCCGACGGCCACCGCGTCGACCATGTTCCTCCCGAGGTACCCGATGAAGGCCGGCTTGTGCCCGGAGCCCCCTCCCGTCACTACGCCCACCTTCCCAGCGATGGGCGCCGCCTTGTACTTGAGCACCCGGGGATTCTCCGTGGCGGACACGATGTCGCCGTGAGCGGAGACGAAGCCCCGCAGCATATCCTCGACCACTTGGTCGGGCTCGTTGATCATCCTTTGCATCGCTCCTCCTCCAACTGCCGGCCCTCGGGCCGATCAGCGAAATTTCTTCTCGTACTCCATGATCTTGGCGACCTTGGGGCTGCTGGGTCCCTCGACGAACTTCGACGCGAGGAAGGTCCCGACGATCGCCTTGGCGAGCTCGGGGCCGATGACCCGGGCTCCCATGGTGAGTATCTGGGCGTCGTTGCTCTTTACGGCCCGCTCGGCCGAGTAGGTGTCGTGCGCCTGGGCGGCGCGTATGCCGGGCACCTTGTTCGCGGTCATCGCCATCCCGATGCCCGTCCCGCAGATCAGGATGCCTCTCTCGGCCTCGCCAGCCAGGACGGTCTCGGCCACCTCGACCGCGATGTCCGGATAGAGGACCGGCTTGGTGTCGTGGACGCCGAGGTCCACTACGTCGTGGCCCAGGCTCCCTATGTACGACTTGATAGTCTCCTTCAGCCCGAAGCCGGCTTCGTCGGCCCCGACAGCGATCTTCATCGCAACCTCCAATGGCATCAGAGCGGCGCCCCGTCCTCGGGGCTCCGCGGCGATCACTTGATCAAGCCGATCTTCTTCCGGTCAATCGTGACGAAGACGGCGAGTATCATGACGATCCCCTTGACGATCTCCTGCAGGTAGGGGTCGACCCCGCACATGTTCATGCCGTTGCTCAGCACCGAGATGATGAAGGCGCCGAGCACCGTGCCGAGCATGCTGCCGTACCCGCCGGTCATGGGCGTGCCGCCCAGGACGACGGAGGCTATCACGTCCATCTCGAACCCCTGCCCCAGCTGGGCGGTGGCCGCCATGACGCGCCCCGCCTGGAGCATGCCCGCGAGGCCGCAGAGGAGGCCGAGGAGGATGAACATCCGGATCTTGACGCTCTCCACCTTCATCCCGCTCAGGCGGGCGACCTTCTCGCCCCCGCCGATGGCCCGGACTTCGCGGCCGAAGACGGTTTTGGTGTATATGATGTATCCCACGATCCCGGCGGCCAGGGCCATGAAGGCCGCGGTCGGGACCCCGAAGAGCCGCCCCGCGAAGACGTCCAGGAATGCGTCGTCGCTGATCTCGACGGGCGCGCCCTTGGTGAAGAAGAGGACGACGCCCCTCAGGGTGGTCATCGTCCCGAGGGTCACGATGAACGACGGGACCTTCCCCTTCACGAAGATCAGGCCGTTGACGGCCCCGCAGAGCGCCCCGACCAGCAGGGCCGGGACGAAAGCGAAGACTCCCATGGATTTCGAGGCTATGGCGGTGGCCAGCGCCGCGACCGCGAGGATGGAGCCGACGGATAGGTCGATGGAGCCTCCGACGATGACGAAGGTCATGCCGAAGGCCGCGCAGAGGAGGACGACGGTCTGCTGGAGCACGATCATCGCGTTGGAGAACGTCGGGAACATCGGCTGCAATATGGAGAACATGAGGCAGAGAACGACGAGAGCCAGGACTGGCAGGTACTTGCGCAAGTAGGTACCCGCCCCTTTGCCGATCAGGTTCATAGGACCTTCCCTCCGAAGTTGGTCATATCATGTGGGTTATCACGTCGTTCTCGGTGGGGGCGTCCGCCCTCGAGAATTCTTTGCTAACCTTGCCCTTGCGAAAGACGAGTATCCGGTCGCTGAGGCCGAGGAGCTCCACGAGGTCTTCGGACAGTATCACTACGGTCAGGCCCCTCTTCTCGACGAGTTCGCGGACCTTCGCGTAGATGTCGAAGCGCGCGGATATGTCGATGCCCCTCGTCGGATTGTTGAGCAGCAGTATCTCCGGCTCGAGGTTGACGCTCTTCGCGATGGCTACCTTCTGCATGTTCCCGCCGCTCAAGCTCGTGCACGCCAGGTCCATGCCGCCCGTCTTGATATCGAAGAACCCGATGGCGGAATTCACCTTGTCCATCGCGGCCTTGTTATCGACGAAGGCCCCGGAACGCGGGTACTTCGTCATGATGATATTCTCCTTGATGCTGAACTCGGGTATCAGCCCCTCGGTCTGACGGCTCGCCGGCAGGTAGCTCAGGCCCGAGAGGAACGCGTCGTGCGGGCTGCGAGGCGCGTAGGGCGCGCCCTTCACGGTCATCGAGCCCGAGGCGGGGCGCACGTCGCCGACCATCAGCTCCATGAGGGCCTCGCCGCCGGCGCCCTTCAGGCCGGCCAGGCCCAGGACCTCGCCTCGCGCCAGGTCGAAGCCGACGCCGTCGAGGCGGTTCCCGAGGCTGAGGCCCCGGGCGGAGAAGACGACCGCTCCCCCTCCCCTCGCCCGCTCGCTCTTGGGGAAGGATATCTCCTTCTTGCGGCCCACCATCAGCGTCTCGATCTGCTCGATCGAGAGCTCCCCCATCGGGTAGGACCCGACGGTGCGGCCATCCTTCAGGATCGTGATGTCGTCGGCCACCATCTCTATCTCCTCGAGGTGGTGGGACACGAACCCGATCGCCAGCCCCTTCTCCTTCAGGTTCCTGACGACCCGCACGAGGTTCTGCACCTCGGCGGCGTTGAGGTAGGCGGTGGACTCGTCCAGGAAGAGGACTTCCGGCTCCTTGGACAGGGCCTGGGCGACCTGGACGATCTTCAGCTGGCCGAGGTCCAGGGACGATATCGGGGTTCGCGGGTCTATCTTGGCGTCGAGGGAGTCGAGCACCGACTGCGCGTCCTCGAGGAGCCGCCTCGAATCGATGATGCCGAATAGGTTGGCGTAGGACCGGAGCCGGTCGGAGAAGATGTTCTCCGCGATCCCGACCGACAGGTTCACGTTCAGCTCCTGGTGCACCAGGACGATGCGGGTATCCTTGGCCCTGAGCATCTTCACCGGGTAGACCCGGCTCCCGCGCAGGATCACCTCGCCCGAATCCATCGGGACGTAGCCCGCGAGGATCTTGAACAGCGTCGATTTGCCGGCGCCGTTCTCGCCGACCAGGGCATGCACGCGCCCGACGTCGAATCGGGCGGAGACGTCCGACAGGGCCTTCGTCGAGTCGAACGACTTAGTAATGCCGTTTGCCGTGAGTAACATCGAATTCCTAAATCCTTTTCGGGCGCGAGAGTGGGCGGGGCGGCGGCGCCGGGAGCGACGCCGCCCCTCTCCCTGGACCCGATCAGTAGCTCACCTTGAAGGCCGAGTAGTCGGCCTTGGGATTGTAGACCTTGGAGTTGTCCTTGAAGTCGAAACTGGGGACCCCGTTCGGGTACTTGGCCTCGAACGCGGGCACCGTGTCGATCGTCAGCGGCAGTAGGTCGAGCTTGAAATTGGCCTTCGCGGGGGCGATCTTCTTACCGTTGATCCAGTCGTACATGATGATCATGGCGAAGCCGCCCTGCAGCCAGTGCCCGCCGATGTCGAAGAGCAGGTCGCCGGACTTCACGGCCTGGACGTTCTCGGGGTTGAGATCCATGCCCACCACCAGCACGTCCTTCCCCGGGACCTTGCCGGCGTTCTTGAGCGCGGTCATGACGCCGGTCGCGGTGCCGCCGTTCGCGGCCCACACGCCGGTGATCTCGGGGTGGGCCTGGTAGAGCGACTCGAAGGCCGCCATGGACTCGTCGCGCACGAAGTTGCCGTTGACCTTGCCGGCCACGGCCACGTCGGGATGCTCCTTGAGCGCCTGCTCGAGCCCGGCGTTGCGGTCGATGGCCACGGAGGTGCCGGGGGTCCCCTCCACCCAGCCGATGACCTTCTTTCCGCTCGCGTTCGGCTTCATGGTGGCGATGAGCTTCTGGGCCATCTGGTATCCGGCCTGCTTGTCGCTCGGGCCTACGAAGGCGATGTAGTTCTTGTACTTAGTCTGGGGCGCCACCGAGGAATAGCAGTCGGTGAAGATCAACGGGATGCCGGCCGCGTTGGAGTCCCGGAGGGCCTTCTTGTCGCCCGCCCAGTACGGCACGACGATCATGCCGTCGACCTTCATGGAGACGAGGTCCTCGACGTACTTCGGGAGCTTGTCCGCCTTGTTGTCGCAGTTCAGCACCACGAGGTCGATGCCGAGCTGGTCGGCGCCGGCCTTCATGAAGGCGACGTAGTTGTTCCAGAACTGGGCGTCCAGCGTCGGGACGATGGCCCCGATCTTCGGCCTCTTGGGCCCGGCGGCGAACGTGACCGCGGGGATGAGCGCTACGAGCGCGACTGCTAGTAACCACCTTCTCTTCATCTCAACCTCCTGTACTAACTTGCCCACGCCCTCAGCCGATGACATCGACATCTATTTCGAGCATGGAGCAAAGGGACTTCAAGATCTCGATCTTGTCGCCGTAGACAGCGTGGCAGTGGTTCGCGTCGAACCTGTCGAGGAATATGCGGTGGTCGAAGGGGAGCTTCGCGAAGACGTGCGGCCACTCCTCGGTGGTCTCCTTCATGGTCTCCCGCGGCAGCTCCACGAAGTCGGCGGTGAACATGACCATGCGGTACTTGCCTTCGCGCCGGCACAGCCTTGCGATGGTGGCCTTCCCCGCGTGGGTCATCAGGTTCACGTGGGCGCCGCCGCCCGCGTATATGTTGAGGGCAGGGTACAGCGTGACCTTCTTGAGGTTGGCGGCGGCGTCGTCGGTGCCGGTGGCGTAGTAGGTCGACTCCGAGCCGCAGTTGCAGAACACCATGACGCCGTGGGCGGCGTCCCAGTGCCGTACGTCCATGAAGACCACCGGGTCGCCGGTAAGGAGCTTGAGGATCTGCATCGTGAGCGCGGCGTCGGAGTCGGCCTCGCAGGCGAAGACCGTCGGCTCCTTCACGCCGTCCCAGTCGTAGGGGTCGTTCATGAAGGCGGCGCTGAGGCACTCGGTGCAGTAGTGCCGGCTCATATCGTAGTGGCACTTGACGCCGACGAAGTCGTACTTGTTCTTCGCCACCAGGAGCTTCAGGGCCTCGTAGTGCCTGATCTGGGTCTTGAGCTTCTCCGGGGTCAGCTGGCGGCCGTCGTAGCGGACTTCCTTGACGCTGGACTCGATCCAAGCGAAGGCCTTCTCGACCTTGGCCTCGGGGATCGTCTCCGCCACGCGGACGATCTCGGACTCGTCCAGGTGATCGACGTCGACGCCGAATTTCTGCTGCCAGTCCTGCATGCTGACCGTGGAGCTGTACATCCCCAGGCTCCGCCCGCCGAAGAGCCCGTACTTCGCGCCCTTCAGGGACTGGACCGCGTAGGCGCAGCGGGCGAACTGATGCACCTTGTCCTGGATCTCTCTCTCCTTGATATCCCCGGCCACCCGGAAGTGCCTTATGCCCAGCTGGTTGAGGGCCCCGCCGCTGGCCAGCATCGAGACCATGCCCGGCCAGTCCGGGTTGAGGTTCGCCGCCAGCAGCACCGGCCCTTTCCAGAATTGGGCCGCGACCACGGAGAAGTTCGGGTAGCTGAACACGCCGTACGAGAAGATGACGCCGTCCACCTCGGCCTTCACCATCTCGAGGCCCATGGCCTTGGCCCGCTCGACCGAGTCCACCAGGCTCGAGGCCTCGACTATCTCGACGGCGCCGATGGACCTGAGCGTCTGCACGATGGCGTCTATCTGCTTCTGGACGATATCCTTCAATTCCTTGTGAACATCGGGGTCCCCATCGGAAAATCCAACAATCCCCAACCTGGGCTTTCGCTGCATCGACCATCTCCTTGCATTTTCATATATGATTATATGAAACCGTATATGAAAATTTAAATCTTGGATGATTCTGTGGGGCTTAGCGGGAATTGTCAAGTTTTTTCTGAGGCGGGCCTCTGAACTAGTCCGCGCTGCGGAGCGAGGATGGGAGGAGGGGGCTCTGTCTCGAGCTAGGGATAGGGCGCTTCGGATAAGGCGCCGCCGAGGGTCCGGTTCGCGCGGAGGCCGCTCTCCCCGCGCGGCCGCGGGAAGCGGGCCCGCGGCCGCGGGAGCCCGCCCGCCGACCGGGGGGCTCCCGAGACCGCGCCGCGGCCCGCCGGTGCCGCTCTAGCGCGACACCCGGCCGGACCCGTCGCCAGCGGCTAGGCGCTCGACCTCCTCGCGGGAAGCGAGGTTGAAATCCCCGGGGATGGTGTGCTTGAGGGCCGACGCGGCGACGGCGAACTCGAGGGCCTTCGCCTCGTCGCCGTACTCGAGGAGGCCGAAGATGAGGCCCGCCGCGAAGGAGTCCCCGCCGCCGACCCTATCGACGATGTCGACGAGCTCGTAGCGCCTCGAGACCGAGAATCCGGAGCGCCCGGAGAGGACCGCCGACCAGCCGTTGCGGTCGGCCGACTTGCTCTCCCGCAGGGTCACGGCCACCACGGACACGTTCGGGTACCTCCGCTTGGTCTCCTCGCACAGGCCGCGGTACGCCTCGGGCCCAAGCTTCCCGGACTGGGGATCGGCCGCGGTCCCGGGGGGCGCGATGCCCAGGGCGAGCTGGAGGTCCTCCTCGTTGGCGATCACCACGTCGGCCACCGCGGCGATCCTCGCCATCATCTCCGGGGCCTTCGCGCCGTACTTCCAGAGCTTCTTGCGGTAGTTCAGGTCCACCGACACCGTGACCCCCGCGGCGGCGGCGGCCTCGACGGCCTCGATGGTCGCCTCGGCAGCGGACTGCGAGAGGGCCGGCGTGATGCCGGTCACGTGGAACCAGTCAGTGCCCCCCAGCATCGAGGGCCAGTCGAAGTCGCCGGCCTTCATCGCCGAGGCCGCGCTCCCCGCCCTGTCGTACACCACCAGGGACGCCCGCTGGTCGGCCCCCGTCTCGAGGAAGTAGATGCCCGTGCGCTCCGGGCACCTCCTCACGGAATCGGTGTCGACGCCGTAGGCCCGGAGCTGGCGGAGCGCGGCGTCGCCCACCGCGTCGCGGGAGAGAGCCCCCACGAACCTCGAGCGCATGCCCAGGATCGAGAGGGACACGGCGACGTTGGCCTCCCCGCCCCCGAAGGTGGCCTCGAGGCGGGGGGACTGGAAGAGCCGCTCGTGCTCGGGCGACTTTAGGCGAAGCATTATCTCGCCGAACGTGACGATATTCTTCATCGGTTAGCACCTCGGGCGCGATACTAGCACGCGAGGTAGGCGCTATACAATATTTTGAAATATAGTTTCATTTTTCTTATGCGTGTGGTACATTGCATCAAGAAGCCAAGACACTAGGAGGCCAAAATATGGACGCCGTACTCAAAACCATTCACGACATAGGGATAGTGCCAGTAGTCAAGCTCGACAGCCCCGGGAACGCGGTGCCTCTCGGCAAGGCCATGGCGGCCGGAGGCATCCCCGTCGCGGAAGTGACATTCCGCACGGCCGCGGCCCTGGATTCCATCTCGGCCCTCGCGGCGGGTGCCCCGGAGGTGACCGTCGGGGCGGGCACCGTCATGACCGCCGCGCAGGCCCGGGACGCGGTCGGCGCGGGCGCTCGCTTCATAGTGTGCCCCGCCTGGATAGACGAAGTGGTCGACTTCTGCCTCGCGGAGAAAGTGCCGGTGCTCCCGGGGACTTCGGGGCCCGACGGAGTCGCCCGCGCCGCGAACCTCGGCCTCGAGGCCGTGAAGTTCTTCCCCGCCGAGAGCCTGGGAGGGGTCGCCACCCTCGACGCCCTGGCCGGCCCCTTCGGCTCGATGCGCTTCGTCCCCACCGGGGGAGTCGGGCCGGACAACATCGGGGAGTACGCCCGCCGCAAGCAGGTCCTCGCCGTCGGGGGATCCTGGATGGTGAAGTCCTCCCTCGTCGAGGCGGGGGATTGGAAAAGCGTGGAGAGGCTCTGCGAAGAGGCCGTCGGCCTCCTCCACGGCTTCCACTTCGCCCACGTGGGGGTGAACGGCGGCGACGAAGCGAAGGCCCACTCCGAGCTCTTCGCCTCCCTCTTCCGCATCGCCGCCAGGGAAGGCTCCGCCTCCTTCTTCGCCTCCGACTCCGTGGAGATCATGAAGGGAGCCGGTCGGGGGACGAAGGGGCACATCGGCCTGAAATGCAACGACGTCGAGCGGGCGCTAGCCTACCTGAAGAAGCGGGGCATCTCCGGCCTGCAGGGGACCGAGCGGAGGGAGAAGGGGAGGCTCACCTTCTCCTACCTCGACCTGGAGATCGGAGGCTTCGCCATCCACCTCGGTCAGGCCTAGCCGCGACCGGCCCCGAGGGGCTCGGCGGGCCGCGATCGGCCCGGGGCCGAACCCCTCGGGGAGAGCCCTACCTGCCCCCGCGCGCATCCTTGTCGATAGCCTCCCAGAGGCCGTTCAGGTAGGCGACGCCGAGGGCTCGGTCGTAGAGTCCGTAGCCCGGGCGCCCCTTCTCGCCCCAGATCATGCGCCCGTGGTCGGGCCGAATGTAGCCTTCGTACCCCACCTCGTGATAGGCCTTCATGATCTCGTAAAGATCCAGGGAACCCTCCCGAGATAGGTGCGCCGCCTCGTTGAAGTTGTGGGGCGAGTGGATCTTCACGTTGCGGACGTGGGCGAAGTGGATCCTGCCCATCGCCCCGAACTTCCTGATCAGGGCGGGGATGTCGTTGGCGGGGTTCGCCCCCAGGGAGCCGCTGCACAGGGTGAGGCCGTTGTACGGGCTGTCAACGATCTTGAGGAGCCGCTCGAGGCTCTTCTCGCCGGTGATTATCCGCGGGAGCCCGAAGATCGGCCAAGGCGGATCGTCGGGATGTATGGCCATCTTGACCCCGGCCTCCTCGGCCACGGGGATGACCGCCTTCAGGAAGTACTCCAGGTTCTTCCAGAGCTTCTCCGCGTCCACGGACTTGTAGGCCTCGAAGAGGCCCGCGAGGGCCTTGAGGCGCTCCGGCTCCCAGCCGGGCAGCTCGAAGCCTGCGGAGTTCTCCTCTATCTCGCCGGCGAGCTTCGCGGGGTCGACGCCCTCGACCTTGTCCTGCTCGTAAGCCAGCGCGGTCGAGCCGTCGGGCAGCGCCTTGGCGAGGTCCGAGCGGGTCCAGTCGAACACCGGCATGAAGTTGTAGCACAGGACCTTGATGCCCGCGGCCCCGAGGTTGCGCAGGGCCGCGCGGTACTTGTCGATGTACTGGTCGCGGGACGGGAGCCCGAGCTTTATGTCCTCGTGGACGTTGAAGCTCTCTATCACCTCCATCGACAGGCCGCGCTCCTCGACGCGCCGCCTGAGGGCGGTCAGCCTCTCCAGGGGCCACACTTCCCCCACGGGGATGTCGATGAACGAGGTGACGATACCGTCCATACCGGGGATCTGCCGGATCTGATCGAGGCTGATCGAATCCTGCCCCTCCCCGAACCACCTGAACGTCATCTTCATGAGATCTCTCCTTGATATCGTAGATCGCCTATCGCGGCTCACCCGGCTCTCCGTCTAGGATCAAGCCTTCGGCGAGCCGAGGGCCACCAGCAAGTTGTTCACCGCCGCTTCGGTCGCCCGGTCCACGCTCTCATCGGTGTAGCCCCCGAGGTGGGGAGTCGCTATCACCCTGGGATGTCGCACCAGGGCCCAGTCCTCGGGAGGCTCGCGGTCGAACGCGTCTATAGCGTAGGCCGCGACGGCGCCGGAGTCCAGGGCGCCGGAGAGCGCAGCCTCGTCGACCAAGGACTCCCGGGCCGTGTTCACGAGGATGGCCCCCCTCTTCATGGAGGCGATCTGGGCCCGTCCCAGCAGGGCGCGGCCGTCCTTCAGGGGGGGGCAGTGGAGGCTCAGGATGTCCGCGGCGGCGATAGCCTCCTCCTGGGCGACGAAGGAGAAGTCGCCGGAGGGGGAGAAGGCCTTGTCGGGGTAGGCGTCGTACGCTAGGACCTTCATGCCGAAGGCGAGGCCGAACCGCGCGACCAGCTTGCCGATCCTCCCGCAGCCGAGGAGCCCCAGGACCTTCCCCTCGAGCTCCGCGCCCTTCTCCCTCTTCCACCCGCAGGCCTTCATAGCGGCCTCGGCGGCCGGCAGCCGCCTCTCGGCAGCGATCATGAGGCAGAACGCGAGCTCGGCCACGCCGCGGGCGTTGGCCCCGTCGGCGCGGCACACCTCGATGCCGAGCTCCGCCGCGGCAGCGAGGTCCACGGCGTCCACTCCGGCGCCGTTGCGGCTGATGGCCCTGAGGCGCTTAGCCTTCCCGAGCAGCCCGGCGTCGATCCTCTCCACGCCGGCGAGGTACCCCACGGCGTCGCCGATGCAGGCTTCGAGCTGGGCCCTCGTGGGCTGAACCCCGGGGCTCGGGAAGACCAGCCGATAGCCGGCGCCAGTCAACCGCGCCAGGGCGGGATGCCCCTCCGCCGCCGAGAGGGAGCGGGGGGTGACGATGATCGTATCCATTCTCTGTTCCTCGATTTCCCCGTCCGCGGGGCTTCATCCGCCGTAGAGGCGGGCGTAGAGTTCTTCGAATCGTTTCTTCGAGACGGAGTAGGCATCGCGCAGGGCGGGATCGGGCTCGAGCCTGCTGGCGATCTTCACGAGGGTCGAGGCCTCGGCCAGGTCCTCGATCGCGCCTACGGCCTTCGACCCGACCACCACGCCTCCCCAGGCGGCGCTCTCTTCCATCGCGGGAAGGAGCAGGGGCTTGCCCAGGAAGGCCGCGACTATCCCCATCCACACCTTCGACTTCTGTATCCCGCCGGTCACGACCGGGTCGGCGCTCCCGTCGGGGGAGAGCATGCGGTAGACCTGATCGATGCAGTAGGAGAGGCCCTCCATGAGGGAGCGGGCGATGTGGGCCCTGGTATGGTTGAACCGCAGGCCGTGGATCGTGCCGGAGGACTCGGGCCTGTACCGCGGGCTACGCTCCCCGCCGAAATACGGCATGAAGAGGAGGCCGTTGGCCCCTGGCTCGACCGAGTCGGCCAAGCGGCTCAGCTCCTCGAAGGGGTTCGCGCCGCCGCCCAGGTCGCCGAGGAGGGTGTCGGCGAGCCAGGTCAGGGTGTTGCCGCCGTCGTGCATCACGCCGCCGACGAGCCACCGGCCCTCGGCGAGATAGTAGCACCACGCGTCGGAACCCGCCACGACCCGGGGCTCGGAGGACAGGAGCCTGAGGGCCACCGACGTCCCCACCGACAGGCTCATGCGCCCGCCCACCAGTCCGGCCGAGCCGAGGTGGGCCATGGCCCCGTCCGCCCCCCCGATGACCGCCGGCGTCCCGGCGAGGAGCCCCGTG
>Ga0268360_1000919_pt1 | contig 37837 bp, 21 predicted proteins | sample BioMet11_FD_192465 | JGI IMG/M metagenome (GOLD analysis project Ga0268360, IMG submission 192465) | Sewage microbial communities from Oakland, California, United States - Biofuel 11 (Illumina Assembly) | ecosystem: Engineered > Wastewater > Sewage > Unclassified | place: USA: California... | reverse complement strand
GGCTGCGGCTTCCTGACTGAGCTGGAGTTCACGTTTCGAGACTTCTAACGCATTTGTCAGTGATTTTTTCTCCGCCTCCAACTTTGTTGCGGCATCCTGCCGTTGTTGGAGGTCGCGCTTCGAGCCTTCGAATGCAGTGGCCAGCGTATTTTTTTCGGCTTCGAACTTGGCTGCGGCTTCCTGACTGAGCTGGAGTTCACGTTTCGAGACTTCTAACGCATTTGTCAGTGATTTTTTCTCCGCCTCCAACTTTGTTGCGGCATCCTGCCGTTGTTGGAGGTCGCGCTTCGAGCCTTCGAATGCAGTGGCCAGCGTATTTTTTTCGGCTTCGAACTTGGCTGCGGCTTCCTGACGTTGCTGGAGCTCGTGTTTCGACTGCTCTAACGCACTTGTCAGTGACTTTTTTTCTGCTTCGAACTTGGCTACAGCCTCTTGTCGCTGGTTTAGCTCGCGTTTCGTGCGTTCTAAGGCACTGGCGAGCGCATTTTTATCTGCTTCGAACCGAGCTGCAGCTTCTTTGTTCTGTTGGAGCGTGCGCTGTGAACGCACAGACGCGCTGATAGCGGCCTCTTGATGCTGTTGGAGTTCGTGCTGCAAGCCATCCATCGAGCTAGTCAGAGAATCTATTTCCATCACAAACTTGGCTGCTGCTTCCTGGCTTTTCTGGAGCTCGCGCTTCGATCCCTCTAACAAGCTGGTGAGAGCATTTTTCTCGGTCTCCAACTGGGCTGTGATTTCCTGACTTTTATGCAAATCGCTCTTCAAGCCATCAAGGGTTTTTTTTGATTTTGCAATATATTCAGAGATAGCGTCCTGATCACGACAGACCTTGATCCAAATATTCAGTCGCAGAGGCCGATCAGGCAAATCGGCGAGGAGTGGAAGAAAAAGCTGAGGATCATTGCCAGTGCAGGCTATGACGAGTGTATCTTGTGCGGAGAGAATAAAACCGCCATGTTCCATCGTGCACTGAGAAAAATTATTTTGAGCAGTCCAGTATATATCTCCGGTGGTATAATCTGTAAGCTTAATTGTTGAAATTACTGCTACACCATATGTATTGAGTGGATCCAGCCGCAGCCGCTTCGTACGCAGGATCTCGGGCTGGAGGATATCAATGCTGATCTCCTGCCACTCTCCTGGTGCTAAAAGTATCTTATGAGATTGGCCAGTGGAAAAACTACCACCTGGAACCACAACTTCCATATAAAGTGTGTCGGCGAGATCAGTAACCGCGAGGATGCGTCTGTTTTTTTCGATGAGATGGTTTCTGGCCGCTTCTTCAAGTTTTCCAACAGAGTTTAATAAATCCGTGAATATCTTGGCGGTGTAGATATCAACCGGGAGTACATTGCGGTGTTCCTGAAGGCCAGGAATCGGTAAGGAAAGGGATGATAGCTCATAAAGCGACGAGCCTTGGTCTGTTTTATTACATTCGGCGTCATGCACATCCAGAGTATTCGTCGCTGCCATTTTCAGTCGAAGCTGGTCATAGATCCAGCTATACTGGATGAATTGCTGTCGTTGGTCATCTGTCGCGTTGTCTTGATAATGTTTTTTTAATTCTGGACTTATAAAATCAAAAACAGAAGAGTAGTCTTGATCATTAATCTGCTTAAGATGCGTTGTGTCAACGACATTTCGGATTGTTGTCAGTGTGTCATAAATGAGCTGGTCAAATGTTACGATAGAATAGTGCTCAGACTTACAGGCGACGAAAGCTTCCCGATAGGCACTCATCCACAGCAAATGCCCCTTCAGAAGGTCAAACCCATCATGCTGCTGCATGGAAAAAGCGACCTCAAGAGGATGGCGAAGGAGAAAAATAATTGTTGTCGGGATGGAGAGCTTCTTCAAAAGTGGTATCCAGAGGGGCATCAATCGACAAAGGCGATGGTCGTTTAAAACAAACGGGCCCTTGCCCAAATACTGAGTTTTAATGATCTCGGTCAATGTTGCTTGGCATTGTTTGGCCGCTTCGCTCTTCTGCCAGTTGTCTGGCATTACTCCGACCATATCCCAGCGACGCCCTAGGTTCCTGAGCAAAATATCGTGAGCAACAACGATATCTTGGTTTACAAAAGCATCAGTGGCGTCACCGTTTTGGTCATTTATACATGACCTGCCAAGGTTTGCACCAAGCAGCTGCAAAACCCCACCCAATACTGAGACGCCACTACGCTGGACACCAAGAATGATCGTGCAGGAAGTTTCTTCTTTTTGCATAAGTTAGCTCACTAATAGAGTATGGGATGCGTTATTCCTCGCCTGATTGCGATACTGTGGAAACGGGCTCTGACGAATGCAAGCATTCCACGCAGGGGCACGCAGAGCAGCCTGGACTTTGCTGTGGATGTGCTCCCACCAAGATGGTTTTCGCCGCATCACGCTTGAAAAAGAGGGGGAGACCATCCAGCACTTCGGCCACCCCGCGCATCGCGAAGTTTTTCAAATTGGTTGTGCAGCAAGCGACCTTTCCTGTACTGGAGGGACTTGGCCAGTTTGAACACGCGATGGGCAAGGGCGTTGTGATACAAAATGTCCGAAGAGAAAAAGCGAAGTGGACGATTGCTTCGCGTTTTTGACGTCATTCCTCCCCGAGGAGCACAGGCGCAATCTTTTTTGTGGAAAATTACGACTGTTAGTGCTTGATGACAACACAGCGATCGGGATATTTTGTTCATATTTCCCGAAGTTGTTGGCAACGTTCAGGGCTTGGGTGGTATACAATCATAACTGCGCAACGTGTTTCGATCAATCGGGTTATCGGAAACCAATTGCTGAAGCACATAGTACAAAAATTTTTTTGGAGGCCTTACATGGTTTTCAATTCTTTTCATTGAAATATTTTGTTTCCAATTCCCGATATGTAAATAAACATCATCGGAGATCCAGGTTGACAGTCGACCGTCTATGGCCTCCTGGCAGGGTATGTCATTTGTCTTTAAAAAAGGAATCAAATGGCCTTCTATATGAATATCTTCGTTTTGCTGCAAATAATAAATTTTCGACTTCGAAGAATTTAAAAACTTTGGAATCAATTTAAAGTTTAAGAGTGAAAAAGGTCTGCTGGATTGAGTTGGGGATTTTCCGTTTGCATCCAGTTCAAAAAAAGCTTTAACGACTGGGTCCCAATAAAAACTTTTGATATCTGTTTGTGGGTTTATTGCTATAGCAGTCGAGCCATAATTAAAGTTGTCAAGGCTGCTATAAAAACAGTCGTTGTTTTGGTCGGTATCGTAAGATGTAATATTTTCTTTGTCGCAGTAGTACAACACGCTCCGTAAGGCGGCAAATCCACCGCCTAACGAGCCACAGTAGATCAATCTTGTAGAATTTAAGGCGTATTTTAAATGTTTGGCTATTGAAAGAATGAGCTTCAAAGGGTCATCCTTGAATGCCGTATACCAGGTAAGAACCATCTTTTCGTTAATAAACAAAAGTGGATCGCAGGGTGAAAAGAGGGAACAATTCATGTCAGCAGTGATGCCGACGCCATCGATGCGTGGAAGCTGCATTCTCTCTCGATGATTTGCGCCGTGATAAAAAACGACCAGTGGACAATGTCTTTTTATCCGAATGAAAAAATAAAGAGGCAGCTTGATGTTGTTCAGCTCAACATCAATACAATGGAAACCTTCTTCAGAATTATAATTTTCAAAAAATTCCGCAATCGTATCCCAGCAGTACACCGGCGTCTCGGCATTCCGTATCTTCTGAAATTTTATCTGCATTATAGGCCTATCCCATACATTTTTGGAGTGTCAATACAGCCGGAAGGTATTCCTCCGGTGCATGTCGGACGGAGTTCACTGTAACCATCTGCTGCGCGGCCATGGTGCGCCATTTCCTGCTCGCAGTCGTTTTTTTGCCCGCAGCTTTGTCTTTGTCCTGAGCCCAGGTCACACTCGTGCCGGCCGCCTTCGAAAGCGCAGCAGGCGGCACCAACGAGCAACGGTCCTGTTTCGCAAAGCTGCGGAGGAGCAGCCTGACCAGCTGAAGCAACAGCGACTTCCTCCCCTCGCTGGTTTGGTCCTTCTTTCCGGAAAGGTACGGATCGTAGAACCAAGCTGGGCATGTACTCCACGTCATCCTGACTACAAGAAAGGGCCTCGCCCAAGGTATGATCAGGCTTCTGACCGGTTGCGTAAAGATTGGCCGCAACAGGCACGGCACTTGACGTCAACTGGCCAAAAGCATTCCATGCGTTTGGCATGATGCAGGCGGTGATGCGTTTGTTGTGGCTCTCTACGATCTGGCCATTGTAACCGTGGAGCACCCCTGCGGTTCATCCTTTTCCGGCGTTCAGGGGCGATCGGGTTGCGCGTGGTCCCGTTCGACCTCCCGACTGCCGGCCTTGGTGGGGGTGGGCCCAGCTCATTGGACCCGTTTCCTGCATCTTGCGCCCTTTCCAAGAGCTAACCTTAAAGCACGCCAGTGACAATCTGAATCGGATGGTCACCAGACGTAGCAAGACCCCCGCAGTCTTTTTACCCAAAAGCCGAAAAATTACAAGAAATGCACGGGGGTCCTCCTCCGCAGTGTCGCACCGCACAACGTCTGCGTTCGTGCCGGCGATCGCGAACCCGTATGCGCTTCCACGCCGTTGCCGCCAGCGGCGCCGCACGGCCTGAAAGTCAAGAACGCCCAAAGGTCGGTCATCCCCCACAGGAATTGCGGCAGAAACGTATCCGCCGCACGGGTGCGGTGTTGCCTCCGGCTGGGGCCTGTTTTCGGCGCTATTTCCCAGGCCGGTGGTTCTGCAGGGGCGCAAGCGCGGCAACGGTCTCCGTTTGTGCGAGGTCGTCTGTGTCATGGCGCCCGTACACATCTTCAAACCGTACGATATCATCCTCGTCGAGGTAGCTTCCCGTTTGGATTTCAATCAGTTCCAGGTTCACTTTTCCGGGATTGTGCAGTCGGTGTACGATGCCGAGCGGAATGTAAACCGATTGGTCTTCCGTCAGCAAGAACTCTTCCTTGTCGCGGGTGACCAAGGCTGTTCCCCGCACAACCACCCAATGTTCGGCGCGATGGTAGTGCCGTTGCAATGAAAGTGTCTGCCCAGGAGACACGACAATCCGCTTCACTTGGTAGCGCGTCCCATGGTCAACGCCTTCATAATGGCCCCATGGACGGAACACCTTACAATGGGTTTGTGCCTCCGGGCGTCCCTCCAACGTGAGGGTGTCGGTCAAACGCTTGACGTCTTGCACCCGGTCGCGGGGTGCCACAAAAACAGCGTCCTTGGTCTCGACAACGACCATGTCCTTAAGGCCCAGGCCCGTCACGAGCCGGCTCGTGGAATGGAGATAGCTGCCCGTGCAGTCATCGGCCAGCACATCACCCACGCAGGCATTGTTGTGCGCGTCTTTTCCGTGAACGCTATAAAGCGCGGCCCATGAGCCGATGTCGCTCCAGCCGCAATCCAAGGGAACGACGGCCGCCTTGCCGGTCTTTTCCATGACCGCATAGTCGAAGGAGTCCGAGCGGCAAGCGGCAAAATCGGCTGGTGACAGCCGCAGGAACTCCAAATCGGCCTTGGCGCCGGCCAGGGCCTGGCGGCAGACCGCCACAATGTCGGGCGCCAGGGCCTCCAGCTCCTGCAAGACGACGGTGGCCCGAAACAAGAATATGCCGCTGTTCCAGAGATAATTGCCGTCCGCCAAATAGGACCGGGCGGTGGGCAGATCCGGTTTTTCGATAAACTCCACCACGGGATAGGCGTTTGGCACCGTCGCGAAAGGATGCGGCTGCTTGTGGATGTAGCCATACCCCGTTTCGGGATGGTCCGGGATGATGCCGAAGGTGACCAACCGGCCTTGGCCGGCCAGGGCCTGGCCGGTTTTCACGGTGTCCAGAAAGGCCGTGGTGTCGCGGATAAAATGATCTGCCGGCAACACCAGCAACTCGGGATCCTCATGGTCACGCAGGGCCGTCAAGGCCGCCAAGGCCACGGCCGGGGCCGTGTTGCGCCCGAACGGCTCCAAGAGGATCGCGGACGGGGTGACGCCCAGGTCCTGAAGCTGGCTGGCAACCATAAACCGGTAGGGTTCGCCCGTGATGATAAGTGGTGCCGCCATGTCCGGTTGCCCGGCCAGTCGGGCCACCGTGGCCTGGAGGAGCGTTTCCTGTCCGCCGAGAACCGGCATAAGCTGTTTGGGGAACAACCGGCGTGATAAAGGCCAAAGCCGCGTGCCGTAACCGCCGGATAAAACGACCGGGATAAGCAAAGGTGACTCCTTGGCCTAACAGCTTGGTGGAAAAAGCGGTTTGAGGTTACTGCACGTTTGCGTTGCGGCCGATCCGCGAGCACGTCACGGAAGTTGAAGCGCGGTCAGGCGATGCGGCTGACCAGGACCAGCGGAACCATTGTGCGCAGCGACGCTGCCCTGACCCGCTGTCACCAGGGTCTGACCGTGCCCAGTAAAGATCTATGGCCCTGGGTGATCCGCGTCAAGAACGGTTTTTTTCGTGACGCGCCGCCACAGGATTTGACGCATCAGCCGGTACGGGGCAAAGTCGTAGCCGCGGCGAAACGCGACACGGCCGTGGCCGTGCCGCTTCACCTTGGCCCAGACAGCTCTCTCTGGTGGAGGCCGCAGTACGGGCCTTTTCGTCTTTACATGCCGCGCCAACGGCTGTTCTTTGGTCGTGCCATGGCCCAAAGTGCCATGGCCCAGTCCTGAAGCTGTGGATTGGCGCCATGCAGGCTGCGCGACATCCGCGTCGGCAATAAGTTGATTTTGATGAACTTCACCTCGAATTTGCTCCAGCCCTTTTCCTGCGGTTCACACGGCGGGCAGGGTGAAATCAGGAAGTCATCGTCCGCGTACAGGCCGCATAGGAGCGCTGGGTCTCGGGAGCGTGAGAGTAGGCCCTGGTGCTGGAAATCTTGTGCGAATTATTTAAATTGAGATAGGTTATGGGGTATTTCCATACAATGATCCATTCTGACGAAATACATCATCCTGACTTGATAAATTTAAAAATTTTCGGTAGCAAAAATCACTAGAAGAGGGAGAATGGCACAGCGGGCCGTTCTTCGGGCCGTTATGGAGCAACGCGCAACTGTCAGGTTTTTTCCTTGAACCCGGGTGATGTTCGGGCTGCGCCCCAAGACTATCGCAATCGTGAGAAGTCCAAAGAGGATGCAGGACGCCCTCCCCAACGCCACCAGATGAACGATCGAGGGGACGTTGAATCCCCACGGGATACCTTGATTTGACCATATTTTTGTTGCCCTCGCGGCAGTTTCCCGTGAACGAGGGGCGAGCGACCGGAATAAGGCGTTTTGCGAAAGGGCCTTTGCCCCTGTACTGGGCGCCGCAGTGGGAAAACACGCGAGGCTAGGGCCGCACGGTCCATCAAGAGGACCGCACCACACCGAGCAGGTCGAAAGCGCTCGAAGAGTCAAGGCGGAAGACCGGCTCAAGTGTTCGCGGAGACGATGCAGGATCGAACGCCTCTTTGTCTGGCTGCAACAACTCAGGCACGTCATGGTGCTCTCTGAGTAATGTTCGCGCCGTCGGCAGAGTGCTTGTCCTGGATCAAGGCCGATACTGCCTCCTTGATCGCCCGCTGCCGGTAGTCCGGTCATGGGCGAGGGCGCAGGCACCCCGGTCACGGATCTTTTGTATGGTCCCTGGCGCCTTGGCGGGCTGCGTACCGGGAAAAACAAATCAGGCTGACCGCATGGGCGTCGCTGTCCCAACCATGGAGGCCTCTACGGCACTTCGGACCAACGTGCGTCGTGACGCGTGCGCACGTTCCGCTTGATCGTGTTTGTCGGGTAGCGGGAACCGATGCTCCAGGTCATCAGATCGGCTGCATCGAAAACGCGCATGAGTCTCGGTGCGGCACAACATTCACCCAGTCTCCAACTAACCCACGGCAGGTTTAAATTATATGAGTGCAGGCATCTCGGTCGTTATTATTCGAAACAGTGACGATATCCTTGAAAAACTGCTCGGCAGCTTTCTGGACGTAAATACATATCAGCCGACCGAGATTGTAATAGTTGACAACAAATCAGGTGGCGGTATTCGAGACATTCTTGATAAGTATTGTGAAAAAACGTTAATCAGGTATATCAAAAAAAGTGGAAATGCTTCTTTTGCTGAACTCTATAATTCTGCGGCTGAAAGGGCGACATTCCAATATCTCTTGTTTATTAGTGACAGTGTAATCTATACGTCGGACGTCATTCCTGCGGCCATCGCAACGCTTGAAAACGATGCTTCGATCGGCGCGGTGGGCGTCCGCCTTGACGACCGGACATCACTTTCCGATGGGGAGCAAAGCGCCGAGCAGCATCTGGGAATAACTTTTTGCTGGAATGAACAGCGACACTACCACCAACCAGAGATAGTACGTCACAAATTGCGCGTTTCCGAAAATAAAACGTTTTTGCATTCAAAAAGACTTCCTGAGGCGAAAGCGGAAAGTGGAAAAGAAATTTCTGCAGTCCAGGAAGCGTTCCTTCTTGTCAGAAAAGCGGATTTCGATTTGTTGCATGGTTTTGAAGAAACCTATCGCAACGATCTCGAAGGTGTTGATTTTTGCTTGAGGCTTGCGCGTGATTTAAAGAAGAAATGTTGGTGTATCGATACAGCAAGTTTACAGTATATTGGTGATGCAGCACGGATATATGAGGGTGCAGACGAAAAGAGCAGCATCGAGAATGATCATAAAATCTTTAAAAAACAATGGGGAGATTACATCCGGAAAGAAATACTGAAAATACCAACCTATACAACAAAAGATCTCAACAATGTAAAAGTAGTTATAGATCGTATTGTCTATGATAAAGTGTTCGGGTGGGCGATTGATTTTGCGAACTTAACGGTACCGCTTTCGTTGGTGTTGTTTATCGATAGTAAAGAAATTTGTGCTTTCGTTGCCGATGTATTTAGAAATGATTTAAAGGAAAAAAATCTTGGATCTGGTTGTAATGGATTCTCGGTACCTGTACCGGACGCTTTTCTTGATGGGAATAGCCATAGTATAGAAATAAAGCTAGCAGATAATATAACAATCCATAAGGGTGTGCCCAAAAAAGAGCTTTTGTTCCCCAAAAAGACAACGTTTTCAAGCCTGCCGTGGAAGTATACCGGAACAGCCCCAACGCAAGAGAAGAAAAATTTTACAATACTCTTTGTTGTCCATATGGCCAACAGGACTGGTGCGCCAATCTGTATTTTAAGATTACTCGAACAACTCGTACATAACCCAGATCTTGATTGTCGAGTTCTCATTCATGACAGTGGGAATCTTGCGGCATCGTACGAAAATCTTGTGCCTACGCTCTGCATTGATGACTTTGCCAAGGGGAACCGTGCGAAGGCAATTCAATATTTTGCAAAGCTTTATAGAGATGAATTCAGGAACTGTGTCGCAGTGTGTAATACAGCTGCGACATCGCAGTATGCGGAAGTTTTTAAAGAGAACGATATCCCTGTATTGTCATGGGTGCATGAGTTGCCTACAACAATAGAAGGCATCGGTGCCGGAGTAATGGATACGATAAAGGAGAGTTCTGATCTCATTATCTGTCCATCAAATTTTGTTCGTACTTCATTATTGTCAAAGTATGAAATTGAACCAAATCAAATTTTAACTATTCATAATGGTACAGAGTTGCCACCAATAAATCTTGATTATGCGGTAGCCTCTGAGGAAGTGAGAAATGAATTTGGATTACCGCTGGAATCAAAAATCGTGCTTGGCTGCGGCACAGTCGATATGCGCAAAGGTGTCGATCTTTTCTTGCAGGTAGCTAAACGAATAATTAATAACGATGAAACAAAAAAATCCAATGTCGTTTTTTTATGGATTGGTGACATCTATGATAAAAAATTTGAAAGATGGCTCACGCATGATGCAATGATTTATGGCGTGACTGACAACTTCATACTTGCCAACCTCCGTGAAAATACTTCGCAATATTTTGCTGCGGCCGATGTATTCGCATTAACATCAAGAGAAGATCCTTTCCCCATGGTGAACATGGAGGCGTTGTCTTTTGGTTTGCCGGTAGTGGCTTTTGATAAAAGCGGTGGTGCAGCTGAAATGTTAGGGGATGGCCGTGGCACGGTTGTCCCCTATGCCGATACCGACTCCATGGCTTTGTCGATATGCAAAGTATTAGAGGAATTACCAAAAATTAAAGAAGCGGGTAAGAATACTGCCAAAATGATAAGTGATCATTGTACGTGGCTTCAGTATTCACAAAAGTTCATTGGTGTTTTAAATAAATATTTTAAATATGAAAATTTAGGTTGCGAAGTTGATGATAATTTTCAAAACAATGAGTTTACTCCGAGCGGTAATTTTTTAAGTGCGACACTGTTCGATGGAAAGTACTATTGCCGTAATAATAATGACGTCAAAGAGGCAGGCATAGATCCTGAAAAGCATTATTGGTCAAACGGAGAGCGTGAAGGTAGACGGCCCAATGCTTATTTCGATCCTGCTTTTTATTTGCGTGTAAATCCTGATGTCCGCAATGCCAAGGCTTCACCGTTCAAGCATTTTATTGAAATTGGATGCAGAGAATCTCGTGTTTCTCAATCTGCCTATTGTAACGCTAGCAGAATTAGCAGCAAGGCAGCAAAATCTTTGCTGTTTGTATCTCCTGGCGGTGATGAAGTAGAAAATAATAGTTTTTTTATTAATGCATTACGTTGGTTCAATAATCATACTACGCGCAATCTTAAACTTTTACTGCTATCGCCATCCAAATATGCTGTAGAGTTTTCTCAGCTAGCTGACATGTTTGTTTTGCAGGGAAGCGGCACGGATTATCGTAAAATTTCGAAAGACGATTTGAACTTATTAAGAAAATTTCTTGATGAGCAATTTGAGTTTGTTTATCTGGATACATTGAATTCATCGATGGTTGTCCCTTTGTTAAATGAGCTTGAAATTGCCGGCGATTTTTTGCTTCACCTTCATGACGTGACAGATCTAAAGGATGCCACCTATGATAAATATCAGGATTTTTTTAAAAAAATAGCTCATTTTATTTTGGATTCAAATAGTGCGACGAAGCTACTTGTTGATAAATTTAAGGTCGTTCATAACAAAATAGTGAGTATTGACAATGGAACTGCTGGAGCGAAGGAACAAATAAGCCTCGATAATGTCATCCACAAAATCCTTAAATTTATTAAGTACAAACCGTCTGTATCTGTTATTGTCCCTTTCTATAATCACGAAAAATTTGTGCAGGAACGGCTTGAAAGTATATTTAAGCAATCTATTAAAGACATTGAAATACTCCTTCTCGATGATGCTTCAACCGACAATACAATCAAACAAATACAACTTTTTTTGTCTGACGAACGTGTTAGACTTTTTGCAAATAAATTAAATTCTGGCTCACCATTTAAACAATGGGAAAATGGTATATATAATTCGCACAGTGATATAATTTGGATTGCTGAAGGTGACGATTCGTGTGATCCTAATTTTCTGGAAACATTGCTGCCATATTTTGAAGACCAGATGGTGAATATCGCTGCTGCAAAGACCGTTCTCATTGACGAGAACGGGAAAATTAAACCTCAACAAGCCTTTGCCGACTATCTCGAAAGAGCCTATCCTGGGAAATTCCAAGATAGCTATATCCATGATGGTTTTATTGAGGTTAATCAGCAACTTGGCGCGATTAACAACTTGGTCAACGCAAGTGCATTGCTTATCCGGAAAAACGCACTCGGTTCTTCATTGCAAGAGGCAATTAAATTTAAGATTACCGGGGATCGACGGATATACTTAGAATGCCTAAAACATGGAAAAATTGCGTATGACATTTCTACTCAAAATTATTTTAGACGTCATTCCGGCTCCCAGGTTCACAAACTTGATGGGAGCGTTGTCTATTTCCAAGAGCGTGAACTCATTGCTAATTATTTAGTCGAAAATTTTTCCGTTACTACCCGTATTATTAAAAAGGTTTTTTCAGCTATTGAATATGACTGGCGGAGATTTAAATCAAAACATCCTGGAAAATCTTTATCTGATTTTTTTGATAAAAAACTTATATACAATAAGGCTAATTTTATTAAGCAAAGACCACATGTCGCGTTTTATGTCCATGGAATGACTTTTTCCAAGGGCGGTATCGAACGTATGGTCAGTTACTTGGCAAATTTTCTTTCTGAACAAGGTTTTAGAGTAACTATTTTCTGTCGGGTCCATAAGCAGACACAGCCTATTTATCCTCTTTATAACTCCGTAACACTTACCCCAATTTTTGATGAACATAACCTTGAAAAATCGATAAAAGCCTTAAATGCTGCGATTTGCCATCAACAAGTTGACATATTCATCCCCATGCTTTCGGAATGGCTCTTTGATCCGATTGTTGATGCTGCGCAAAATACCGGCGCCATGATTATCGTATCGGAAAGAAATGATCCGTGGCAGATAGAAAAGAATTGGTGGAGTCATGAAAAGCGAGTCGCTTGTTTTGAAAAAGCTGACTTTATTCACTTCCAGCTCAATAAATATAAAGAATCTTTACCCGAGCCGCTGCGTGAAAAGGTTTTCGTCATACCAAATGGTGTTGTTATAAAAGACGATATGTGTGCTGGTCCCAGAGAAAAAATTATTTTGTGCGTGGGGAGACTTGTACCGCAAAAGAGTTTTGATCGTTTTATCCAGGCCTGCAGTATTATTCAAAAAAATTTACGCAAGCTCGGATATCGTGCTGAAATCTATGGTGATGGCAAACTCAAAGATGAGCTTGCCAAGCAAATTAAATCCCTTGGATTGGACGACTTGATCTCGCTAAAAGGCACGACCAGTGACATTGATGCTGTCTATGCTAAGACTGATTTCTTTGTGCTCCCATCGCTTTTTGAAAGTTTTGGAAATGTCGTTACGGAAGCATTGTCTTTCTCTTTGCCAGTCATTGCTTTTAAGGATTGCAACGGTCCGAATGAAATAGTCCAAAATGGCGTCAGTGGCTGTCTTGTTGATGACGTTGACGCACTTGCTAGCACGATACTGCTTTTTTGTGAGAAAAAAATCCACGAACAATACAGAGCCAATGCACGCAAACGTGCACAAGAATATTCCCTTGATAATTACAAAAAATTATGGATTAACCAATTGCGAAGCGTCTATGATAATTTTTGCGGTTCTTTGCCTGGAAATAGTTGATCGAGACCGCTGCGCAACGACCTGAAGTCCTGGAGGGATTCCAAAGGGCGCTGCCCTTTGACCGTCGGAGGCTTCCCTTTGCGAGTTCTTCTTCGGAGTTGCCACGGGGCGTCTCCAGACTCCGGCGCGGTCTGATCAGTCGTTTGTTTTGAGGTATTGATACAGAGTTTCGCGGCTGATGCCGAACGCGCGCGCGAGCTGCGCTTTCTTTTCGCCAGCGGCGACCCGACGCCGCAAGTCAGCCGCCTGCTCCGGCCGCAGGGCCTTCTTACGGCCCCGGTACGCTCCGCGCTGCTTGGCGAGCGCGATGCCCTCGCGCTGCCGCTCGCGGATCAAGGCGCGCTCGAACTCGGCGAACGCACCCATCACCGACAGCATCAGATTCGCCATCGGCGAATCCTCGCCCGTGAAGCACAGGCCTTCCTTCACGAATTCGATACGCACGCCCTGCTTGGTCAGTCGCTGCACGAGCCGCCGCAGGTCGTCCAGGTTGCGCGCCAAGCGGTCCATGCTGTGCACCACCACGGTGTCGCCCTCGCGCACGAAGTCCAGGAGCGCGTCAAGTTGCGGCCGCCGCGTGTCTTTGCCCGACGCCCGATCGGTGAACACCTTGTCCACCGGAATCTGTTCGAGCTGCCGTTCCGGGTTCTGGTCCAGACTGCTGACGCGGACGTAGCCGATGCGTTGCCCTCGCACGGTGCCTCCCGAATCGAACGTGTCAGAGAAATGTCTATGACCTTGATGGCAGGCGTCAAGAAATTTAAAATATTACTCTATTCTGACGCTTCGAGGCCTGCACCCTGACATCAGGCTAGGGTTTACTCCAACCTGACAGCTCCACGCCGCGCACTTCGGGACTGCGACGCGATTCCCGAGAGGCTTTGCTTTGCCCCAAGACTGAAAGGGCAATTTCCTGAAATTCTATCGGGATTCCAACGGGTGTCGGCGGGCGCGCGCCCGTTGGCCGCCGGAGGCGCCTTCTTCTGCGCCGGAAGGCTCTCGAAGCGGGGCGTCCCTAGTGCGGCTGTCCGCGATTGGCCACATCCAAGACCACTTCGGCCAGCTCCTCGGGCCGCAAATCCCGATCCGCTCCGCAACCGCCCCGGCTGTCCCACAAAAACCAGTCCGTGGCCGTCGGCTCGGGGATTCCCGGCCGGCCCACACCGGGCAGACCCGGCACGTGATCCCCGTACCCGCACAGGATCGCCGGCCGCGCCAGTCGCGCGAGACCCGCAGCCAGAAACGTGAACAGCGCATCCATGTGTTCCAGATGCCAGAGATAGAGGGACAACGGGTCAAGGTGCCGGGGAGGCTGGCCCGCGAAACCGCGAAAGCGGTCCGCGGTCCACGGTCCATGGGCCTCGATGGTGATGGCGAACACGAATCCCGGGCCGTCGCTTCCCGCCAGCCGGTCGAGGATACGCCGCCCCAGGGCCGCGTCGGCCACGTACGGCCCGGCGCGCTCGGCCCCGGCAAAGGCATCGAGGCTCTCGAAGTGCGCGAAGCCCAGGTTCGGCATCACATTGTGGCGACCAAAAAATGTCGGCTGGAACGGATGCAGACAGCGCGTCTCGTAGCCGGCCTGGCGCAGCCGGGTGGCCAGGGAGGGCACGGGCTGGCGCGCGCCCGTGAAATACGGGTTAAAGGCGTCGCTGCCGAGCGCGGCGGGGCCAAGACCCGTCAGCACGGAAAATTCCGTGCGCATGGTATAGGCACCGTGGTTCGGCACGAGAAACCGCCCCCCCTGGCCGGCGCTTCGCAGGCGGTCCAGGCCGGCCAACAGGCCGGTCGGTAATGCGGTCAGGTGCCGCCGGATGTCGCAGAAGGATTCGGCCTGGACCAGCACCAGATGCGGTGCGGGCGTGGCCGTCAGCACCACGGGCGCCCGGGACGGCACCGCGCCCGGGCGCGCGATGCCAGGCTGCCCGTCCCGGCCGCGGACATGCACGTGGTACAGGGCGTGGCCCAGCATGGAGGCGAACAGCCCCAGTCGGACGAAATCCGCCTTTGCGTCGAAAGTCGGGGCCAACCGGCCGAGCAGCTCCAGCGCCCGCCCCTGTCCCGCCGGACCCAGCAGATGCCGCAGCCAGCCCCAAAGCGCCGCGCCGCCGCCGACCACGACCCCCAAGGCCGCCAGTCGCACCGCCGGCTCGACCGGCTCCTCGACCAGCCACAATCCGGTCAGACCGGCCACGGCCACCGCTCCGGTCACCAACACCGGCTTCGGAAACAAGTAGGGCACGTAAAACCGGGGATGGCGCACAATCTGCGGAATCAGGGTGAAATCCAAAAAGACGATCGGCTCGTGAAAGGAGTGTTCTTTCAGCCGATTGAGCATGAACAGCAGCCAGGCCCCGCCGGCCATGGCCAGTCCGGCCAGCGCCGGCCGCCCCGTGACCGCCACCAGCAGCCCGTAGCCTGCGCTGATCACGGCCGCCGGCAGACCGTCGACGATCGGATCGAACCTCCGGGGGGTGGCCATGGCCCGCGCGTCGCACCGGTGCAGCCAGAGTCCCACGGCAAGGGCAAGGCCGAGGCTGGCGAAAAGAAGGATGCTGTGCATGGACACGGATCTCCGTCGCCGGACCGCAGCTCAGTTTCGCCGCCCGAGGAGCATCTTGAGGAAATTGGCGAGCCGCTTCCCGGGCTGCTTTGTTTTGTGTATTTTTTTTGCCTGGGGGGGCGGTTGGAATTGGAACCGTTCTATATATGAATCTATATACATCGAAACATATTCATCGTAGGCAACCTCCTTCTCAAACAACTTATACTGCGTGGCATCGTCGCACCACGTCAGCCCGTAGTAGCGCCGGATGGAAGGATGGACGGGCATCTGATGGTTGTCGAAGGGGTCGGTGGGACTGAGGGTCAAGGGCGACAGGCCGAGATGCAACAGCAGGCAGTTGGCCATGTGCCGGAACAGGGGAATGCTCGGATGGTTGATCAGGTGGAACAGCCGCTGGTCGCGGAAGTGTTCCTGGATGTAGGCGGACATGGAAAAAATCGTTCCCTGTTCGGCCTGACGGATGTAGCGCAACTGACTGTCGTGGTTTTCCGCCACGTCCATCACGGACGGGATGTCGAGATCGAGGTATTCGCGCCGGGCCCGGTCCTTGTCCTTGAAGGCCACGATCATGGCGTCGAGCAGCCGGCAGGGCCACGGAATGAGGGCCGTGGCGGCGTAGGGCAGCAGCCACACGGGATGGCGGAAGTCGTAGGACGGCCAATAGATGGTGGAGGTCACGTAGGGAACGGCCAGGGACTGGCAGCCTTCGGGCAGTGTTTTCAGGATGGCGCCGAAGTCGTAGTCCGTGATGGCGTGATAGATGAAGAGGTCGCAGGTTTTGAGATGCGGCGTCAAAACCTCCGGGGAGGCGACCCGGCTGACCCCGTCCACCACTTCGTAGTTCGGGACGAAGGAGCACGTGTAGCGCTCCCGGAATTCCGGTGAGAAAAGCAGCAGGTAGCGCAGCACTTCGCCCTGGCAGGTCTGGGAAAGCACGATGTTTTTCATGGATGGTGCGAATGCCTCGCCTCAGGAAAAAAGACGCAGCCAGGGATGGCGCAGGGTCATGGCCGGATGGAGCTCGGGATAAGCCGCCTGGGATTCGGTGCGCAGCATGGAGGATGCGTGCACCCGGTAGCGGCACAGCACTTCCGGGACGAACACGGCCCCAAGACCGGCTTCGACGCATTTGCACCAGAAGTCGTAATCCTCCCAGCCATGGAGGGCGGTGTACCCGCCCACGCGCGTCCAGGTTTCGCGGGCGATGAGCGCCATGGCGTCGACGTAGTTGCCGATTTCGAAAAAGCGCGGGTGCCAGACGTCAGCCAGGCCCAGGCCCGAGGCCGCGCCAAAAAGTTCGAGCTGGGAATAGGCGGCCGCCCGTCCCGAAAACCGCAAGGCCCGGTCGAGCTTGGCCAGGGCGGCCGGGTACAGGACGTTGTCGGCGTCGAGCACGAAAATGCGGTCGGACCGGGCCAGGGTGAAGGCGGTGTTGCGGGCGGCGGCCAGGCCCTCGTTGCGGACGTGGCGCACGAGCAGCGCGCGCGCGAAGCGATTTTTGTGGGCGGCGAGCCAGGCCTCGGCCACGGCCAGGGAATCGTCCCGGTCCGAGGCGTCATCCACGAGCACCAGTTCCAGGGAGGGATGGGTCTGGGCCAGGACCGAATCCAGGCATTGCGGCACATGGCGGGCGTAGTTGTACAGACTCACGGCCACGGCCAGGGTGTCCGGGGTCACGGGGCCGTCGTCGTGGGACAGCACGGTGGTCACGGGCGGATCAAACGGCATGGCCGTGCTCCAGACGGTCCAGGAAGGACAGGAGGCGCCGGCCGGCCTGTTCGGGGCGGAACCGGTGCGCAAGCAGGCCCAGACAACGGTCCCGGGCGCGTTCGGCCTGGACCCGGCCGTCCGGATCGCGCAGCAGCCATTCGATGAGCTGGGGGAGGCGGTCGGCGTCCTCGCAAAAGTAGTGGGTGCCCGGCCGGAAATCCGGCACCGGGAAACAGCGCTCCGTGACGGCCACGGAACCGCTGGCCATGGCCTGGCGCACCAGCCGGTGCCATTCGAAAAAGCCAAAGGCATCGCGGTGGACGGACACGGTGAGCCTGGCCCGGCCGCAGGCCAGACGGGCGCAGGGACACAGGTCGCCTTCGGCGTTGGCGGCGTTGATGGGGCCGCGTCCGCGCTTGCGCAGGTAGATCAGGCAGTCGAGTCCGGCGAAGCGGGCCGCGTGGCGGGCGAAGAACCGGTCCCGGGCTTCGGTTTCGCCGCCGAAGAACACCAGGTCCAGGGGCCGGTCGGCCAGGGGGGAACGGGGATCGACGGTGTCGTCGCCGCGCCACCAGGCCCCGTCCAGCAGGGCCGGGGCGGGCCGGTCGGCGGGCAGGGTCCAGGGCGCGAGCCCCAGGCCCGGCACCACGTGGGCGCTCGGCATGACCTCGCCGAGCAGGGAGGCCGTGTGCCAGGACAAATCGAGCACCCCGCGGCTGGCCAGCAGCAGGGGCAGGGCCCGCCAGAACCAGGGCGTCTGGGATTGTTCGGTATTGTAGAGCACCGCCCCGCGCAGGATATCCGGCCGGGTCCAGGCCGGCCCCCGGCCCAGGGCGAAAAATTCATGGGGCGCCACGTAAATGCAGGTCCGGGGCCGTTGCGACCGGGGGCAGCGTTCGTCGCCCCGCACCACCCGGGCGCCCGCCGCCGCCAGGCTCGCGGCCAGGTCGTCGGCGATTTCGGCCATGAAGCTGTTGCCCAGGGAGCTGGCAAACACGCCGATGGGCCGGTCCGGGATGGCCGGCGCCGCAACCTCCTCGTTGTCGGGCGGCGTCACTTGCAAACGTTCGGCCAGGGCCTTGGCGAAATAGACCGGCGGAAAAATCGGCTGGTTGCGGTACATGCCGCAGTGCAGGAAATGGGTCAGGGGGAACTGGCGGCCCGGTCCGGGATGACGCCGGCCGTATTCCCGGCGGTCGAACAGGGGGAACCGGGCCAGGCGTCGCCGGACCCGCAGCAGCAGGGCCCAGGCGGCCGGGGACAGCGGATGCGCCGGAAAACCCGTGGGACCGCAAGGACGAAAGGCTTTGGATGGCGCCGGGGACGCGTCGGCCGGCGGACGGATGTCCGTGACGTGACCGGCCGCGCCGCCAGACGCCGCGGCCATACGGGGTGGCGCTTGGTCCGGAACCTTGCCGCCACGGGAATGACGCGCGAAAAAAGGGGACATCCTAGCTCTGATGCTCCTTGACCCCAGCGTATAACAACCGGAAAATTCCATAGAGAAGGAGGCAGCATAAAAACGTCAGGACGATATTCGCTCCCCGTCGCGGATAGAGCGCGGTGTCGGGGGTATTCGGCAAGACGATCTTGGCAAGATAGAGCTGCTGGCGGTTTGCCTCGACCTTGGCCTCCTGGAGCGAGGCCAAGGCGGTGGCCAGACGCTTGTCCATGTAGTCGCGTTCCAGGGTCAGGCGTTCGAACGCGGCCATTTTCTGGCTAATGGAACCGACGCCCCCCGTCACCTTGGACATTTCTCCCTGTATTTCCCTCTGGAGTTCGGCGGCCCGTTTTTCCAGCGCCTTGATATAGGGGCTTTCGGCCGCGAAAGACCGCAACTGGGTCAACTGCCCCCGGACATCGATAAGATCGGACTGGAGCTTGGCCACCTGCTGCAACTGCAAACTGGATTGTTGGCTCGGATCGAAGAGGGTCTGGCGGTTCCGGTATTCGGACAGGGCCAGAGCGGCTGCCTTGGAGGCCTCCTCGGCCGCTTCGACTTCCTGGGAGGCGACGGAGATGATGTCCTTTCGCGCGCGGTCATTGAGTTGGTTGACGAGCGCTTCGCCCAGAAACAACAAGGCCTCGTTGATGCTGTAGGCCAACTGCGGCGAATAGGCTTTGGTTTTTAACGTACAGATCGTGGACGCAGTATCAACATCTATGGTAATAATATCTTTGTAATATTTATAAAACATCTCAAAGCTGTCATCTATTTTCAGTGGATCAAAGCGACTGAAGAAATCAATGTCCGATTTTGAGAAGGCTTTGCGCAAATTCATGTTGCTATCAATAGACTTCAGGGCATCCCGCGAGAGCATGTAATCGCGCACGACATAGGTGTCATCCCGGGAAGAGGTCAGGCCAGCGCTTTGGAGAAACTGACCAAGAGAACTTGTACTTTTCTTTTCCGGCTGTCTGATAATGAACTGTGTTTCAGAGATATAGATATTGGAAGCGATAAATCCATAATAGCAAGCCATGACAAGCGTCGGCAGGGTCACGATCAAATGAAACATCCGTTTCCGCTTGATCATGGCCCACAATAAATAGAGTCTGTTGATCGACGTGCCGTCTTGCTGGGATGCATAAAACACGGAGTGAATGAATTGCAGCATGATAGGATATCAACTCGTCCGCGCTTGGCGGTTTAAGCCCCTGGCATTGCCCGGGGGGCGTTCAAATCGTGGTTGCATGAAGAGTTTGGTCATCGAATCTCAAGAGGACAGTCCCTGCCCGGCACACAAACAGGCCTCGCCGCATCCGGAGAAAAACAAGTCCGACACCAGCCCTGCGCGGGCGTGCTGCACCGCAGCGGCTGGGGGCACATCATTCGCACAAGGGCGCATGTTCCTATCCTAGCGGTTTTTATTTTCATCGGCAATCGCCGTGCGTTCGGGCCGCACGCCAAACGCAAAGAACCGGCGCAGGATCGCGTCTCCCAGCCAGGCCGGCAAAAGCCCGACCACGGCCGCTCCCACCGCGAGCGGCCAGGGAAAGGCCACCCGGGCTTTGCCGGATTCGATGCCGCGCTGGATCAGCGCGGCCGCCCGGGGCGCGGTCCACAGCCAGGGTTTGGCGCCGATGTAGCGCCGGCTCATCGGCGTATCCACGAATCCGGGCGAGACCACGGTCACGCTCACCCCGGACGGGGCGAGCCAGCCGCGCAGCGCCTCTCCGTAGATGCGGGCGGCGGCCTTGCTGGCGCTGTACGAGGGCGAGGAAGGCGATCCGTGCCAGCCGCCCAGGGAACTCACGATGCCGATATGGCCCCCCCCTCGCGGCCGCATGCGTTCGGCCAGGGCACTGGCCGTTTCCATGGCCGCCAGGGCATTGACCGCGAACACCCGGCGCACGGCGGCGACGGGTTCCGGGGCGCCGTCCGGGCCGATGGCATGGGACACCCCGGCGCAGGCAATTCCGGTGGTCACCGGCCGCGCGGCGTCGGTCGCCAGGATCCAGTCCCGCAGGGCGTCGGCGTCGCGCACGTCGAGACTTTCGGTGGAGACCGTCGCGCCCTGGGCCGTGCAGATCCGGGCCAGGGCGGCCAGCTTGGCGGGATCGCGGCCGGTAAGGCTCAGATGCGCCCCCGGCGCGGCGTAGACCGTGGCCAGGGCCTGCCCCAGACCGCCGGTGGCGCCGGTCAACAGCAGATGAAACGGATGGGCCATGGTGTTCAACCCTCCCGGGCGGGTTTGGTCGCAGAGGCCATGAGGCAATAGCCGCCGGTGAAGCGGAGCGCCCGCTGGGCCGGCACGGGGAAATGACGGCTGACCGTGAAGCCGTGGCGCTGGTAAAAACGCACGGCCCGGGTGTTTTCCTCCCAGACGTGCAGGCACAGGCCCGCAAGGCCCTGGTCGTCGGCCGCCAGCCAGGCGCATTCGATCAGGTCGTCGGCCAGGCCCGTGCCCCGGTAGGGGGCATCCACCCAGATGGTGTTGATATAGAGGGTATCGGGCGTGGCCACCTCGAGCAGGCCGTGCAGCAGGGTCAGTTTTTTGGTCGCCACGGTCTTGCGCAGGATGTCCGGGATGGCGTGGACAGCGGCCGGGTAGGTGAGCAGCAGCCCGGCCACGGCCTCGCCGTCCCGGGCCAGCACCACGTTTTCATGGCTCAACGGGTTGCCCGGTTCCATGATGATCGGGGTGAGCAGCCGTTCGGGCGACAACACCAGGGACAGGCCGCCCAGCAGATAATCCACCACGCCGGCCGACGTTTCGCGCACGATGCGGGCGATGATTTCGGCGTCATCCGGCTCGGCCAGATTGAGCGTCAGCATGGTGGTTCCTCCTCGCCGGACCGGAGACTGCCCAGGCCCAGGCGTTTGAGCATGCCGCTTACGGCGGCGGCAATGCCGACGTCGGTGTAGAAGTTGCCGGGCACCAGGGCCCTGGCGTGCAGAATGCGGATGAAGCCGGACAGCAAGTCCATGTCCACCGGCCGGGGCGTGCTCCAGAAGTCCTCCAGGGACATTTCCTCCGGCGTCACGGCCAGCCCGGGCATGGCGTAGGGCGAGCGCCCCAGGGAATAGACCGGCAGCCCCAGGGCCATGGCCTCCAGGCCCATGGTGCTGTTGACCACCACCACGCCCCGGCAGCCGGGATTGTCCATGATATAGCGGCCCGGCCCGCCGTCGATGTAGACGATGCGGTCGGCGATGCCGGCGGCCCGGCTGAAATTGTCCAGATAGCGGCGCAGGTTGATGAGGCCGTTGTCCAGGGGATGGTTTTTGACCAGCAGCCGGCAGTCGGCCGGCGCGGCGGCCGCGAACGAGCCGACCACCCGCATGATGGAGTCGAGCACCCCGAAGTGGGAGTAGGACCGGATCTGCATGTCCGAATCGAGCTGGAGCGGGAACAGGAAAAAGGGCGAATGGGCGGCGGAAAACGTCCGAACGATCTGTTCGGCCTGGCGCCGCCGGCGCTTGCGGGTCACATAGCGGGGCAGCCAGCCCAAAAGCTCCCGGCCGATGCAGTAGGGCCGGTGGGTCCGGTAGCGCGGAAACCCGCTCCACAACAACGCATTGCCCAGGTGGTGCTTGATGGTGGCATAGACCCGGGTGGGCATGGAATCCACGATGTGGTGGAGGGTCGGCGGTTCGGGCGTGACGGCGGCCTGGGCGCGGATGGCCTCGGGCGTGGCCGGCAGGGGGGAATTGGCGTTGACCCCGTTTTGCTCCAGGGTGATGTAGCTTGGCCGCAGATAGCCCTCTTCCAGGACATGGATCGTGATGCCCCGGGCCCGGGCCAGACAGATGGCGTCATGGTGCAGGGGCCGGCGATCGCCCATGAGGACGAGGTCGGTGACCTGCCGGCGTTCCATGACCGCGGCCACGAAGGCCGGCCAGTCCACGCGCGCCCCCCGGTAGGACAGGGCATGGGGACGGGGCCAGTGGAACACGTCGCCGCCGCAAAAGTTGATCTTGGTCACCCGCACGCCAAGGGCGTCCATGGCCAGACCCAGGCGGCGCAAAAAAGGGCTCTGGGGCCCCTGCAGGAACAAAAACGAACGCCCCGCGGCCTGGGGGCCCGGGACGAAATTGGCGAATTTCCGTTGCGAGCGCCGATCCCCCACCCGGGTGTCCAAGCTGGCCCAGAACCGGGCCAGGCTCTTGCCCACCTCGCGCGTGGCGGAGGCGATCGCCTGGAACGGATTAGGCATCCTCGGGGTCATGATCCTCTCCGGTCGGTCTCGCCTCGGCCAGGGCGGCGACCTTGCGACGGACCAGAGGGAGTTCCTCGGCCACCAGGTCGAGCGCCTGGCGCACCTGCTCGTGGCTGTGCCGGCTCGACAGGAAAAAACGCAGTCGGGCCGCGCGTTCCTCCACCACCGGGAAGATGATGGGCATGACGTAGACCCCGCGCGCGAACAGCCGCGCGGCCAGCATGGCCGCCTCGACCGAACTGCCGATCATGATCGGGATGACGGCATGGCCCTGGGCCTTGCCGGTGTCGAGCCCGAGTCGGGCGGCGTAGTCCATGAAAAAGCGGCTGACGCCCTGCAGGGCGGCCACGCGCTCGGGCTCGCGGGCCATGAGACGCAGGGCGGCCGTGGAGGCGGCGGCCAGGGGCGGGGACATGCCCACGCTGTAAAGAAAGCCCGGGGCCAGGTACTTGAGGCATTCGACCATGACGGCCGGACCGGCGATGTAGCCGCCGCAGCCGCACAGGGCCTTGCTGAGGGTGCCCATCCAGATGTCCACGTCCCTGGGGTCGAGGCCGAAATGCTCGGCCACGCCCCGGCCCGTGGCCCCCAGCACCCCCACGGAATGGGCTTCGTCCACCATGAGGTGGCACCGGTAACGCTTTTTCAAAGCGATCAGCCGGGGCATGTCGGGCACGTCGCCGTCCATGCTGAACAGCCCTTCGGTGACGATGAGCACCCGCTTGAATTGATGGCGTTCGGCGGCCAGCAGTTTTTCCAGGGCGTCCAGATCGTTGTGGGGAAAGGACAGACGGCAGGCCTCGCTGATCTGCCCGCCCTGGATGATGGAATTGTGGGCCAGGCTGTCGTGGATGACCAGATCGCGCTTTTTGAACAGCTGGTAGATGGTCCAGACATTGGTGGCATGGCCGCTGACGTAGGCCACGCAATCCTCGGTGCCGTGGAGTGCGGCCAGGGCGCGTTCGAGTTCCCGGTGGGGGGGCCGTTCGCCGCTGGTCGGCCGACTGCCGCTGGCCGTGGTGCCGAAGCGCGCCATGGCCGCGTTGGCCGCGGCGTTGATCTCGGGATGGCCGTTAAGGCCGAGATAATCGTAGGTCGAGAAATTGAGATAGGTCTTGCCGTCGATGGTGGCGGTATCCGTGGCCATGGTGTCATGGGCCAGGAAATAGAGGGAATCGATGCCCCATTCCCGGGCCACGGCCTTGTGGATCTGGATTTTTTTGACGTCGGCGAACTGGTCGAAGCCGTCGGGCGCGTCGGCGACGGGCGACGGGGCGCGCGTCGGCGCGCTCTGGCCGGTGCGACCGGCCAGTTTCTCCCGCATCCGGGCGATGAGATCGGACCGATCCTTGGCGGACGGTGTCCTGGTGGGGCTGTCTGGCATGGCTGGACCTTTGCCGTGGGCTTAGATGTTGGGTGACGGGGACGCGCCTTCCCCAAGCAGCCGACGGGCGTCGTCCTCGGACAGGGCGATGCCGTGCTGGCGGCGGATGGTCTCGGCCACGGTCCGAGCTTCGCTGTCCCGGCGCGCGTCCGAGACGTCGAGCTGGCGGTGCAGCAGGCCGGCGAGACGGATGATCGTGGACATTTTGTCCAGGTTCAGGGTCGAGATGTCGACGCCGAAGGCCTCCTCGGTGGCCAAGCCGAGTTCCACGTACATGAGGGAATCCATGCCGAGTTCGCCAAGGGGCTTGTCCAGGCGGATGCGGGAGACGGGCAGGCGCAGGATGTGGGCGAACTGCTGGGCCAGGATGCCGGCCAGATGGGTGACGGCCTCGGTTTGGGTCATGTCGCGCAGGGTCTCCCGGATGTCGCCGACCTCGGCCGGGCCGTTTTCGGCCCGGGTTTCGGCCCCCAGGTAGTCGTAGACCGGCGAGCCCACGTAGGGCAGCCGGCTGACCTGACGCAGGCGCATGCGGAACACGTGCAGGTTGGGCAGCCGGAACCGGGTGAAGACTTCCACGAAATCCATGACATCGGACGCGGTCAGACCGACTGCTCCGGTCAGGCGGCGCAGGGAGTCGAGCACCTCGGGCCGGGCGGCCAGCATGCCGGCATCCGTGACCGGGCCCCAGCCGAAGCTGGTCGCGGCCAGCCCCAGGGAGCGGCGGTAGGCGGCCAGGGCTTCCAGGCCCGTGTTGGCGGCCACGTAGTTGGCCTGGCCGGGGTTGCCGAGCACCGTGGTGGCCGAGGAAAAAAGCACGAAGAAATCCAGCGGCGTGCCCAGGGTGAGCCGGTGAAGGTTCCAGGCGGCCAGGAACTTGGCCCGGCAAACGGCCCGGTAATCGTCCGGGGCCAGGTTGGCGATGGTGGCGTCGCGCAGGATGCCGGCGCAGTGGACGATGCCGGCCAGGGGCGGCAGGGCGGCCAGGGCCGGGGCCAACACCCCGGTCACGGCCGCCGGATCGGACAGGTCGGCCGCGACCACGGTCACGGCGGCGCCCCGGGCTTCCAGATCGGCCACGACCGCCCGGGCCGAGGCCGAGGCCGCGCCCGAACGCCCCACCAGGACCAGACGGCGCGCTCCGAGCTTGACCAGCCGCTTGGCCACCACCCGGCCCAGGCCGCCCAGACCGCCGGTGACGAGATAACTGGCCCGGGGCGACAGGGGCCCGAGTTCGGGCACGGGCGCGTCGACCACGCCGAAGGGGCTGGCGTCGGGCACGACGACGAGCTTGCCCACGTGCCGCGAATGCTGCATCAGGCGCAACGTCTCGGCCAGGTCGGACCGGGAATGGACGGCATGGGGCAGGGGGGTCAGGGCGCCGGTCGCGAACTGGTCGAGCATCTCGGAAAACAGCCGACGGCACAGGGCCGGCTTTTCCTTGACCACCTCGTCCACGTCGATGCCGTAAAAGGTGATGTTGTGGCGCAAAAGCCGCATGCGCAAGGGCGAATTGCCGTAGAAATCGACCTTGCCGAGTTCCAGGAACCGGCCCAGGGGCGCCATTGCGGCCAGGCTTTTTTGCAATGCCTCGCCCGCGATGGAATTGAGCACCACGTCCACGCCCCGGCCGTCGGTGTCGGCCAGGATGCCGTCGGCGAAGTCCAGGGACCGTGAATCGTAGATATGTTCCACGCCCAGCCGGGAAAGGAGCAGGCGTTTTTCGGGCGAACCGGCCGTGGCGAAGACCTCGGCCCCGAGCAGGCGCGCGACCTGGATGGCGGCTTGCCCCACCCCACCGGCGGCGCCGTGGATGAGCAGGCGTTCCCCGGGTTCCAGCCGGGCCAGGTGGACCAGGGCGTAATAGGCCGTAAAATGGGCCACCGGAAGGGTGGCGCCGGCGGCGAAGGACAGCCCGTCGGGCAGGGTGAAAACGGTTTCGGCCCGGGCCAGGACCTGGGAGTCGTAGCAGCCCCCGGCCAGACAGCACACCCGGTCCCCCGGGACGATGTCCGCGACCCCGGCGCCCACGGCCGTCACCACGCCGGCGCATTCCAGGCCCAGGCTCGGGCCGGAGGCCCCGGCCTCCAGGGCCTCCTCGGGAATGCGACCCAGGGTGAACATGATGTCGCGGTAGTTGACGCCGGCGGCCCGGTTGTCGAGGAGGATCTCGCCCGGTCCGGGGTGACGGGGTTCGGTCCGGCGCCAGTCGGCGCCGTCCAGCCGGCCCTGGCCGTGCACTTCCAGGGCCAAGGGAAAGTCGGCCTCCCGGGCCGGATCGGTCCGGGTCAAAAGCTCCAGGGGCGCCAGGCGCAACACGTGGCGACCGGCCGGCGACAGCACCACTTCCCGATCCCAGGGCGTGCCGTCCGGGGCGGTGTCGCGGCCGGGGAACAGGATTTCCCGCACGGCCGCCTCCAGGGGAACGGACCCGTCCGGGGCGGCCTGAATATCCACCAGCCGGGGCAAAAGTCCCGGCGCCTCGTTGATGCAGACCCGGCCGAAGCCGACCAGCGGTCCCTGGGAGGGAACCACCCGGCCGGGCAGTCCGGCCAGGGGCACGCCGCCGCCCGTGACCAGGCACAGGCCGGCCGGGAGCTTGGTTTCGAGCCAGGCCCGGACGCACAGTCCCGCCGCCACCAGCCGGCGGGCGGTCAGGGCGTCGAGTGCCTCGGCCGGCAGGTCCTGCCGGTCATCCAGGCCCAGGCAATGGATGATCTCCAGCGGCGGCGCGTCGGCATCGGCGGCCAGGGCGGCAAACAGCGCCTCCCACTGGGGCAGGCTTTCGGGGTCCAGGGTGAAGCCGTCCGCCGTGGGCGCGAAGTTCTGTCCGGCCACGATGGACAGCAAGGGCCGGCCGGACGCGGCCAGGGCAAGGGCCAACCGTTCGGCCAGGCCGGCGGCCAGGGGCGAAGGCGCGGCATCGGCCAACAGCAGGTAACGCCGCTCGGACGGTTCGGGGGACGCGGGCGCACGGGCGCTTTCGACCGGCCGGGTGCCGGTGAACAGAAAATATTCGGCCGCCTCGGTGTCGCCGTCGTCCAGGCGGGTGACCCCGGTCAGGCCGGCCCGGGACAGCAGCGCGGTCCAGTCGTCGGCTCCGGGCAGGCGGGTGACGCCCTGGGGGTCGTCGTCGCGCCACCAGTCCGGATCGAGGCCGCACAGAAGCTGGCGCACCGGGTGGGGGGCCGGGGCAGTCAGGACGAGCCTGCCGCCGGGCCGCAGCAGGCGGCAGGCCAGGCTCAGGGCCCGGAGCGGATCGGGCAGCCCGGCCAGTTCGTGGCCGGCCACGACCAGATCGCAGCCGCCGGGCGGCAGGCCCTGGTCCGGGGCGGCGTCATCGGCTCCGGCCGGGTCCAAGGCGAAGACGGTGCAGTCGGGCCGGTCGGCAAAACGGATGCGCAGGCGCTCCACCCGGTCCGGATCGGGGTCCGTGGCCAGGTAGGCGCAGCCACCGGGCGGGACCCGGGAGAGCAGGGCCCCGGTCCGATCGCCCTTGCCGGCCTGGAGTTCGAGCACGGTCAGGGGGGCGCCGGGGGGCAGCTCCCGGCGCATGATGCCGAACAGGGCCGCCAGGGCCTCCCGGGCGTCGCGACGGGCCGGATCGGTTTGCCACAGCCGCTCGAACAGGCCGCCGGCGGCCGTCTGGCCGCGCAGCACGGTTTCGAGCCGTTCGGACCAATCGGCCAAAAGCACCAGCCCTCCGGCCAGATCCGGAAAATCCCGGAAGGCGTCGCCCCACAGTTCCGGTTCGGGGGGCAGGTCGCAGGCGGACAGGCGGAAGCGTTCGCCCTCGCGCTCGGCCAGGTCCATGGCGACCAGCAGGTCGAGGACGTGGCGCAGATAGGTTTCGTGTTCCGGGGCGATGCCGCCGGCCAGGAACCGGGTCACGGTCAGGCCGGTGGTGGCGCAGGCCGGAGCCAGGTCGACCAGGGCCCGATGGAGCCGGGACACAAGCATGGCCGTCAGCAGGGGCACGGCGTCCCGGCGGCGGGTCTGGGCCTGGGGATCGTCGCGCAGGCCGGCCAGGACCGGGGCCAGACGCGCCCGCAGACCGTCCGCTCCGGGCAGGGCGGCCGGCGTCGTGTCCAGGGGATGGCGCACGGCCAGGGGGAGCAGGGCGTGGACGTGCTGCTGCCGGGCCAGGTTGTCCCGGGTCTGGAAACGGGCGAAGCGGCAATCCTCGGCCCGGGCCAATTCGTGGCCGGCGGCGTCGAAAAGCCGGAAGGCGGCGGTCAGGGAACGCAGTCCCCGACCGGTCAGCCGGGCCTGGGCATAGGCGGCCAGGCCGGGCCGGAACATCAGGAACCGGCCGGTACGCATGGGCAGGTAGGCGGCCGGAGACTGGCCCTTGGTGTGCCAGCTGGCCAGGGCAAGCAGTTCCTGGAAGGCGCCGTCCACCAGGCAGGGGTGGAGAAGGGCGCCGGCATAGGCGGCCTCGGGGCGCAGGGCGAGCCGGGCATGGGCGGTGTCGCCGTCGCGCCAGACCGCGGTCATGGGCCGGAAGCAGGGACCGAAGGCCAGACCGGCCTCGCGGCCGTCGTCGTAAAGGTGCTCCACGTCCTGGAGCGCGCCCCAGGCCGTGGGATCGAGACGTTCGGGCGCGGGCCGGGGCAGGTCGTCGCGCCGGGGCACGATCCGGCCCAGGACGTGGAGGGTGAAGGCCGTGTCGTGGAGGATCTCGCGGCTTTCGATGCGGAAATCGCCGCCCGGGGCCAGGGTCAGGCGGGTGATGCGGGCATGGCCCGGGGCCAGGGACAGGGGTTGGCGGTACTCGACGTTTTCCAGTTCCGCGCTTTCCAGGCCCTGGGTTTCCCGGGCGGCGGCCAGGGCCATTTCGAGATAGGCCGCGCCGGGCAGCACCATGGCGTCGTCGAGCTTGTGGTCGGCCAGAAAGGGCAGCAAATCCGGGTCCAGGGTGTTTTCCCAGACATCGAGCCGGCCGCGCACCCGTCGGCCGAGCAGGGGATGGGCCGGGGCCTTGGCCGCGAACAGGCCCAGGCTCTCCGGGGTGGAGGCGGCCAGGCAGTGCTCGCGGTCCCAGGGATAGGCCGGCAAGGGCAGATAGGGCGGCGTCTCCGGGAAAAAGCGGGTCAGATCCGGCTGGCCGCCGTGGACGAGCACCTGCTGCCAGAGGTGGCGGGGCAGCTCGGGGTCTTGCAAGTCCCGGCGCAGGGAGAACAGGGAGACCGAGGGCTCGGGGATCTCCTCGCGGCCGGCCTTGAGAAAGGGCGCGAGCTGGGCGTCCGGGCCGATCTCGACCAGGATACGGGCGCCGTCGGCCAGGACGGCGGCGGTGGCGGCGGCGAAAAGCACCGGCTGGCGGATGTTGCGCCACCAGTAGCCGGCCGTGAGGTCCGTACCCGGGCAGACCGCGCCGGTCACCGTCGAATACAGCGGAATCGCGGTCTCGCCGGGGGTCAGACCGGCCAGCCGGTCGAGGAGCCGGTCCCGGATCGGGTCCATGGCCCGGCTGTGAAAGGGATAGCGCAGATCCAGGCGGCGGCAGACCAGCCGCTTGGCCTTCAGGCGCGCGACCAGGGCGTCGAGGGCGTCGTCCGGGCCGGAGAGGGTCACGTAGCGGGCGCTGTTGACGGCGGCCACGGCCAGGGTGCCGTCGGCGACCTCGGGCAGCGCCGCGGCCGCCTCGCCCCCGAGCTGCACCACGGCCATGCCGCCGCGACCGACGGTTTCGCCCTGCAGGACGCTGCGCACGACAATGACGCGGCAGGCCTCCTCCAGGGACAGGGCGCCGCTGGCATAGGCCGCCGCCACCTCGCCGATGCTGTGGCCGTAGACCATGTCCGGGACCAGGCCCTTGGCGGTCAGGGCGGCGAACAGGCTGACCTGGAGCGCGAAAAGCAGGGGCTGCACGACCTCGATGGGCCCGAGATCCTGGGCTTCGGGCGGTCCGAGCAGCACGGCCTTGACCGACCAGCCGAGCAGGTCGCCGAGGATGGCGTCCAGGCGGTCGAGCATGGCCCGGGCGTCGGCATCGGCGGCGAGCAGGGCCTGGCCCATGCCCGGCCAGGGGCCGCCGTTGCCGGAAAAGGCAAAAGCCAGCTTGGGGTGGCCGCCCAGGGCCTCGCCAAAGGCGCACGTCGGATCGGACCGGCGTTCCGCGCCGGCGGCAAAGGCGTCCAGGCGCGCGACCAGGGTTTGCGGGTCCGGGGCGGACACGGCCAGTCGGTGGCTGAGCTGGTCCCGGCGCAGGGCGAGCCGGCCGGCCAGGGCCCGGCAGCGGGCCGGATCGGCGCCGGCCAGGTCCCGGGCCACGGCGCCGGCCAGCCGGCGCAGGCTCGGCAGGCTCTTGGCCGACAGCAGCACGGGCGGCAAGGGTCCGTCCGCCGGCGTCCAGGCCGGGGCGGCCTGGGGTGTCGGCGTCTGTTCCAGGACGATGTGGGCGTTGGCGCCGCCGAACCCGAAGGAACTGACCCCGGCCAGGCGCGCGCCCGGGGTGGGCGGCACCGGGGTGAGGGCCGTGACCGGGTCCAGGCGCAGGTCGGTGAAATCAATGTCCGGATTGAGCGTTTCCAGATGGAGGTTCGGCGGCACCAGGCCCTTGTCGAGCACGAGCACGGTCTTGAGCAGGCCGGCCAGGCCGGAAACCGGCTCCAGGTGGCCGAGATTGCTTTTCACGGACCCGACGAGCAGGGGCGGGCCTTCCGGGCGCAAGCTGGAAAACACCTCGCCGATGGACCGGGCTTCCACGGGATCGCCGGCGGCGGTGCCGGTGCCGTGCGCCTCCACGTAGCAGAGGTTGCGGATATCGATGTCCGGGGCGTCGTAGAGGGCGCGCAACAGCGCCATCTGGGCGTCCTGGTTGGGGAAGGCGATGCCGATGGTGCGGCCGTCGGTGTTGACGCCGGTCTTGTCGATGACGGCGTGGATGTGGTCGCCGTCGGCCAGGGCGGCGTCCAGGGGCTTGAGCAGCAGCGCCACCCCGCCCTCGGCCCGGACATAGCCCTTGGCGTCGGCGGCGAAGACCTTGCAGCGGCCGTCGGCGGCCAGCATGTGGGCCTTGGAGAAGCCCACGAAGGGCAGCGGGCTGCACAGCACGTGCACGCCGCTGGCGATGGCCATGGTCGCCTCGCCCGTGGCCAGGGCCTGGCAGGCCTGGTGCAGGGCGACCAGGGACGAGGAGCAGGCCGTGTCGATGGTCATGCTCGGGCCGCGGGCGTCGAGCAGGTAGGAAATGCGGTTGGACAGCAGGCTCAGGGTGTTGCCGGTCATGGAATAGGGCCCGATGACGCAAGGGTCATCGGCGCGAGCCATGCTGCCGTCCAGGGAGGAGGAGCCCACATAGACGCCGGTGGCGGTGCCGGCCAGGGCGGACGGCCGGATCTGGGCATCCTCCAGGACTTCCCAGGCCAGTTCCAGCAACAGGCGCTGCTGGGGGTCCATGTATTCGGCTTCCTTCCGGGAAATGCCGAAAAAGGCGTAGTCGAACGCCTCGATGTCGTCGAGCACGCCGGCGGCGAACGTACACGACCGTCCCGGCGCACTGCGCTTGGGATGGCGGAAGGCGGCTACGTCGAAACGTTCGGGCGGGATCTCGCTGACCGCGTCCCGTCCGTTCGCCAATACGTCCCAAAGCGTCTCCAGGGAGTCTACCCCGCCCGGAAGACGGCATGCCGCCCCAACTATGGCAACCTTCATGCTGCGTCCTTTTGCCGGCCAGAAGCAACCGGCCCATCCGGACCACCGGACCTACGCAAGCGCGTTGCGTGCGACAAAACGCGCTGCCGGCCTTTTGATCCCGGTCCAATCACGAGCAAAACGTACCTTATTCATGCCGCCTTCGCCCCGGGGGGCGGCGTTCCCCGTCAGGTGTCCCGCCTGAAACGGCGGCAGGGGCAAGACCGATGGGCCGGAACGCCGAACACGGCACCGGACCCCGTTGGAGGTTGCGGATGGCGGGCAGCAGAAAAAACAGCATGCGAACCCTTCCGCAGGCGCCGACGGAAGGAGGAAGACGAAAATGTCTGAACAGAATACACTCATGCCGTGTTTAAAGGCAACACAAAACGTCCGTGCGGGAACAACGGCACACCGGACATCCGCAACCGATTGTCCATTGAAATTTCAGCCAGTCGTAGTACTGGCTCACAAAAACCCGCACGCGCCGTGGTGTGCGCTGCAAGGTTTCTGCAAACCGCCCTGAGTCCCTGCCCCGTTTCCTAGAAACCGTAGGATAAAGAGCGGAAACCGTCAACGGACCGCGTGTATGGGCAAAAGCATGAAACGCGCCGGTGCGAAACAACAACCGGACCGGTCTGCGGCATAATCCCACGGTCTTACCCGTTGCGGGGTTCGACGAGCCCCGTTTGCACGCCGCCTTCGCCGAATCGGATGGCACCCTTGCCCAGGATGTCGTGGATATGCAGGATGCCGACCAGCCGTCCGGCGTTTTCCACGACCGGCAGCGAGGTGATGCCGCGTTGTTCCATGAGGTCGATGGCCTCTTCCAGGGTCCTGTCGTGGGCGATGGTCGCCGGGCTGGCCGTCATGATGGAATCCGTGGGCCGTCCGAGATCGAGCCGCCCCTTGACCAGGGCCCGGCGGATGTCGCCGTCGGTGACCACGCCGACCACCCGGCCGCCGCCGTCCACCACGATCAGCGTTCCCACGCCGCCCCGGTCCAGGATCTCCACCGCCTCGCGCAGGGGATGGTCGCGCCCGACCATGGGGATGTCGGAACGCGCCATGACCCGGCTGACCCGTTCCGACAAGCGCCGGCCCAGGGCACCACCCGGATGGCAGTGGTAGAAGTCGTCGGCCGTGACCTTGCGCGCCCGCACCAGGCAGGTGGCGAAGGCGTCGCCCACGGCCATGGCGGCGGTGGTGCTGGCCGTGGGAATCAAATTCAGGATGCAGGCCTCGCGCGGCACCCGGACCAGGACAGCGTGGTTCACCATCCGGGCCAGCGAGGATTCCAGGCTGCCGGTCAGGGCGATGGTCTTGCAGCCGATGCGGGTCAATTCCGGCAGGATGGCGAGCAATTCGCGGGTCTCGCCCGAATTGGACACGGTCAGGGCCACGTCCGTGGGGCGCGCCAGGCCCAGGTCGCCATGGACCGCCTCCACCGGATGCAGGAAGGCCGAGGCCACGCCGATGCTGGAAAAGGTCGAGGCGATCTTTTTCGCCACCAGGCCCGACTTGCCGATGCCGGAGGTGATGACCCGGCCCTGGCAGCCGAGCAGACAGGCCACGGCATCGGCGAACCCCCCGTTGAGGGTGTCGCGCACGGAGAGAAGGCCTTCGATTTCGATGTCGAACACGCTCCGGGCGATGGCCAGGGTGTCGACCGCCTGGTCTTCCGGGTCGGGACAGATGACCTTGGGCTTTTCGGGATCGCTCATTGTTCCTCCCCGGCGGCGCGATCTTTGCGCTGTTTGAGGAACGCCAGACAGGGGCGCAGCGCGCGCCGCCACCAGGGTAACACCGCCCCCCGCTCACGCTGGGCGAGCAGGAGGTCAAGGGCAGCTTCGGCCGTGGTGAAACGGCCGGTCACCGGATGGCAATACGTGGGATAGACCAAAAGCGCACCGGCCACCAACTCATCCAAATCCAGCTGCCGTCCCCGCCGCAAGGGCGGATCAAGATCACGGGTCAGCCCCCAACCTGCATAGAAGGGACGGCCATGGCAAAACACCATCTTTTTTCGCAATAAAGCCTCGAATCCGGCCAGGGAAGTCAGGACATGGATCGCATCGACCTGCTCGAGCAGGTCCCGCATGGAAGCATGCAACACCACCGCGTCGCACAAGGAATCCGCCGCATTTTCACCAACACCGGCTGACCTCATGCCGATTACTACATCAGGATGCGGCTTGTAAACAATATAGGCATCTGGTTCCAACAAACGCACCGCCCGCAGCAACCCCATGTTGGTCCGTACAGAACCGCCGCCAAAGCGAATGGAGGCATCGGCCTCCACCTGGCCCGGCACCAGAACCACCCGAGCGGCGCCAGCCGGCCGGCGCCATCGCCCGACGTCCACGTTGTATTTGGTGACGCCCTCAGCCACCAGGCGTCGCCGCAGGGCACGAGCCCGATCCAACAATTCCGGGGAAAAGGTCAGCCCCGCAAGCAGCGCTTCCAGGGCCGAGGGCACACCGGCATCGTAGTACATGCCCTGCGTATCCGCGACCCAGGACAAGGGCCGCACCAGGTCCACGCCCAGCCCCACCGAACGCAAAAAACCGTCCTCCAGACGGATCAGGAGGCCAGGCCGCACCGGAGCCGGATCGCGCCGGCCCCACACGGCCAAGGCGGCCCCGTCCGGGACCTGGGACGGCCGGGTCACGAACCGGATCTGGCTGCCCTGCAGGAAATCGCGGACCAGGGGCCGCTTCCAGGCCGAGAAGCCCAGGGCGTACACCCGGGCCGGAAAGCGTTCGCGCATCCGGCGCTGGAGCCCGAGCCACGACACCACCCGCTCGGCCGAACAGGGCCCGCCGGTCTCGGGATCGCGGTAGCGCGCGTAGTCCACCAGGGCGGCGTGGACCAGGGCCGGCAGGGACACGGGCCGACGGCGAGCCGGGGCCGGCAGGTCGTCGGCGGTCAGGCCCCAGCCGGCGTAAAACGGCATGCCGAAGGTCCGCACCGGCCGCTCCCACAGGAGCGCCTCGAACCCGAGCTGCGAGGTGACGGTATAGACCGCCGCCGCCCGTTCCAGCAGCCGCACCGGATGCACCGCCTCGCCAAGCACCCGCACGCGGCCGTCGCGGCGCAGCCGGTCCAGGTCGAAATGGCCGCGTTTGCGTCCGGCCGCCACCTCGGGATGGACCTTGAGCAGCACGGTCCGGCCCGGATGTTCGTCCAGCGCGGCGCCGAGCATCCGGGAAAAGCTCTCCGGTCCGGCCAGCCCCCAGGCAATGGAGGCGTCGCCGGCGGTCTGGTCCGCCACCAGCACGTACGCCTCGGGCAGGGGCCCGTCGTATTCCCGGGCCTGGTTGTACTTGGAGACGCGGCCCTGACGCCACAGATCGATCAATGTTCGCGCGCGATCGATCCGGGTCTGGTCCAGGGGGAGGGCGGTCAGCAATTCCAGGCGGGAAGGAGCGGTCGCATCATAATAGATGCCCACGTCGTCCAGCACCACGGACAAGGGCGGTTCCTCGGCCCCCAGCCCCACCGACCGGGCGAAACCGTCCTCCAGCCGGAGCACGGGCAGTCCCAGTGCCGCGGCCAGGGTCTCGGCGCGCGCGGCCGACGGTTTGCGGCCCCAGGCCAGGACCCGCGTTCCGGCCGCCACGGCCCGGCCGGGCCGGTGCCGCCCGACCGGGCCGCCAAGCAAGGCCGGCAGCCCGGCCAGCCGGGCGATCGCCCGGCTGGCGGTCAAATACACGGGCCCGGCTTCCGGAGACGGGCCCAAAGCATCTCCTCCCATAGTCCCGCTAGTACGGCCGGCTCAAATTCTTCACGTTGCTCGCCGTACCAATCGCCGGCGAAGTAATGGAGCCGATGATCTGGAGAAACTTTATGAACTGCACGGACGGTGCCGTGGCGACGTAAAGGATATCCTTGTCATGAATGGGGAAGGACCTGGCCGCGAACAGCGTCTCCGGACGACGCAGGTCAATGCGATAGATCACCGGGACCAGGCCGTCCGGCGTCACCACCTCGGGCGTGCTGGGCCAGTTCATGGCATCGCGCGGCTCATAGCGGAAGATGAACACGCCGGCGGCATCGGCCTGGCTGCCGACGAGGCCGCCACTCCTGGCCAGAGCCTGGGCCAGGCTGATCCCGGTGGCCTCGAATTCGACTTCGGCATTTTTATCCGTGGCGCCAAGGGCGGTGAAGCTCAGCGGCTGGTAGAGCACGGTCACCACGTCGCCAGGTTCGGCGTAGACATTTTCCCGGTTGTCGCGGATCAAGCCGTCCAGGGGCACGGCATAGACCTTGTCCGCCCGGGTCAACTGCACCATGAGCTTATTGGTCTGCTGCTTGACCCCTCCGGCCGAAGCCAGCACATCCAACATCCGTTCGCATTTGGGCGTCAGGGGGACGATCTTGCTCTGGTTGACCTCACCGACCACCGTGACCGTCGACGACACGTTGTTGACCAGCCGAACCAAAATCTGCGGATCATGGGTCTTCCCCACGAGGCGGTCGTGGATGGTCTTCTCGATCTCTGACAATGTCAGCCCCGCCACGCGGATCAGACCGGCAAACGGAACATTGATGGTGCCGTCCTTGTTGACCTGCTGATCGGGCAGGCTGGTGGGGCCGGTGTTGGACTGGATGCCGCTGCCGCTCAGCGCCTGGGCGGTGGTGGTGCTGAACAGGGCCGCCGGGGGCGTTTCCCAAATGGTAATGGACAAGACGTCGCCGGGACCGATACGCTGGCCCCCACTGCGGCAGTCGCCCCCGAGGGAAAGAAGCGTGTTTTTGTTGAGGCGCGCAAGTTGGGCGCGCGTGACCTGCTCGTTGACGTCAACGATAGTCACATTCGGCGTCGGCTGGTCCTTGGCATTGATGGCGGAACGAGTCGGTCCGCTCGCGGGCAGGAAAGAAGAGCACCCCGGCAGAAGAACCAATAACACTGGCAAAACAAAAAGCAATTCCCGCCGGATGGCGTGACAACGCATAATAATATCCTCACCCACAGCTACTACCGCCTTCGCTCCCCGGAGCCCATCGGCCTCTCTGGGACCATCTCCCACATTCCACAAATACGGTATTGGCTTTGCCAATCTTCGAAAATCAACCGAAATGTCAAGTTGATTGCCATGCTTCAGACACGAAGGAGGCTCGATACGCCCCCTTGCAAGAGCTGTCCGACCATGACACCCTGGCGTCAATTCAGCAAGCGAGGAAAACATGCGCGCCCTTTGCGTCATACCGGCCCGGTACGCTTCCACCCGGCTGCCGGGGAAGCCTTTGGCCGATATCCACGGTCAGCCCATGATCCGACGCGTCTACGAACGGGCAGCCCAGGCCGGCCGGATCGCGGATCTGCTCGTGGCCACGGACGACGCACGCATCCGTGACGCGGTCCTGGCTTTCGGCGGCAAGGCCCGGCTCACCAGCCCGGATCATCCCTCCGGCACCCACCGGGTGGCCGAGATCGCCGCCGCCCTCCCGGCCGACATCTATGTCAATGTGCAGGGTGACGAGCCGTGCCTCGACCCGGCCGACATCGACCGGCTGGTGGACGCCCTGGCCGCCCATCCCGACTGGAGCCTGGCCAGCCTGTGCCACGTCTGCACGCCCGAGGCCCTGGCCAATCCCCACGTGGTCAAGGTCGTGTGCGCCCACGACGGCCGCGCCCTCTATTTCAGCCGCGCCCCCATCCCCTACCCCCGGGAGCCGGGGCCGGCGCCCCTGCGCCACAT
>Ga0268360_1000917_pt1 | contig 37847 bp, 39 predicted proteins | sample BioMet11_FD_192465 | JGI IMG/M metagenome (GOLD analysis project Ga0268360, IMG submission 192465) | Sewage microbial communities from Oakland, California, United States - Biofuel 11 (Illumina Assembly) | ecosystem: Engineered > Wastewater > Sewage > Unclassified | place: USA: California... | reverse complement strand
TCTGTTTATAGGACCGTAGCTCAGGGGGAGAGCGCTTGCTTGACACACCACAAGCGTGATTTAACCCCTTAAAATCCTTCCAAAAGCCCCTATCACAAAGTGATCCTGTTGGCGAAGTGCCAACGGGGTCTTTAGTCTTTTTTAGGGCTGGGATTCGTACGTTGGCGTGGCTTTGGTCAGCCGTTGGCGCGACTGTGGCGGTGACTGGAAATCTCTTTTCTTTTTTCGATTGTATGGATACGGTCCGTCAGTAAGTGGCTGCAGTCACCGCTAGTCACCATGGCTATGGGATTGGGATAAATCTTTTCGGTAGATTTGATTAAAAAGTATCCTCTTTTAGAAAAGTAGTGTTTCGGCAAGTCTAGGGCGTTGCCTTTTGTCTATTTTTAATAACCAGTTGTGTTGATTCTATTTTTTAAAAAAATAGAATTGTCCTATTGGAGATTGTTATGCGCGTTTTGTCAGTCAGCTTTGACATATCTACAGAAAATTCTGTTGCAGATGTCCTCGAGATTTGTTTGTTGTGGCGCAAGAAAAACACTTTTACTGCGATAGGTAAAGAGATTGATTCTATTCGAGATTATGCGAAAGAAGAAGTAAGTCTTTCCTGTGATTCTGAGCAAATTGACATACATTTGATACATAAAGATGATTATGATTTTGGCTATTTTTCAAGCATAATGATTTCTGGGGAAGAAACCTGGACTTCTGTTTGTTTGGCAAGAAAGAATGCTGATAAATTTATACTTTCTTTTACTATGGATTACGAGCATTCCAGTATCCAATTTGCGACTCCAGATGTTAAAAAACCATATGTTTTTAAACTTTGGAAGGAAAAGCTAAAGCCTGCTGCAGATGGTCTTTTTTTGATAGATGGGAATGCAAAGTATTTGGTTGATGAAGATTCTGGTCGGGATATTACCAATGAGATCATCGATCAAGGGCATAGTTTTTCTCTGCCTATAATTTATGTAAGCAAGAATCGAAAAAATAAATCTTTTGTTGATCCTGATAAACTCGCTGCATTGACTTATGGCATGGCCCATGTGGTGGTCGCTCCTCGAGTTGATTTTGTTAGAGACTGCTGTGCTAATACCGAGATTCCTCATGATGGTGCAATTGCATGTTTTGATCGATGTGCATCTGATCCCTGGGTTTTTTTGCCCAAGGACGCTGATCTTGAGATGATTTCGGTAAAGCGAATTTTTAATAGGGTCCGTTTTTTTTGGATAGCGAAGCAAATGCCAGTTTCATGTTCCGTTGAATTTTATAAAGATGTGATGTTTAGAGATAGCATTGATGCTATTTGCAATGAGAACCGTGCTGTAATAGCTCGAATTCGAGGAGAGTATGAGCGGCGGATTGGCGAAAAGAATGCATTGATACTGAAAAAAGAGTCTGAATACAAAGCTTCGATTGCTCACCAGCTAAAAAATGGAATAGATCCTGATGCCAGACCTTTGTTGTTTTATGGTGAAGAATCTGATTTTTTCGATTATGAAATTTTCGACACAGTCGTTGAGGCTCTTGCCAAATACCAAAATCAATTTAATCCTGGTTCTCGAGTTGTTTCTAGGGAAAGTTGTATCATACATGATATCATCGAAAACAACTCTGTTAAAGGCGTTCGAGAGACAAGACGTAATGAGCTGAAGGCTATTTTTAAGACCGAAGCTGGTTTGGATGCAAAAAAGACTTCCCGATTGAGAGATATTGGTTTTGAAGTTGATGTCGATGGCGAAGGGCATAAATATATTCAATTTATAGGGAACAATAGATTCCGTCGTGGTGTCTCTGGATCGCCTAGTGATAGTAAACATGGCGGGAAAAACTTGTCAGCAGACCTTTGTAAATTGTTTTTGTGACATGTTGTAATTTTCTGTTTAGAAGGTACGTTTTCGATATTCTCTATCTCTGCTGATTACGGCAAAGTATTAATCGCTGTATTTGGCATCAAATTTGGGCTTGTTTTAGTTTGTTAATGGAAAAATATTACGGTGAACCTCCGTCTCCAGAGGTCCACCTTCTCTACCTACATCGCTGCCGTCTCCTTCAGCTTCTGCCAAACACCGGTCCCAACGACGCTTCTGAATCCCCCGCTCGCCTTCGGCTTCTCCGCCAACTTCTTCTTGAAGTTATCCCGAAGCATTTCAATGTCATCGAGAATAATGTGAAAATGCGATGAGTTGGAACGCGCTTTGGATAGGGGAGGAGCTGTCATCGGCAGTGACAGGACTGTGCTGGCCAAAAACGAAGGAAAGCGCCCTTTTCGAGGCCCCCCTGGACCAGGATCGCAGAGTGCTGCCATCGCCAAGGTCATTTTCCACTCCAGATCGTCAATATCCTTCATGTGCGACGTGCCCGGTCAGGACTGAGGAAAAGCCCACCATCTCCGCCATTTTCGCCAGCGCAGAACCCTGCGGTTGGGATTCTCGTTGCCAACAGCCACCGATTTGTTAAAATCAGCACCATCGGCAGTCCGCATCCACCTCCCCCTGGACCTGGGCTGTCCACGGAAATCTGTTAAAAATTGTTTTGAGAGAAATAAAAATGATGAGGAATCCATGTTTAGGGCGTTATGTTATTTTTTTTGAATAAAAATAATCTGCAAGCTGGAGGCATTTGGTGTGAAAAATATCTCATTAACAAAAAGTGCAGGAGTGGCACTTGAGACTATGCGTGAAGTTGATCGTGAGAGGATTGAGCACGTTATTGATCGGATTGCCGAGAAAAACCCAAAAATTTTTTTCGAAAATAGTAAAAAGCTCTTGTCAAAGTTTAAAGACCTTTATGAATTTAAAGTGGATGATTTTCGTATTATATATAGGGTGAGCACGGTAGAAGGAGAGTCTCGTATTGAAATTATTGATATTGCGCGAAAAGAACGTATGGCATATTTGTCTTCGGGGAAAAAATGAAATCTTTTATAGATATAGATTTCGACTTGAATCAAGCTGAGCAACAATTCCAGCAATTTAAGAATTTGATTTGCGCTAGCCAGTCTTTGACTGAATCAAAAGATATTATGCCTTTTTTTAAAAGGAATCATCATTTGACCGCTATGCTTGGTTGGTTTATCGGTGATATCGTACGTCCAGATAAAATAGCTTTTGAATATGATTTATTTGGTGATTTTAGGTGTGATATTGTTGTTGGTGACTCTTCACAGTCGACATTTGTGTTTATTGAATTAGAAGACGCTTGTGATAACAGCATATTCGAGAAAAACGGTCAAAAGGCCACGCGAGATTGGGGAAAAAGATTTGAGCATGGATATAGTCAAATAATTGATTGGTTTTGGCAGCTGGATTGTATGAAGCATACCCCAAAATATAAAAATATGTTTAATAGCGACTCTATTGAGCGGTATGGTATGCTTATAATTGGACGGGAATCGTTTTTTTTAAACGATGAGTCAGAGCGTTTAAAGTGGAGAAAAAGACATGTTGTAGTTGATTCGACTAAAATTCCATGTTTTACTCTTGACGATGTCTGTGATATTATTGAGTTAAAAATTGGGACATACCAATCACCCTAAGTAGTCCGTTATAGGCTATCGTTTTAGATAGCTATTTAAATATGCGTAGGTTGTTTGGTGAACCCCCTTCTCAGGAGGTCCACCTTTCTCACCTACACCGCAGATGTCTCCTTCAGCTTGTTCCACCCGGCAGTCCCGACGACGCTTCGACCCGCCGCTCCCCCTCGGCTCCACCGCCAGCTTTTTCTTGAAGTTATCCCGAAGCATTTCACTATGATCGACAAGAATTTTGAAAATCCAATACATTGGCGTTGCCATGTCTCAGTCTTCATGGGTAAAAAGGCGAACCTCCTGGCTGGGGAAGTTCACCTTGCTTGAAATGGTTATGACGATTGTTGTGATTTTAGTTTTTGATATGCAGCAGTTCCGACAAGGCATAATGAATTTTTTGGTTTTTCCCGTTTTCGCAGCCGAAGTGGGAGTCGGATTCACAGGATCCTGAGAGTTCCCGGTCCAAAAAACGGCAGAATCAGTGTCATTGATGGAAATACAGGGGGTGGCGCTCCTTTCCCTTGCATACCTGGACCTGGGGCTTTGGAAATTCCCGCGTCATCTCCACCATTACCGCCAGCGCAGACTTCTGCGTTGTGGGTTTTCATCGCCACCACCCGCCGATTTGCTAAAATCTAAACCGGCTCATCCCTGGTTTCTGGCTGGCCCTGAACCAGGGAATTGTCCTTCGCAATCTGTTAAAAACAAGGTGAACCTCCGAATGTGGAAGTCCACCTTGCTCATCGCAAATTTAACTATGAAAACTAAAGACCTAAACTATTCCAGAAGTCATCATCGTCTTTTTTTATCTTGCGCTTGATAGATTCGTTGTCTTGCAAGAAGTGCGAAAATGAAGTGTATAAATCTTTGACTGGTAAATAATATTTCTTATAGGCTTCGGGAGAAATTACCCAGTTGCTGCCATTTGGACATCTAAAAGTCTTCTCAGTGAGTAAACAAGTTCTTTCTTGCATGAAAATTCCTTTTGATCCTTATTTGTTCATTGACAATCGACAGAAGAAGGCGAGCTCTCGCCTGGAGACTTGCCTTCTTCAACTGTGATTCTTGTGGCTTAAATAATTCCTGGACCATCGCCATCTTGTAAATCTCCTAAGAATAATACGACTCAATGAGTTTTAAGATATCATCCAATTCTTTGTAAGGCTTTGGCTTAGCGGTGGATGGGCAGTACCTCCTGTTCTGCCATCCTTTCGTCACCATCCAATGGTTTGTTTTCTTTAAATGAGTTACATAAGTACGACTACGATAAGCTCCGTTGCTGTCCTTAATCATGCGATACATCCTTTTCTTAAGATGTCGTAAAGGGTTCAATGAAAAGAGGGGTGGGATACCTCTGCAAAGATATCCCACCTCCAAACGCTAACTGGCCATTAACTCAGGCAACAACCGGACAGCACGCTCCTTCTCCCCAGACATGTAGTGGTAATACGTGTCTGCGGTGAGCTTGACTGTGCTGTGGCCCATCATCTTCGACACTGCTGCCAAGTCGGCACCTTTATTGAGTAACGTTGTAGCGTATAAATGACGCAAATCATACATTCTAGTTTGGTAGGTGATCCCCGCACGTTTACAAGCATTCTTGAAGGACTTTCGAATCGTCGTCAGCCCTCGGCCCATGTACTCGATGACGAAGCCGGACACGGATTCGTCCCGGGCTAGCTCCATCCTCTTCAGGAACTCTGGGTTAATCGGAACTGTCCGATAGGATTTAGTTTTGCTTGCATAAATCCTGACAGTACCTGCTTGGAAATCCACGTCATCCCACCGCAAGGACAGGAGTTCTGATTCACCAGGACGAGTACCCAGATTGAAGCAGACCTCCATGGCCCACTTAAGATGGGGCTCTGCATTCGCCATGATCTTCTTGGCGTCGTCCAGGGTCAGCTTCAAATCCCAGGGCTGGACCTTGGGCTTCTTCCAATTTTTAAGGGGATTGACGCGGGTGAAGCCGTTGTCGATGCCGAAATGGAAGATGAAACTCAAGTAATCGCAGTACTTGTTGACTGTGTACTGGGACCGTTCTTTCCCCGTGCTCTCACTGACACCTTTGAAGTGCAGGATAAACGGGATCATATCCCCTTGGTAGGTAAGGGAATCCACTGGCTTGTCTCCGATCACAGGTACAAACTGGTTCTCCAGCAGGCGCTCGATGTTCCGAATGTGCTTCTCCGTCCGACCGGATGCTCGCATATGATCCAGGTAACGGTGGCCAAGCTGCGACAGGGGCATCCCCGCCGACTGCTGGACCTGGATCTGGTTCGCTGGCGCATCCGATGTGCTCACTGTGTGCGCCACCTGGACAGATGCGGTCACAGTCTCCGGATCAGGAATCGGCTGCCCGTTTTCCAGAGCTTCCTGGATCGCCTGCTCAAGCGCTTCGGCTCTGGCTTTCCCAAGATCACCACGTCCAAAGGACTTGTCGTGTCGTTTGCAGTTCTCGTCATGGTAATAGACCATCCACCGCTCATCACGTTGATAAACGCCCATAAGCACCTCCACGTGCAAGTGAATTGAGAGATTCGAAAGGAACGAATTGATTTGAAAGAGAGCAAAGAAAGGAGCTTTATGCTCCTTTGCTGGAACTTAGATTGAATGCATCAAGATTTCTTCAACTTCTTCCTGCTGTACGCCGATGTACCTCCTTGTGATAGAAGGTGTGCTGTGATTAAGTCGTTTGGACAAAAGCTCCCAGCTTACACCGTAGGTTTTTCTTTGATGGTAGCACCACGTTTTCCTTAACGTATGTGCTCCCGCATTGATCTTAAGATTGATCTCATCACACCACCTTTGCACCATCATGGTGACGGCATATGTGGTTAGCGGATAGTTCCTGCCTTTACGGCTTTTGAAAAGGTAGTGGTCATCCTGTGGTTTTGCGTATCCCAAGTAGTTGTCTAAAGTTTTTCTTATCTCCTTGTTCATGATGAAGACGTTTTCTTTTCCTGTCTTCTTTTCCTTTAGGCAAACTCGTTCGTTGATGCCAACGTATCTGACATCTGCAACTTCGAGGGCTAGCAGGTCTTGTACACGGTGCCCAGTATTGATACCCATAGTAAAAAGTAGTAAATCCCTAGGCCGATTCACCAGGAGCTTCTTAATGCTCTTGATGTCTTTCATGTTGATGATGGGTTCGACTTTCATGAATAACTCCTTTTGTAAGAATGAATCCAGTTCCAGGAGATTGAAATCGTACATTCAAAAGCTAGGGCTTTGGCGGGGGCTTCCCCATGCTTGCTGTAACTCGTTGAAGTTCAACAGCTTCCCATAGAAAAGCACTCCAATGTACGATTCTACCTATTACCGTTCTTTCCAATAGTTATTCCATATCTGTATGAATTGATTCAAATGCCTGGAACAGGAGCCAATAATTATCTATCTGCGAATCTAGCTATTACGTTCGCAGGAGATAAAAAGCTTGTTCTTGAAACAATAAAATGCCACCTCCTTAAGGCGTGGCATTGGTTACACATTGCAGTTAGATCACCGTCAGGATGATCTTGCCATCATCAGTGGTGACGACGAACTCGTCGCCTTCCTTGAGCTCCAAGTCTCCAAGGTCCACCTTGTTGATGTTGAAACGTACCTCACCTTTCTTGTTGACGTAGGGACGACTGGAGCTTTTCAAGTACAATCCTTTGACGTCGTAGTAGGTCCTATCCTGGCTGATAAGCTTGAGAACGAAGTGCTTGAGCGTCGGCTTATTGCCGATACCCATTCTTTCCATGATAGTCTTCGCATCAAGACCTTCCTTGATAAGACCCCGAAGCACCGAAGCATTGTACTTGGACTCAGGCCGTTTGGTTGCTGTCGAAGTATCGTTTGAAGGTGACTCCAAAGCTTGATCTTTCTTGGATGACATGGTGACTCCTTTGTATTTAAAGTCAGGATACCAATACAATATCTATACTACTGAACAATAAGAACATACTGCATATCTGGAGCTGATCCTGACTATGAAATTTTCAATGAGCTCATGTCGAAAACGCACATTGGCGCGAGGATGGCTCCTACGGGATTTTCGGGCCCGAGGTAGGTCCACCTATAGGGAAGCCCCGGAAAACGCAGGAGACGGGAGATTTGAAGGGGTATCTCCAGGGATAGGGGGACATCCCATTTCCCCTGGACAGCTGGAACCTTTCCCAGTTCCAGGTCCTGGTCATTTTCCAAAGCAAATGTTCATCTCCAAACAAAAGCTGCAAGAAGACGGGGAAGCTAACCCTCCCCGTGTTCCTATGGGTTAAAGTGATCTTTTTACGACTACTATTAGAGCTTGCTTGAGTATTTCCCTTGTTATCTTCGATCCTATGATGATCATGATAACTCTCAAAACCATAGCTCCTCCCATTATGGCAGTATGTTGGAATTCTCCTTCATAAAGAACAAAGCCCTCGACTCGGAAAAGCCAAGGGCCTTGCTCAGACACCGTACAGTGATGATCAATATCTATCTGTAACTTTTAAAATAACATTGACTTTGACATGAAGAATGTTTCAAGAGTAAACAGATATACGAACAGAAACTATAAAAATTATTTTGTGTTAGAAATATTTATAAGATGTCAGTCCAGTGACATTTGCAAACATTGGCTGAATGCAAAACTAGTATTGGTAGCTGTTGATGTTCAGGAGTATTTCCATCTGTCATCAAAGTGCCTATTATTTCGCAAGACTCATTTTCATTCCAAAGGATGCAGGACTCCCGAAGTCAAATCTCAGGATCAATGATAAAACTAGACTAATCATCAATAGTTTCTTGCTCAGAAGAATAAAAACTAGTGCAAACAGAAGCTCTGGTGTAAATGTCATCAATGGTTCTGTTACAGGCAGAACAAAAGAAACTATCTGATCCTTTTTCAAAGTCTCCAGATGGCTCACAAAAATCACATTGAGTACACTTGATATTCCTTGATTCAGCTTGAAGTCTTTGTAATTCAGGAGAATTGGATTCAACATTATTGGTGACAACTACAGAAGATGGAGACAAAATACTTGCTTCAAAAGTTGGATCATGTGTTTGGATCGTATCTGAATCAATATTTAATGACTCGAAATTAGATTCGTTACTGACAGAATCAGGATCACCAGCATGACCTGTAATGTCAAATGGGCAGAACACTGCTGGATCAAGATTAAAGGTTTTCAGGAAGTCAAGGAAGACCATGTCGCTAGCTCCTTCGTATGTTTATGCGTCGAATTTTTCATCACACTGATCCAGGAACAGCCTGGACCTTCGACATACCAAATTACGAAATTTTTTTGACCCACCACCTCCCCTTTTATATATTATATATGATTCATTATTATAATAATATATAAATAAAATATTTTAGTAATTTAGTAAGTATAATAAGAGTCACAGGCACATGTTTATCTTTAACTAGAAAATGACAAGTAGACGGAAGTTGAAAAATTTCGTCAGAACTAAAAATAAAGGACTAGTTATTCACTGTGTTTACTAAACATTTTTTATTGATGCAGTACAGATTCGATTTAGTCATACTTGTTCCATTCAAAGTCCCCGGAATAGGAACCTGTTTTTGATATCCTCTTGAAGAGCCATCAGTGACAAGCCATCCTTTGGCTTTCCAGAGTCTGACAATTTCATTGATTTTAAGTCCATTCTTTCGGAGTATATCGTCTAAGCATTGTCTACTGAATCCGATGAATGTCCAGTTGTCATTGCCTTGGTTATCCCAGTAAGCATCGAACCTGTCGCCAGACCATGGGATATTTTGATGGACATAATCTGGAGAATATATTTTGCCTGGATTGCTCTTGATCCAATCATCGACATATTGAACAGCCTGAAGTCCAATGTCAGCTGATGATGCTTCATATCTAGACCTACCCCAAACAGATTCAAGCAATTTGAGGACTGGCTTATCTCTTCTCAGTCCAGGGATTGCAGCATGGATAATCGGGATTGCTGTTGCTATAGCTGCAAAGTATTCGCCAAGTCTCATTTCAATTGGAGTCATATCTTCAAATTGAGTCAACATCATGTTTGCTTCTGCATAAGCTTTCTTCCACAGAGACCATTGATCACGATGGTCCAGGATGAATTGAACCAAGCAAGGTCCAGCGTGTCCATAATGATCGGCGATGGTCCATTTGACTTTGTTCACAACAGCTTTACTTTCAGAGTCAGTCTTGAGGAAGGGGTTTCCCCAAAGATCTATAATCCTGCCACGTGACCCGCCATCACTGCTCAGGTCCAGGCTAGGGCTTTCTCCAGTAGAGAAGAGGATGGTTCTGAACGGCTGCACCCGATCAGACCCATGGATTGTCGCCCGTCCTTTGTCCAGGCCAGACGCGATCATGTAGATGGTGTCGGTGACAAGGTCACTCCCGAACTTACTCTTTTTGTTCTGCATTCTTGCCAGTTTAGTTTCGTCTAAGAAAAGCGGCAGACCATTGAGCAGGGCAGCAACTCTGCCAATGCGATTGTCCGTCCCATTCCAGGTGTTGAGGAAGGAACCGGCATTAAACGATGGATTCCCCCAAGCCGAAGCGGCAAGCATCAGGGCAGTTGTTTTCCCTGAAGAACTGGGAGCGCAAAGTTCCAAAGTGAAGTTATCCACCCCCAGGATCGGAAGAAGAGGTGCTGCCAGGGACGTGTACAAAGCAAATGCGACATCGGGATAATCCAGCAGTTCGTTGACGAGTGAAATCCAAGTAGGGAAATCACCTTTCCATGCAAAGCCGGCTGCGAATTGTTCATCACCCTGGTCAGCCCCTTTAAAACGAACGACGGAGGGTTGACCGGGAGATTGCTGCATTGAAGTATCAGTTAAGTACGAATGACCCCATAGAAAACCCGACATGTCATCTGTCCAGCCCAAACGGCTTTCGACCAAAGACTTTGGAATGTTATTGATATTTATCTGTTCATATTCCTGGAGATAACAAATGATATGGTCTGCATTGACACTTGTGACAGGTAAATTGTAATTTGAAAGCTTTACAATATTAGACTTTGTTGCAATGTCACAGCGCTCAACCTGTAAACTGTGCCATTTGCCTTCAATTTTCCATGTTAGCTTTACATAATAAATATTAGTATTCTTATTGCGTGATATTTCTTCAATAAAAATAGGATATGGTGATATTTTAAAACCACCAGAGTCACTTGTTTTTATGATGCTTCCATTCTTAGCAAGTTGGTATCTTTGTGGAAGCACAACTTCCTTTTGGACTGGAGCGTCAGTGACTCTCTGCCGAATGACAATTGGTTCTGTTTGCTCTGTAGAAGGAGATGTAGAATTTTGATTGCTTAATTTCTTTGTAGAGTTATTTGACATATTGTCGGCCCTTGATACTGGGCCACCAAAAGTATTCTTGATGGCCCATGCAAGTTAGAGTTTCAACTAAGTCTGGTATATTTATTGGCAGTGGTATAGTGCTACAATCAATTATCATCAGTTACAGCGCTTGAAAACTTTGTATAGCTTCTGATGTTTTCTTTGCCAATAAATTCCCGATACCTGTAGACTGTAGCTTTTGAATATCCTGTAAGCTTTACAATTTCAAATACCGTCACTGGAATATTATGTTTTTGAAGATAAGTAATAGCGTATTCAATTTGGTTTTTTGTAAATTGTTTACGAAGCGTTGCATTCCGTTGTACTCCTGTCAGTTGTCTTAATTTAGACTGGTCCATATGCCTCTCCTTTGTTTATTGATTGTGTGTTTGCTGGAACATCTTGTGATAAAAACCTGTCTTAAAATATTTTAAAAAAATCTTATGACCATTGCATATCTGTATTTTTTTGTTTCTCATGGAATGTTTCGTGAGAAAGAATCAGAAATGATATCATTGAGAAGAATTGACTGGCAATGACTAACGACAAGGCAAATACAGGTCAGGCTGATAAGTGTAAATTTACTGTTTCGGTTGCTCCTGGAGATTGGAAAGCTCCGTTTTATTTGTGAGAGTGTTTATTGTGTTTAGTTTGCAACCATATATTTTTATATAAGATATGGCTATTATTTCTTAGGATTCATCTATTTGACATTTGCTGCTGGGTGCCTAAGCTTTTCTGTGATATAAAAGCTATACCTACTCCATTTGAGTATCTCAATTAAAGAATGGACCATTACTCAGCAGGTCTGAAGCAGTTTAAAGCAGAACACGAGGGCCAGGGAGATTTTCCGATGGGCTGCGATCTATGGAAGGCGAACTGAGAGCGTGGGGCACATCCTGGACCGATTTTTTCAGCGGATGCATTTGAAATGTCCAAATGTCCAAAACCAGCCCAGGAGAGACTATCGCGATAGAAATTAGGCTGATAACACGATCCGCGGCTTGCGGAGGGAAACTTGCTGTCAGCAAAATTGGGGAGAAGGTTTGAACTAACAGACAAGGGAGAGGTGGCTGCCCCCTCCCTTGTCTTCTGCCCAGGATGGCTGGTGATGCCTATTACCGCCCCGATTCTCCTTTCAGCCAGACCACGGAGCTTGCATCCCCACTGAAATCCTTCCCGTCACTGTAGACGAGGATTTTGAGGAGGGGCTTGAGTCCGGCACCGGCCGCAGCCACATTCAAATTTCCGATCAATCTGGCGGTGTAATCAAGGTGCTCCCGCTCTCCGCGAATGAACCGGACTTCGTTGGCGATGCTGGAAAACCCGGCAGCAGCGAGGGCTTCCTGGCACAGGCTGAGTCCGGGGCCACGCGGATTAACCGGCTCGGCCCAAATCGCAACCGGATCGAATGGCTTGATCATAGCCAACATCTCTTCCAGGTCATCAGACCGGTCCGCCACGCCGGGGAGACAGGGACAGAGCATCCCAAAGATAGGCACTTTTGCTTCATGGGCGACCTGGAGAGCGTCCAAACGCTCCTTGATTGAGGATGCCTTGGGCTCCAACACCTCGGCCACCTTCGCCTTGGAAAGCGGGGCTGTGATGCTCATGCCCAAAACGACGCGATCCCGGAACTTGGCCAGCAGGTCCAACTCGTTTGCCACGGCGGCATTTTTCGTCAGGATACGCACCTGGGCCTTCGACTCGCGCAGGACCTTCTCCAGGCACTTCCGGCCAACTCCGTAGGTTTGCGCTTCCGGGCTCCAGGCATCGGTGAGCGTGCTTAGCATAACTGTGTCCGTCGGCTTCAGGGAGGCAAGCGCTCGGCCAAGCCGGTCAGGAGTCGTAGGGTCGACGACAGACTCACCGGCTGCGAAGGCCTTGAATGAAGAGCCACCATATTCATGGAAAAGGCGTGCCTTCATGCGCAGAGTCGCTGGGGTAGAGCAGTATAGGCAACCATGCCCACACATGAGGCCGACATTGAGTGCGTGGGTCGCCAAGGTTTTCTTCTCAAATTCTGGCGACCGAGTGATCGTGCATTTCCGTTCGATTATTTTGGCCATGAGGTATCCCCTCGGGGTGGTGTTTGATTGGTGACGCTAGGTGAAGTTCACAACCTGGCTTAGCTCAGGTCACATGGGAAGCCGATCTTGCGGATATTGCGCTGGATCAGCCTGTCCAGGCCCGTGCGGGAGCGGTCGTCGACGAACCATCGATGGAACTCGTACGTGATGGCCACGTTCCGCATGATCGAGGCGCGCAAGTGACTCGTGAACAGCGCCGGGTTGGCTTTCCCAAGGGCATCAAGCACGCTGGCAAAATGCCCGTTGATCGTGGTCAGGCTCCACTCCTGGAAGAAAACCTCAGCGAGGCCATGGGTAGCTACCACGTATTCGAAGAAGTGGTTCACCTCCTGGTGGCTGTAGATACTGAGGGGGCCGAACGAGTCAGCATATTGGAGGTTCATCCCAGCGCGGCGGCGTGCGATTTCTTGCTGGACAAATCCGATGAGCCGTTTGTCTCCGTAGGCATGCTGCAGAATAGCCGCCGGCGCGTCGACGAGGTTATCGTAGACAGACAGCCCATTCCCGGTGAATTCGAAGAGCGGGATATCCTTCCCCACCCTCGTCGACTGGAGGGGATTGATGGAGTCATAGGTGGTCACGGCCTGGGCTTCCCCTTCAAGATAGCGGTCAAAGAGTTTGTCCAGGATGGCCATCTCGAATCGGTCGTAGGGCAGGTACATGCCCAGGAAGTGCAGCGTGAAGTCCTGGTCGAACCGTCCTGCGTTTAGGTAGTCCAGGAGGCAGCGATAGGCCATGCCGATAAACGGGCTGAACCTGATCCCGGTGATGCCCCGCAGGGCGACCATGCCGCCGATGGCGCGGTGCCGGATAATCCGGTTGAGCTCGTGCTTCTCGTACAGGGTCTTCCAGATTTCATACTGGGCCGGCATCTTGAAGTGCCACACGAAGCTGAAGCGCTCCAGGGCGACTGGATCATTGAGCAGGATGTCACGGGCCGAGGACAGGGCGTAGTCGTTAAACTCCATGATCTTCTGCCGGGTGTTCATCTCCGAGAACACCTTGCTCCAGGGGATGTCGAGCGAGAAAACCTTGTCAAAGGCCCCAGAATTCAAACGGAGCATGGCATTGTAGCATTGGATAAATCTACGGACCGCAGTCGGGTGAACCGCGCCCTGGATGATTGAGTATCCGCCTGAATCAATGAAGATTTCTCCATCGACGGGCCGCACATAACGCGCCGTATAGTCCTTGATCGATTCGAGCGCTGCATTAAGGGTATGAGTGTTGAAGTTGTCTTGGCGCATGCCCTCGATAATCGAGTACAAGGCCATCTTGTTCTCGGCCATGATGGCGTGATCATAGTCGATGCGCCCCTCCTTCGGCTTGCTTGCAACATGTACGTATTTCATGGATTATTACTCCGTGAGGGGCCATGACACTCGCCACAGCCCCTGTAAGTGAGAGTCCTTCGCTTAGGCGGCTACCAAATCGAGCCACTCAAGAACGATGAGGTCCACGTCTATATCCAGCAAGTTAGTGACTTGGAGGATGTACCGACCATTCATCTGTCCGAGACGGAGGGTCTGTTTCTTGCCAAAGTAGCGAAAGGCAACTCGGGACATGAGCACCATGTTCGGGCAATGACTGGCGAGCCGATCCGCCATGCCGGGTGTGAAAGTGTAAGGCGCACCCTGCCCCTCAACTCCGATCTGCTCCAACTGGTTGCCGTATACGGCGAGTTGGACATCGTTGCTTTTTCGGCCGATGAATGCCTTGAGATCATTCGAGGCGTACCCTGACACTTCGGTACCGATCCAGGTGATGATCGGCAGCTGGAAGTTGGTGGGGTTGGGTGTTGCTATCGCTTGAAGGTGAGCGCCTGTGTGGTCGCCACGGACATAGTATTGTTCATCCTGCAGGCAGATTTGGACATCACCCGCTCCACGGATCGATGCCATTTGCTTGATAACGGCCTTATTTGGTGTAAAGGCCATGGTCAACGGAAGCTTGATCAGGGGATTGTAGTCTGCTTGGACCAACGCTCTCCCGCTAGCGACGGGAGTGAAGAGGATCGAGTGGTTAATCACGATATTCAGCGGATCAAACTTCATGACCGTTTTGGAGCCGTTGACGAGAGCGTGGTATTCGGCCTGGGTCAGAGTATATTCCAGCGCCTGCGGTGAGCTGGGGATGTTCGAAGTGGAACTCGCAGAAGTCATACGCGGGTCTCCTTGAAGGGGCGGGGGCCGAAGCCCCCACCCTTGTTACGGATTATTATTGTGGCAAGCCGGTGGCTGTGGAGTCAGTAACAGCCGCAGGCCGTTACGGCTGGGGCTGCATCGGCGTCTTAAAGACGGTCAACGGGCTGGCAACAGCGGCAGCCGACTTAAGCACGACGCCTTTCCAGTGCCAGGAGCCAGACTTTTGCTTTTTGAAGCCCTTCTGGCCCATCAGTGTGCTGAAAAGACGCGGCTTCGCCGGCTCAACCTGGGAAGTCTTCCCCCACTGCAGGTACTCGTCATAGAGCACCCCGAGGGGGGTCGCGGCTTTCGGATTGTTCGTGTCACAGCATTCGTCCAGGAAAGCCTGCACAGTGTCCATTTCATCGCGATAGGCCTTGCTGGCATCGACAACACACTGGGGTTTGACGAGCTTTCCGCGCGTGAAGTAATGCTGAAACCCCTGCACGCCCCAATTCAGAATGCCATCGATTTCGCCCTTAAGTCTTTCAGGCAATCCCATATCAGGAGCTTCCGAGAAGTCCGCCTCAAACGGGATAACGACCAAACGTCGGTAAATGCCGTTGTCTGCCCCCGTTACACGTGGCAGGGTATTGACCGAAAAAACAAATTTAGCCGTAAGGTGGAAATCAAAAAACTCCTTGCCGAGAAACCGGGCAGTCATAATATCACCGCCGGTCACGCGTTTGACCATGGACTCGTCAAGGGATTTCCCAGTGTTGATCTCAGCGCAGGGAGCGAAACGGACTCCCAGCAAGCGGGCAATGTCGTTTCGAATGGCACGGGACTCGGATTTTATGAAGGCTTGCGACGGCATGCCCTTGGCATAATCGCCCAGGAGGTGGAAGATCGTCTCGATCAGCGTGCTTTTCCCGTTCGCACCGGTTCCAAGCATGAGGAAGAATGCCTGCTCTTTCGTTAGCCCCGAGAAAGTGAGACCCACAACTTCCTGAATGAATTTGACGAGGTCCTTGCGGCCCAGGCAGACTTGGTTAATAAACTTTTCAAACTCAGGGGCCTTCGCCTTCGGGTTGAAAGCAGCCCTGGCGTAGCGGGTAATGAGGTCGGCGGCGGTATTTTCCCGCAACTCCCCAGTACGCAGGTCCAGGACGCCGTTGGCTACCCCAAGCAGATACGGATCAAGGTCCAACTCCGACTGGGAGATACGTACTCCCTCCATATCCTTGAGAAGGTCGAGTGCCGCGTAAATGCGGCTTTTCGCTGATGAGGATTTGGCCCATTGGAGCGCTTCCTCCAGCGAAACCACCTCGTTATTGACCGTGTGGAGGGCCGTTTTCGATTGTGCCTCAGCGTAGCGCTCATCGAGGAAGTGCTTGACGAAACGTCCAAGGAGCTTGCGCCCTCCACGAGCTTCACGGACCCACCGCTTGGCATCATCGCTCCAGATGATAAACTGGCCGATCTCCGACACGTACAGGAGCTTGCCATGAGATATGCGCTCCATCATTTGAGCGTTGCCGTGATCGGTGTGGGGGAAGACGAACTTGCGGCTCGTCTTCAGATCGGGAAGGGGCGGCCCCTCGTTAAACTTGTCAAAAACATTTGTCATTGCTAATACCTCCTGCTATAAGGAATGAATTGTGGCCGTGCGGCATTCCAGGTGAATTGGAACAGCGCGGGCCGCTAATAAATGCTTACAACCTACTGAAAATACTGAGCAATAATAAAAAAGGCTTTTGGTTGGGTAAAAGCCTTTTTCAGGGGTAAGGCCTGCCCGCCGGAGTCTTGGCAGCCTCAAATGATCGGCCAGGAAATTGGGGATCAAGAGATTCTAGTCACTGATAGAGCTAGTGGAGTTTTTTCGGATATGCCAAAAACATTTCCTTTCTATTGCCCTCAGTTTGATTTTACAAATTCCATCGTTTATGATGTTATCACAAAAACAGTAACCGAATTTTTGGAAGTGAATGACGACGCAACAGAATTGATCGATTCAAATACGCTCGCCGTGCAAAGCGATCAATATGTCGAAATATTAAAAAACTTTATTGGAGAAATAAAAAAAAGGCTACTTTCGGTTGAATGTAGTCAAGCTGCAAGTACCATTAGCGCTTATTTAACCTCAAAAGAACAAGATGATACTATCGAAAAATACTACGCAATTACAAAAGTTTTCGCGTCTATAAAGTCATCGGTACTTGAGGAGATAAGTCCAGATGACAAATTGATCCAAGCCCTAGCCGATGCAGTTTTGGGTGAAGACGAACAATGCTTAAGCAATGCCGTTTATCTCTTGAAATATTTTGGAACTAATACTGAATCCATCCAACAATACTTTGCGAACATCATCATAAATGACATGCCGTCGCTTTTAAAAATGTGTTTCCAGTCTATCGGCGTCAATGGGATGAGATATTTTGTATATTGCATCATCGAAGATCCTGGCACAGGATGTGACATCAAGACCTCGGCAAATTTGCGGATTTATTGCGAGTTGTTTTGCTTGTACATCAATCTTTTAAATGACACCCCTCGTTCTATCAGTCAAAAAACTATTTACCCTATAGTTTTCGCCTTAATGAAGGCTGCATATTACGATGGACAGATAACTAGAGAGCGAGAATTTTATTCGCACGAATCTCTTCAAACTATGGGATCTATCGGAATAAGTAACTCAATGAAGACAAGCGTTAATGCTTCCAAAAAAGAAGCATTATACGACGAAGCAGAAGAAGAAATACGGAAAAGATACGAAGGTGGATCTCTCTTGCTGCACAACAAAATGGCTGAAGAAATCATGAAATGTGATAGATTTAAAAACCTTGCAAAAGGCCGTTTATTGGATATCGCTAAAGGTGAAGCAGAAAAAGAGGATTGGTTCGCGGCAAGAAAAAGAAGGGCAATGATGGGTAACTAAAGACCTGCAATCTAACTAACGTCGCAATGCAACTATGATAAGTTCCTGCGGCTTAAGTTTTTCTATGGTTGCTTATAGATGTGGATGCGGCCTCCAAAGTTTATTCGACAATCTTCGAAGATTATTTTTTTGATGCATCTGAAATGTCCAAATGTCCAAAGCCAGCCAAGACAGTCGGCAATTGGACAGAGAGGTATGGCTTAACCCCAAGCCAAAACGGACATTCCGCCATACCTGCCCCCTCCTGGCAGAGGGCCAGCCGGGGGAGCTAAGGGCCCCAGGGCAAGGGGGAAACCCCAGGACGGGGGCCTAGGGCGCGAATCCAGGGGCCAAGTGAAGGTAGGCCCGGGGAAGGCGGATCAGGAGGCCCCATGGACCACTGGGGACGGGTAAATCCCCGATGCCGTGGTGCTCACTCCGTCAGATTCCGCGCCTTCACCCGCTCCAGGGCTCGATCAAGCAGCCATGGATGCGCGGCCCCAGGGGATGTATGTCGGGCTGTCACCATCGACGCCTTTTTTTCAGGCGATGCATCGGAAATGTCCAAAAGTCCAAAATTTTTAAATCGTAAATATTTCAATATTTTACTGTTAACACGCTGAATTTATAGCCCTTATCTCATGCTGCGGACATTTGGACATTTGGATGTATCCTCGAAAATCGGACGCGACGGCGAGGTGTGTCCATGGGTTCGGATGGCAGAGTGTAGCCATTACCTCCGTTGTTTTCACACTAAATTCCCACTTCACCCCCTATTCCCGAGATCAAGTGCTCGAAAACGCGACTTCGGTCTTTTCAGTTTCCCACATCGCGGTTGGAATGAGCTCAATATCCTGAATCCGTCACCACTTTTGTTCGAAATGAAACGTAGCAATTCCATCGTATTTTCCGATGAAATTGCCACACGACACCAGGAACCAATCTGGCGCATGGGCCAACCATCTGGAGCAAATAAAGTAAATAATGCTGAAGGATATTGGGAGAATCAATGCTGGCGGCGAGCCAGTGGCGCAGGTGATCCACAGGAAAACCCACAGATGACAAGTCGGCCAGGGTAATTTCCCGACCCGCCGTATCTCGCTCAGGCTGCACCCGCGCCTATCCTGGGTCAGGAATCAGGCAAGATGTCACCCGACATGTGGACCCGCGTGTAGCAAAACGAATGGCCGACCCCAGTGGTCAGCAGGTGGTGATTTGCGAGAGCTTCAACGTCATCATGACCCTGTTGATGGTTTCCATGGAGAAGTCATCTAATAATATCGCCCTTATTTCATGTAATCCGATTGGTGCGCTGTCGAGATGGTTTGTCCTGAGTGCCATGATGATCCTGTTGATTTCGTTCTTTGAAAAGTCATCAGAGAGGATAGCTCTGATGTCGGTAATTCTGAAAATTTGAGATTCGATCTCGAAATTATTCACAGTTCTTCTCCTGTAGGTTTATGCATTCAGGTAGAGGTTGTTAATTTACCGATCACTATTGACCATTAATCAACTGAAGTGCCATCTTTGGCATCGAGTTGGCCTGGGCCAGCATAGCCACAGCTGCTTGGGATAATATCTGTTCCCGAACAAATGTAGTCATCTCTTGGGCAACATCGGTGTCCGATATTTGAGATTCTGCTGCCTGAAGATTCTCTGCTTGAATCTGTAGATTGGAGATCGTATTCTCAAGGCGATTTTGTGTTGCTCCAAGATTGGCTCGAATTTTATCTTTTTCAATCATTGCGCTATCTATTTGAGCTAGGCTAGTTTGAGCTCTTGTTTGAGTAGAAATATTTACCATTGGGCTGTATACTCTTGCGAGTACATTATCGTCCCCTGTTGAATTCGAAGAATAGGTAACGATAAATCCACCAGAAGCCATACTCGAAATGCTTTCTCCGTTTTGATCGCCTACTTCTGAAATGTTTACAATTTTATTTGAATCAATTTTATTTCCATTGTTATCGTAGATCTGAGTATAGGTGGCACATAAGTCGCTGTCTCCCGGAGCCCTCCAACACACAGCGTAACCACCTTCTTTTAAACTTGTTACCTTTGGAATAGACTGCTGCGGATTTATCGGTATTGTTGTGTCATTGACAGTAAACTCTTTGCCTAATTTTGTTCCGTCACTGTTAAATATTTGAGCCTTCACATTGCTTGGTGCTACAGTACTGAACGGACCATCAACGTCACTCCAAACAGCAACGAATTTCCCGTCATCAAGAGCGGCTACATCCTGGAAGTTTTGCAAATTGGAAGATTGTGTATTTATTTGGAAGGAATTCCCAATTAAATTGCCCTGTTTGTCAAGTAATTGTCCAAATACTCCCCAATCGCTACCGTCCTGACCAAACCAAGTTTCTATAATACTTCCATTCGTAAGTTCTGCGGCATGCGGATAGCGAGGAAACATTGCAGGGTCATTGTTTATTGGAAATTCACTCACAGACACGGTTCCGTCTGCATTATATATTTTTCCGTTTACACTTTCTGTTGACCCTGCATTCACAGAATTCCATGAAATAAAATATCCTCCATTGTCTAGACCGATGACATTTGGAGTCGTTTGATTGTTAGCAGTTGTGTCATTGACTAGTGTTTCTCCTCCAATTCGTGCTCCAGTACTAGAAAATTGCTGCATATAAATTCCAAGACCTGATCCATCCTGATTTTGAGATTGCCATGCCACAACAAATCCACCACTTGATAGGGAAGTCACTGAAGAAGAACTTTGATCGTTTGTGGTGGTAGTGTTTATCTGGAAATCTTGAACAACTGTTTGCCCGTCGGCTGTAATTATTTTACCGAATACACCGCTCCCAGAACCATCTTGATTCTCCGATGTCCATGTTACTATAACATTACCATTGGTAAGCCCCGCTGAAGAGGATTCATTTTGGTCTCCACTATCATATGAATTAACTTTAATTTCAGTGTCAGACGGACCGTATAGATTTATCCCAGCAGCAGTTGCGTTGCCAATTGCTGTGTTGTTAGGGTCAAATAATGATTTAATGGTAGAACTGCCTATGCTAACATAGTAATAATCTTCGGCAGAGCTGTTGCCGGTGCCAAAGTGAATCTTTGCCTTCCCAATGGAATTTAAACCTGAACCATTATAGGTGCCAGAAAGGTTTCCGTTTAATAAATGGATGCCATTGAAATCGGTCGAATCAGAAATTCTTTGGATTTCTAATGCCATCGCTTGATATTCTGAATTAATGATAATCCTTTGATCAGAAGTATATGTTCCAGTCGCCGCTTGCTCTGCAAGTTCCTTCATTCGAATCAACTTCTCATCGACAACTTGTAACGCTCCATCTGCTGTCTGGATCATGGAAATGGCATCGTTTGCGTTTCTGATCCCCTGATTCATGGTGGCGATATCGGATCGCATCAACTCCCGGACAGCGAGCCCCGCCGCGTCGTCAGCTGAGGAATTGATTCGCAGACCCGACGACAGCCGCTGGGTCGAAGTGCTCATCGCTCCGTAATGGGTCGACAGATTTCTGGCGACGTTCTCGGCCATGAGGTTGTGGTTTATGGTCAACGCCATGGGGCGGCATCTCCTTCCTGGTCCGGTCCTGGATTTCCCATGAGAGCACCGGAATTGTTTTCCGGCGATCCGGCAGCCGCACCGCCAATGTCCATAGTTTAGGCGGAAAATTTAGGTAAATTTAAAGTTAACTTGCTATCTACTAGCAATATACATACCTAGCTTGCTTATACGGAGTGCGAACTAGCCCTAGACTGTCCAAAAAGGATGGTCCCATGGGTGAAATTCTTAAGGTTTTCGGGAAACGTCTCCGATCCCTACGGAGGGCCAAAGACCTGACCCAGGAGCAGGTTGCCGAACGTGCGGGGCTGTCGCTCCAGAGTGTCGGGGAAATCGAGAGGGGAAGGGGGAATCCAACCTTGGTGAATATTGAAAGACTGTCCGTCGCACTCGGGGAAGATTTGACAGCCCTCTTCGACCTGGGGGATGTCAAGCTGTCCAAGGAGCAGGCAGAGAAAGAGCTTTTGGAACTCTTGGGTGGTGCCAGTGAAGAGCAGGTGAGGGCAGTCCTTACCATGGCCAGGGTCCTGATCCAGAAATGACGGGAGATTACCCGCGCCAACGTTCAGTCATCCTCTGGCAGCATAATAGTTAGGACTGGAATGGCACCATCGTCGCCAGGGCCGATAACTGCGATGACTTCGACAGTTTCTTTCCTGCCTGGCTCCATCAGGAAATCGACTTTGAAGGTGACCCTGTCGGTGTTGGCGGCTCTCCTGGCTGCGAACAGGGCCAGGACCATGACATCATGGAGGCGACCCGCCACGGACTGACCCTCGCCTTCCAAACCTGCTGGTGGTTCGACGTATTCATTGAAGAGGGTGGCGGTGACGACGGTGTGAATTGAGAACCCGATACCCTTCGCCTGTTCGGTGACGTCGACCATGACGCCATCGGCAATCGCTTGCTCTCGGGTATAGGCATAAACAAGGTTCCAACTGTCATCCTTCGGCATTTTCAGAACCATCCTGCTTTCGACCAAGCAGCTTTTCGACCCGCTCACGGAAATTTCCTGTAAGCTCCAACCCAATTTCGGCGTAGCACCGGATAATCATTCCATCGATCTCAAGTGCAGAAGTGTCCATAATCCTGAAAAGCTGCTCAATCGGACGAAATGCGTTGATGATCTCATCTTTCAAAGTGAGATTATCGAGGTGTTGTGGTGGCATTTCGTATCCTTCTCCTGGTTCAAAGAATGAGTTTTGGGAAGAAGGATACCCTGGGCCGGGAGGGCGGTCACGGGAGCTTGAGGGATTTTGGGAATAGCTTTATGGAAATCGGACGTTGGGAGTATACTGGGATTTCCTGGGATTTCGGGGCTGGGGGAGCCCAATGGGGGAGGCCAGGGGAAAACGCCCAGGAGGAACCCTGTCCGAGCGAAGGAGAGGGGTATCCGGGGATTCCGGCCGGTGGGGGAAAGGACGGGCTCCGGGGATACCGTGTGACCATCACTCCATATTTATCAGGCTCAAGAAGAAACTACCATGAAGATCGAAACCGAAAGATTGATCCTGCGAGAACTAACACTGGACGATCTAGATTGTTTGCACGCAATATTTTCTGATCCAGAATCGATGCAGCATTATCCTGGTTCATTTAGCCTGGAAAAATCCAAAAAGTGGATAGAAAGGAACATCAAACGCTATGCGACCAACGGATTTGGTCTATGGGGTGTGATCCTAAAAGAAGAAAATAAGCTCATTGGTGATTGCGGCATTACGATGCAGAACATTAACGGCAAGATGGAGCCAGAAATTGGTTACCATATCAATAAAAATTACACGAACAACGGTTATGCCACGGAAGCAGCCATAGCCTGCCGAGATTATGCCTTTAATTTTTTAAAGCTCAACAGGCTCTACTCGTATATGAAATACACCAATGCCGCTTCGATGCGTGTGGCAGAGAAAAATGGCATGGAATTCGTGACCGAAGTTGAGGATCAAAAAAATATTAAGACCAGAATTTATTCAATTTCTCGTGCTTCCGTATCGTAGCCTGACAGGCGACCAAGTCACGATATCAAAAAATATCATTATTCTTTCAAAAACAATCCCCATCCATCCATTGACATAGAAAAATTTCAATATACCATCTCCTTTGTCAGAAAAACTAAACAAAAACTCAAGGAGACTCACCCATGCCTATCGCATCGAAATTTGACGCGATGAAACTTCGCACCATGATCACCGAAGGAAAAACTGCTCAGCAGATCATGGATGCCTTCGATATTCCCAAGACCACCCTGAAAAACCATCTCACGAAGCTGATGACGATGGACGAGAAGTTTTACAAGATCGAAGGGATGGATGCTCGTGTGGCATCTGGCAGTGTGAAGTTTTCTGGTACGGGTCTTCGCCTGTCCCCGACGCTCTTGGCCAACTACGGCTTCAAGCAGGGTGACGAGTTCAAGGTCTCCTGCTTGGAAGAGGGAAAAATCGTCCTGGAGAAGAAGTAGCTAGCTAACTGGAATTTTTGGAATAGTTGCAAAAAAGCCCATGTCGTCCTGTGAAGAGGGGTGATGTGGGCCTTTTAATTTCTCCAGAATGAGGATAGCTGTGAGTAATGAGTGATTACAAATATTTTCAAAGTCTATGTTGTTCGGAACTCCCTTTGAATAGAAAAGAAAAATTCTATACTGGGACAGTATTGCCATCTTTATTATTTCATGATGGGATTAAAAATTTAAAAAAATTCATATCTAGAATTGGTTGTTTTAATGGCACTGATTTAAAAGAATTAACAGCCGATGATGTTTTGTTTTATACGGAGTATAATTTCAAGCAGTCTTGTATTTTGGCTGAAGACGAAAATCGTTCTAATTTTCAGACTAACGATACGCCGGATATTGTCATTGAAATATTGAAGCCCGTAAAGTGCTTTATTGTTATAGAATCTAAGATGTTTATGAAAACATCACAAAGTTTATTTGATTTACAGATGAAGAGGCAGCGAAAATTTATTATTGATCTTCTCCCAAATGCCTTTGGAGTAGGCCGAGACAAATGCTATCATGTTGCATTGATTCCTCAAGGATTAGGTTACGAGAAGTCAAAAGACTATACTGTGATGTTTTGGGATGATTTGTTGGATGAAAATATGTATTCGCTCAAGATTAATTATTTTTATAAGTATTTAAAATTTGCCATAGAAAATTATGAGACTTTGGCTTTTAAAAATACAGCTTTTTTTAATTCAGTTCGAGGAGCTGTGAGTGGTAAGACTATACGAGAAGATATACTGGCAGGAAAGCAGTATTATATTGGACGTGAAGGAGGGGAAAAGGTAATAAATATTGATATTGATTCTGGGAAGTTTGAGTCAAGAACCTACTGGTGTAATGATGCAATACCCCATCGAGCAAAAAAAGGGAATTGGCTTCGAATCGATTTATTAAAACGAGTCGCTACTTCAAAAACATATTGACAACAGTAAGTCTCTCGAAAGATTTTCCCCAACGCCTGACAGGCTTCATAAAGATAAGGAGCCTGACGCTCATGGCCAAACTACGACTTCCCCTAGGGCGCTTTTGAGTTCAAGGTCTCCTGCTTGGAAGCGGGGAAAATCATTCTGGAAAAAATCTAGCTAACTGGATTGTTTGGGAATAGTTGCGAAAACGGCCCACGTCGTCCTGTGAAAAGGGGTGGCGTCGGTCTTTATTTGTTTTAGAAATTGGCTAGTTTTTAAGTGGACCAATCAGAGATAACATTGAAGCACATGAAGTTCCCATGAATTTGTCTTGAGGTTAGGTCCGGTATTAAATAAAGAAAATTGGGTATAAACCTCCTCTAAAGATGAGCCCATTTGGCGACGGAATAGGCGTCTTTAGGTGAAGGAGGAGCCTTATGCCAAGAATAATTGCACCGAAATAGTTATATCCTTTACCTGTATTTTTTACTAAAAATGCAAGCATCTCGGCCTTTTGAAGACTAGTGATACCTATGGGCCTGTAAACACCTATACTAAATTTATTTTTTTTATAATATGCCAGACTCCTAATTCTAGTTTGAGGCGGGCATGTATCGTGTATATAATTAAAACCCATATAAGTGGCAACGTGGCTCCAAAATCCATTATCAATCTTTGCAATGAATTTACTAACAATACTGTTTCTATTGCGAACAAATATAAGGTCACATGGTTCAATTTTCGAATAAAGCGTTGACCAGGCTCGTTCATAATCTTCAGTGCTGTAGTCAATAAATTTTGTTGGAATCATCTGTCCTGAGTGGAGTATCTCTGGTATGTTTTTGGCAGCAGCGAATAAACCAAGATTAAATAAATTAATATTATAAGAGTTGTTTTTAAAATAAGCAACAACTCCGTCGTAATCAAAATTTTTATCTGGAATCATGATATTAATTTTTTCAGTATGTTTTTTTAGCTTGTCAATACTAACAGTTCTTAACATGCCATTGCTATAGTATATAATAGTTTCGTTATCTATAAAAACTCCAATTTTATTAAAACCTGTCTCATCGGGTTTTGTTTTGTCTTTTTTGTCGTAAAAAAACATGAAACAACCAGGAATGGCAGAAGAAAAATCGATGTTCAATTGCTTAAGGGGGACTTTGGTGAGCGTTTCGGGTGACTGTGTCATATGTTTTATTTTTTACTACTTGGGGCTACGAGAGACACCAATTAAAAATCAGCAGTTGGCGTCGTGAGAGGAGTAAGAGCTTTTAACTCGAAGAACAAAAGAGTCGGCAGCTAATTCAAGAAAATTTGATAGCGCATGAGGTAAAAATATTTTTTTTGATTTCTTGTGTAAGCATCCGTGTAGATGGAGCTTTATTCTCCGGTAATAGTGAACCATGCTTGCCCCAAATAAATATAAGAACGTGACCAAGATAAATATTAACAATAATTTGGCAGTTAAGTTGTGGATAAAGTATGCTAGGAAAATATAAGCCCATGCGGTAAGGAGAAAGATTGGTGGTGCTACTGACGCCATATTCCCAAATATTGAAATCAATCCCCCAGAGCTAATACATGTATCACAAAAAAAGTTCTTGTCACAAGTTTTTTCCCGTAGAAGCAGCCACCTCCAGATTGAAAAATAAGCGGCCACAACCGATAAAAGTACAAATAGGCAAAGTGAAAAACCTATAAATGGAATTAGAACAATCAAGTCATTTGTTGTGCTATTGATGGATAAATTCGAATATGCAACAAATAAAAAGGCATTTGAAGCCGCACACCATGTTACCCGATGATTAATAAGATCATATTCTTTTTCAATCCTGAGGCGCGCGCCAGAGCAGTTGATCAGCATATAATCCTCTATGGTATATAAGGATAATAACTTAAAAATTTGCTAAGGCAAAAATATCCGAAAAGTTTGCTGATGTATACCGGTGTCATCCCGAAGCTCTTGGTGTTATTGACTATCATACTGAAATACTTAATTATTCTCATTCTCCCACTCCCGTCAACGTCCGTTTCTCTTCCCTCCGCGAAAAAATCCCATCAACCCTCTTGACCTCCCCGTCCCAGAATCGTACTTCCCCCGAGCCAACGAAACGCCAACGGAGCCAACGCCCTTGGCACCCAACTTTTTCTGGGGAACGGAAATTTTGGGGTTGACTTCGGGACGAGTTCGGGGCAGTTATCTTGTTCCCTGATGTCCGAAAGGACTTTATTTAGGATCGTAGCTCAGGGGGAGAGCGCTTGCTTGACACACCACAAGCGTGATTTAACCCCTTAAAATCCTTCCAAAAGCCCCTATCACAAAGTGATCCTGTTGGCGAAGTGCCAACGGGGTCTTCTTCTTTTTATTGATCTGGAATTCGGACTTTGGCGAGCCGTTGGCGCGACTGTGGCGGTGGTTGCCAACTGGGTCAGGCCTATCCTTCATTTTTCTTTGATTTTATTAGAATTTTTCTTGGAATTAGGCGGGGTTCTCCGTGTCCGGTAGCAAATACGCGGGGAATCGCGTTTTTGACGCCTCCTTTCTCGTTGACCTCAGCCGTGGAAAGTACCATCCTCCTGAATCGCATCGGTCCCCTTCTAACCCTTTAAAATATTGAAACATGAAGCAAGAAAAAATCACTCTCTCCCAGCTCGAGGGGTTCCTTTTCAAAGCGGCTGATATCCTCCGCGGCAAGATGGACCCCTCCGAATTCAAAGAGTTCATCTTTGGCCTACTGTTCATCAAGCGGCTCTCTGACGAGTTCGACGTCAAGCGTAACGAGCTGAAAAAAAAATATGCACACCTTAAGGAGAAGTATCCCGATAAATTCCGCGAGGTCATTGACAAGAAAGAATCCTATGGCGAGACATTTTTTGTCCCTCCTCGGGCGCGGTGGCACGAGACGTGGATCGACGAGGATGGTCAGGAAGTTCCTGCTCTGAAACATCTGAAGCATGACATCGGCAACATGCTGAATAAGGCCATCGCCGCCATTGAGGACGCGAACGATTCGCTTGCCGGCGTACTGAAAAACAATATTGACTTCAACGAGGTCAAAGGCAAGACCAAAATCCCGGATCAGAGGTGGAAGGACCTCTTGGACCATTTCAATGATCCCCGGTTTCTACTGGTCAATGACAACTTCGAGTTTCCCGACCTCCTTGGAGCTGCTTACGAATATCTCATCAAATATTTTGCAGACAGCGCCGGTAAAAAAGGTGGCGAGTTTTATACTCCCTCCGAGGTTGTTCGCCTGCTTGTCCAGCTTACAAAGCCCGAGGCAGGAAACAGCATCTACGACCCCACTGTCGGTTCCGGTGGCTTTCTGATCCAAGCCCGGCAATACGTAGAGGACCAAGGGGAGAACCCCAACGACCTCGCCCTGTATGGCCAAGAGTCAAACGGTACTGTCTGGGCCATTTCAAACATGAATATGATCCTCCACAATATTACCCGTTTTTCCATTGAGAACGGCGATACCCTTGAAGATCCACAGATTTTAGACAACGGTCAAATTCGAAAGTTCGACCGAGTTCTCGCCAATCCGCCTTTCTCCCAGAACTACAGCCGAGCAGGTATGCAGTTCACCAACCGCTTCTGGGAGTTTTGCCCGGAGGCGGGTAAGAAAGCGGACCTTATGTTTGTCCAGCATATGATCGCCAGCCTCAAAGGGCAGGGTCATATGGCCACCATCATGCCGCACGGCGTTCTGTTTCGTGGCGGCAAGGAAAAGCTGATCCGCGAGCGCTTCATTGAAAACGACATCATTGAAGCCATTATCAGTCTGCCCCCTGGATTGTTCTATGGGACCGGTATCCCCGCCTGTGTGCTGGTGGTGAACAAAAACAAGCCCGACGAGTATCGGGACAAAGTGCTCTTCATCAACGCGGACAGGGAATACGCCGAAGGCAAGAACCAGAACAAGCTACGGCCCGAAGATATCGAGAAGATTGATCATGTCTTCACCAAAAAGCTGGAGATTCCCAAGTACAGCCGGTTGGTGGACAAGCAGGAAATCGTGGACAAGCACGATTACAACCTGAATATCCGGCGCTATGTGGACAATACGCCTGAGCCCGAGCCTGAAGACGTGAGGGCGCATCTCCTGGGTGGCGTCCCTGTGGTCGAGATTGAAGCGAAGAAGGACACCTTTGCTCAGTTCAAGGTGGACCCCATGGCGTTGTTCGTGAGCAATCGTCCCGGATATGTGCGCTTTGCTGAAGCCATCAGCACCAAAGCGAACATCAAGGGCACCTTGGAGGCGGACGCCAATCTCCTCCAGACCATGGCCGAGCACGAAAAAGTCCTTGCGGACTGGTGGCGGGAAGCTCGGGATGTTTTCTCTGGGCTCAGCAATGGTGGCAAATTGCCAGAAGTGCGGATAAACCTGCTCCTTTCGCTCATCAACAAGCTGACCCCGTTGAGCACCCTGGACAATTTCCAGAGCGCCGGTGTGTTCGTGAACTGGTGGCAGAATATCCGCTTTGATCTCAAGACCATCATCTCCACCGGCTGGCATCACACGTTGATACCGGACGACTACCTCATCGCCGAGTTCTTCCAAAAAGAAGCGGATCAGCTTGAGGATTTGGAAGCCACAATCAGCGAAGCGCAAAGCGAGCTGGCCGAGGCAGTGGAAACCGCACAGGAAGATGCCAGCTACGAGCCGGACGAAGATGAAAAAGTCACCGCAGCCACAATTAAGCAATATCTCAAGAGTCTCATAGATGATTTGAAGGATTCCACGAGCGCCTCTGCCCGGCGCGAGGCGAAGCAGTACAAAAACCTGCGGGACACTATACTGACGATTGAGAAACGCATCAAAGGCCACAAGGATAAGTTTAAACTCAAGAAGAAGGAGCTGGAGCTCAAGCTAGAACTCAAACGGGTCGGTGCCGAGGAGGTCAAGGCCGAGTCCAAGGAGCTCCTTGCGCAGGACCAAGTACTGATCAAGGAGCTGGACCCCAAGAAAAAGGACGAGAAGAGAAAGATCAATGCGTTGAAAAAGGACATCGCCACCCTCCAAGACAGGATTGCCCACGTAGACAGTGTGTTCAAGGCCATAGGTGGAATGCTTTCGGACGAGGAGGCAAAACGCCTTATCCTCAAGAAACTGTATGACTTGGTCAATACTGAGCTGACCCGTTATCTGAACGCCGAAAAACGAAGCCTGATTCAGGTGTTCGAGAATCTGTGGGACAAGTATGCGGTGTCGAGCCGTGAGTTGGAGGCCGAGAGGGGGGAGACCCTGGCTGCTTTAGGTTCGTTTCTCAATAAACTTGGATATGCAGAGTAACCTATGGGCTCTTATCCTAAAGCTATCCAAATGAAGGACTGCCTCCTTCATCTTGGACGCGGGCAAGCCCCTGCATATTATGATGGGGAATCAAATGTTTATGCTATTAATCAGAAATGTGTACGGGATGGTGCTGTCCGCATAGAATACGCGCGACCACATGACCCACGAAAAAAACTAAAAGACTCCTCTGTTCTTCAAGATGGAGATGTGTGCATTAATAGCACAGGAACGGGGACAATTGGTCGCATAGGGCTATGGAATGAGCAGCGCCGCAATGGTGATAGTTTCTTTGCAGATTCACATGTTACCATAGCTCGTCCAGACAAAGAGATTGCAAACCCTAAATTTCTAGCCTCAATACTTCAGAGCGACGAGTATCAGGCAATAATTGAAACACATTGCTTTTCTGGAAGCACTAATCAAGTAGAGCTTAATAAGAAAGCTCTCGGCGACCTGAGCGTTTATCTATTAGACAAAAAGTCCCAAGACGTTGTTGCCAAAATCCTAAGCGCCGTCGACCAAGCCATTGAACAAACTGAAGCGATCATCACCAAGCAGCAGCGCATCAAAACCGGCTTGATGCAGGATTTGCTGACCAAGGGGATTGACGAACAAGGGAACATCCGCTCCGAAGAAACCCACGAGTTCAAGGATTCACCGCTTGGGCGGATTCCGGTGAAGTGGACTCCCCGCTTATTGCGTGATGTGGGCATATGGAAAAGTGGAGGTACACCATCAAAATCTGAACCAAAGTATTGGGATGGAAATATTCCATGGGTCTGCCCAAAGGATATGAAGTGTTTTGATCTTGGCAGGACAATAGACACGATTACGCCTCTTGGTGCCAGGACTGGCAGCAAAGTTGTTCCACGAGATACTGTGATGATTGTTGTCCGAGGAATGATATTAGCTCATACTTTTCCTGTATCAATTACAAGATCAGACATGGCCTTCAATCAAGATATCAAAGCAATTATTCCTTTCGAATTCATATCGGGTCGATTTTTAGCTTATTGGTTCTATTCAAACGGGTCTCAGTTGTTAAAAATAGTTACAACGGCAACACATGGGACAAAACGTTTTGACACAAATGATCTTCATGATGTTTCGATTGCAATCCCTGATGGTTATGAACAAGAAAAAATATGTGAAATAATAGACCAGTCGTCCTTGTTGATTAGCCAATGCGAAGAGCAATTGTTTAAGCTCCAATCTCTCAATACAGCCCTCATGCAAGACCTCCTCATGGGAGACGTTTCCGTGGCCAACCTTCTCGACGAACAATCGACAATCTGATAAGTGACTGCATATGGCCACCACAACGGAAACTCCCAAATATATCAGGCTGAACGAACGCAAGCACGTCGAGATTCCTCTTCTGGAGCAACTCGACTCGCAGGGCTGGACCGTCATCGACCTCACGGATGAAAAACAGACTCCGGCCCACACGCGACGGGAGTCTTTCACCGAGGTGGTCATGACTCCCGTGCTGCGGGAGCAGCTCAAGGCCATCAATCCCTGGCTGGAAGACGACCAAGTGGAAGAGGTGGTCAAGCGGATCACCGCCAGCTTCCCGGGAACCAGCCTGCTGGAGAACAATAAATACGTTCACTCCCTGCTGCTGGAGAACACCAGCGTCTCGGAAAACCGCGCCACCGGAGAAAAGAGCCCCACTGTTCGCTATGTCGACTTTGAGAATGTGGACAACAACAGTTTTGTTGCGGTTTGCCAATTCAAGGTGCGCATCCTCGGGACAGAGCACCACATTATCCCGGATATCGTCCTTTTCCTGAACGGGCTGCCCGTGGTGGTCATCGAGTGCAAATCGCCCAAGGTCCAGGAGCCCATCCCGGAAGCCTTGGATCAACTTCTTCGATACAGCGAGCAACGCGGGGCAAAGGGAGAAGGCAGCCAACCGCTGTTTTATTTTAACCTCTTTGTTCTCGCGACCTGCCGCAGCACTGCCAAGTTCGGGACCATTACCACCCATACGGAAAACCTCTTCTTCCGATGGGTCGATCCATATCCTCGCACTCTGGACGATCTGGAACACGGCAGCTCCAGCCCCAATGATCAGCAGCGTCTTGTAGCCGGGATGATGGACAAGAAGAACCTGCTGGACCTGCTCCGCACGTATTCTTTGTTCACCACCAATGATAACGGTGAGACCTTCAAGATTGTCGCCAGATATCAGCAGTTCAGGGCGGTAAAGAAAGCGGTTCGACAGCTCTTGGAAGGAAAATCGCCCAAATCCCGAAGCGGCATCATATGGCATACCCAAGGCTCGGGGAAATCCTTGACCATGATGTTCATGGTTCGGGAGATGTATACCCACCCCCAGCTTTCCAAATGGAAGGTGGTGTTCGTCACGGATAGAACGCAGTTGGAGCAGCAACTTTCCGAGACTGGGCGCGGTGTTGGTTTCACCGTCAAGCCCGCCAATAGCATTCGCAGGCTCAAGGAACTGCTCCCCACGGATTCCTCCGATTTGATCATGGCCATGATCCATAAATTTCGTGAGGCGGACTTGGCCGAGTCGTTTCCCGAGTTGAACGTCAGCCCACACATCCTGGTCATGACCGATGAGGCGCATCGATCACAGTACAAGTTGCTCCGGGCGAATCTTGATCGGGCCATCCCCAACGCTACTCACATTGGTTACACCGGAACTCCTATCGATCGGACAGAACGGGTTTTTGGCGACTACATAGACAAGTACACCATGCGTCAGTCCATCAAGGACGGGGTGACGCTTGAAATCGTGTACGAAGGTAGGACCCACGAGGCAGAGGTGACTAACCAGGCAGGGATGGACACCACCTTTGCCGACGTATTTAGCGACTACAATCTCCAGCAGCGCCTGGAAATTCTTGGATATGGATCACGCGAGGCCTATCTAGAAGCCAAGCCCACGATCAATGCCAAAGCCAAGGACATGGTGAGGCATTATCTAACCCATGTTTTCCCCAATGGATTCAAGGCTCAGGTTGTCGCCACATCCCGAGCAGCCGCTGTTCGCTACAAAACAGCATTAGAAACCGCCCTGGGCGAAGCTGTGGCGGAACTGGAAAAATCGAACCCACTGCAACTGGATATCGAGCAACTCAAGGTCCTAAAAGTTGGGGTGGTCATCTCAGGCGCTCGCAACGACCTTCCCAATATCAAAGAACACACGGATTCATCCAAGCATGAAGCCATCATCAAAAGCTTCAAGCTTCCCTTTGGCGGAGAAGACGCGGGTGTTAACGGTGATATGGGAATCGTCGTGGTCAACAACATGCTTTTGACCGGGTTCGACGCTCCTCTAGAACAGGTCATGTACTTGGACAAAGTTGTCGTGGCGCACAATCTGTTGCAAGCCATAGCCCGTGTAAACAGAGTCGGAGCTCCTGCAAAGGAAAAGGGGTTTGTGGTCGATTATGTCGGCATAGGGCACAATTTGAAAAAGGCCCTTGATATCTATGACGAGAAAGAGCAGCAGGAGGTTCTGGAGGCGCTTAGCTTCCCGGAAGAAGAGCTGCGGGAACTCGTGGAGAGCCACAGGGCCATCTTCGATTTCTTGGAAAAGCATGGACTCACGGATTTGACCGACCACGACGCCTTCTTTGATCTCTTCTATGACGAGGATATCCGGTTTGAATTCATGCTGGCTTATAAGAAGCTGACCAGAAGTCTCAACTTGGTGTTTCCCGCCAAGGAAGCCCTGGACTTCATGTCAGACTACCAGATGCTGACGGAAATCAACGTGCTCGCCGGTAGGCACTTTCGGGACCAGCGCATGAGCATGAAGGGAATCCCCGACAAGCTGCGTGTCATCACAGATGCCTACCTGAAGTCCCAAGGGATCGACCAGAAGGTCAAGCCCATTTCTATTCTGGACAAGGACTTCGAAGCGCAAGTCAGCACTCACAAGCGTTCAAAGACCAAGGCTGCCGAAGTGGAACATGCTATCCGCCATCATATCGAGGTGGATCTGGACGATGATCCGGAACTCCAGGCGTCTTTTGCCGAAGCGTTGGCGCTGATCTTCAAGGAATACAAAGAGAATTGGGAGCGCATCTACAAGGAGCTTGAGAAGCTCCGCCAACGCATCAAGGAAGCCGAAAAGGAGCCGACCTACGGACTGCATAAGAAAAAGCAGATGCCTTTTTTCCGAATGTTCAAACGGGAGTTGTTTGGAGCAGACGAGTTGACCGAAGATCAGGCGACAAAACTCGTAGGATTGACGAAGGATATCTACGACGTAGTGGAATGCGAACTGAAAATGACGGGTTTTTGGGAAAGCGCTCCGGCCCGAAACAAGCTCAAGGCTCAACTTCAAGAGGTTTTACTCTCTAAGGACTACATGGACCTGCCCAATATCATGAACAACTATTCACAGATCATTGCCAGGATTATGGAATTGGCAGATAAGAATAATGATCGCATTTTGTATGCAGCCTAGCCATGGATTTGAATTATTCCGTCATTTACTCGAAGCGAAAGAAACTTTCCATCACTGTTGAGCGAGATCGTTCTATAGTTGTTCGAGCCCCTGAAGGCACTTCACCAGAAAAAATCCAATCCGTTATTGAATCAAAAAAACAATGGCTTTTTGAGAAAACGCATCATCCTCAGAAATATGCCAGTCTGCCACATCCGCCAGGGAAAGAGTTGGTCAACGGAGAGTCTATCCTTTATCTGGGGCGCTACTATCGCATGGAACTGGTTGACTCCAGCGGCGATATCCGCTTTCACAACAGGTTTTTCATACCCAAAGCGATGGTCCCGTTCGGGCGAAGAGCGTTACGACATTGGTTTAAGAAACGTGCCGAAGAGAAAATCAATCCTAGGGTGCAACATTATTCAAAAAGTTTAGGTGCCGAATATAATTTGCTAAACATAACAAATAGCAAGTACCGTTGGGGCTCTTGTTCCACAAAGGACAATCTGAACCTGAATTGGCGGTTAATAAAAGCTCCCATGTTTGTGATCGATTATATCATTGTCCACGAACTCGCTCATTTGATTGAAGGAAACCATACTCCACGATTTTGGAATATTGTCCGTGCGCAAGTGGCTGATCTGGACAAAGCCAAAAAATGGCTGAGGGAAAACGGTCAATTACTCGAATCAGATATCTGACCATCCTCTCATTTCCCATGATCAATCCTTCTGGGCTTTCTGCAGGCAATCACGGCTCCATTATCGTTAATAAAAAGGTGAACCTCCGTCTCCAGAGGTCCACCTTCCCCACCTACTCCGCCGCTGTCTCCTTCAGCTTCTGCCACGCATCGGTCCCGACGACGCTTCTGAATCCCCCGCTCACCTTCGGCTCCTCTCGCTGCTTTCCTATAAAACGATCCCGAAGCATTTCAATATCATCGAGAAGAATGGCGAGTTCGATGAGTTGTAACACGCTTCGGAAGGAATAGTTCCTGCGAAGCTGGATATAGAATTCCTGGGTATGGGCAGGACAGAGGAATTTCCAAGGCTGATCACGCGATACTGAAAACTCCTTATTGCAGATCAGGCATTTCTTTTTGGTTGTGTCGTTCATATTTTTTACCTTTTGATGTTTATTTATCCATTTAATAATTCGTCCCAAAAATCATCATGCTCTTTCTTGAGCTGAGCTGCGATGATTGCAACTGCATCTCGTATGCTCGTAAAGTCATCTTTTCGTGGTACGTAATGTTCGTTATAGCAATCGTAGCACATTAGAAATCCATATTTTGTTGGCTTTTCATTGCATATTTTACATATATGATTGGCCATATTTTCTCCTGTCGTTGTTGATTTATTGTCTTGACAAATAATGAAGGCGAGAGACCTTGGTTACAGGAATCTCGCCCTTTCCCAGTCCGATTTTAAGCTCAGGTTATAGCTTTATTGCTTGATATCGCATCTTTTTCATAGATGCGCCTGGATTAACCAGACTTCTAATTTCTTCTTTAAATTTCATAATAGCTGCCTCTCGTTCATTGATTATTTCTCGGAGTGTTTTGATATCGTCAAAAAAGACTGCGGTATCGATGATGTTGTAAACAGTTGGAAAAGTGTGATGCTTTCTCAGGGGTATATAGAATTCCTTGGTATGTTCTGGACAGAGAAATTTCCATTTTTCATCACGAGGCACTGAAAAGTCTTTTTTACAGATTAAGCATTGCTTGGTGATATTCCTTTTCATAATAATTCTCCGTTCGTTCATGTATAGTTGATTGTTATTCAATTAAAGAAGGCGGAAAACCTCTGCTCTGGAATCCCGCCTTCGCCTCTTACGCAACCGCTAAACCCGGCAGCAGCCGGACAGCTCTTTCCTTCTCGCCCTCCATATAGTGGTAGTAGGTGTCCGCCGTCAGCTTGACGGTCGAATGCCCCATCATCTTCGACACAGCGGCCAGATCGGCCCCCTTGTTGAGCAAGGTGGTCGCAAACAGGTGCCGCAGGTCGTACATCCGGGTCGGGTAGGTGATCCCGGCCCGCTGACAGGCATTCTTGAAGGACTTTCGGATCGTGGTGAGCCCTCGACCCATGTACTCGATGACATACCCGGACTCCGATTCCTGCTTCTCGGCTTCCATGCGCTTCAGGAACTCAGGGTTGATCGGGACCGTCCGATAGGTCTTGGTCTTGCTGGCATAGATCCTGACGGTGCTGGCAGCGAAGTCGACGTCATCCCACTTCAAGGACAAGAGTTCGGACTCCCCAGGACGAGTGCCCAGGTTGAAGCAGACCTCCATGGCCCATTTGAGATGGGGTTCGGCGTGCTCCATGATCTTCCTGGCGTCGTCCAGGGTCAGCTTCAAATCCCAGGGCTGGACCTTGGGCTTCTTCCAGTTCTTGAGCGGGTTGACCCTGGTGAAACCGTTGTCGATCCCGAAGTTGAAGATGAAGCTCAGGTAATCGCAGTACTTGTTGACCGTGTACTGGGACCGCGCTTTGCCGGTGGCCTCGCTGATCCCCTTGAAGTGCAGGATGAACGGGACCATGTCCCCCTGGTAAGTCAGGGCGTCGACGGGCTTGTCACCGATGACGGGTACGAACTGGTTGTCGAGCAGGCGCTCAACATTACGGATGTGCTTCTCGGTCCGGCCGGATGCCCGCATGTGATCCAGGTACTTCTTCCCAAGCTCGGCCAGGGTGATGCCGGAAGGCTCCTTTTCGATGACCTGGCTGACAGGTGGAGCAGCGGCTTCTGTCCGAACATCGGCAGCTTTGGCAGCTACCCGGATTCCTGCCGTCACCGTTTCCGGGTCAGGAATCGGCAGCAATTTTTCATTGGCCTCCTGGACGGCCTGTTCGAAGGCTTCGGACTTGGCTTTTCCAAGCTCACCGCGTCCAAAGGACTTGTCATGACGCTTTCCGAGGTCGTCATGGTAATAGACCATCCATCGTTCACTTCGTTGGTAAACGCTCATAAGCACCTCCACGTGCAATTTGAATTGTGTGATGTGAAACGAACTGCGAGAATCGACACCAGTTACGGGAACTGTTCGATTCGAATGACCAGATGTTGTTGGTGAATCTGAAAGAAAGGGCTGATCGCCCCTTCTGTGAAGAAGCTAAATCGTATGGAGCAGGATTTCTTCCACCTCCTCTTCCTGAACACCGA
>Ga0268360_1000913_pt1 | contig 38043 bp, 30 predicted proteins | sample BioMet11_FD_192465 | JGI IMG/M metagenome (GOLD analysis project Ga0268360, IMG submission 192465) | Sewage microbial communities from Oakland, California, United States - Biofuel 11 (Illumina Assembly) | ecosystem: Engineered > Wastewater > Sewage > Unclassified | place: USA: California... | reverse complement strand
GCGGGCGTGGGCATCCTCGTCGATCACCCAGTCCCAGGAGCCGGCCCGCATCCGCCTCGTCCCGCCGAACCCCGACTTGAAGAGGCTGAGCCCCCGGAGTGGGTGCTCGGGCCGCCGGGGCGGCCCGACGCCGAGGAGGTCCATGCTCCTGTCGCCGCCCTCGGCGCAGTCCGCCAGGGCGCGGTAGAGTATCGCGCTGGGCCCCGCCGCGCGCCGCAGCTCCCTGGAGGAGGCGGCGAAGAGGTACCAGGCGTCGCCGCCCTCCCGCGCGATCACCGCCGCGGCGGCGGCCTCTCCGCAGGCCCAGGCCAGGTAGAGCTCCAGGTCGAGGCCCCCCTCCCCGGCGCAGTCGAACAGCTCCCCGAAGGCCGACTCGGAGAAGGCCGGCGTGCCGTGGCGCGCCGAGGTCTCCCGGTGGAGGCGGTGGAACTCCGGTATGCCGGCGGCGCCCGCCCGCTCGACGATCGTCCCGCGCCGCCCGGCGAGGCGCACCGAGTAGCGGGTCCGGTAGTCCATGCGGGCCCGGACCGCCCGGCTCCCGCCCCGGAGGTCGACGACCATCGTGTCGAGGCAGGAGGTCTCGACCTCGGCCTTCCGGAGGCGCCTCTCCCGCGTGGGGGCGTTCATGCGGAGCTCCTGGAGCCGGAGGTCCAGGAGGTCCCCCTCGGCGTCGGTCCAGGCCGGCGCCGCGAGGTCCCAGCGGATGAAGGCGCAGCCCCTCGGGAGGAGGGGCGCGGCCGCGGCGGACAGCTCCTCGAGCCTCGGGCCGTAGTCCCCTCCGCCGGACTCCGCCCCGGGGAACAGCGAGGCCGGGCATCGGGCGTAGGCCATGCTGGTCCGGACTCCGAGGGGGCGGAGGAGGAGCGTCGCGCCCTCGACCTGGGCGATGGGCTCCCAGCCCTGCCGCCCCTTCCAGGCTATCCAGGCCGGGTGCTCGAAGAGGGCGCAGGGCAGGTACTCGGATCCCCGGGGCTTCGGCGGCTCAGAGCTCATGCCCGAGTCCCTCGATCCCGACCCGGACCGTGCCGCCGGGGCTCTCGTAGGAGAACTCCTCCCCCGGTCCTTTCCCCGGAGCATGCCTTCGGGTCCAATCGCCTCCTCCTTCCCCTCGCTCCGCGGCGAGGCCCCTCGACCATAGCCGCGGGGGGAGGACTGGGCAACTCTCACTGACCTTGTAGGGAACTTGTATATCGATCTACAAGTCGAGGTCGCCCCGGCGCGCCGGGGCCGCCGAGGCCTCCAGGGCGCCGGCCAGGTTCGCGGAGCGGTCCGCGATCCCGAGCTTCCTCCGCATGTTGTGGCGATGGCGCTCCACCGTGGCCTCGGCGATCCCGAGGAGCCCGGCGATCTCCTTGCTCGTGCGGCCGTTGCGGACCTGCACGGCCACCTCCCGCTCCCGGGGGCTCAGGGACGCGTAGGAAGGTGCCCCGGGCCCCAGGGAGGCGGCCTCCCTCCCGAGCTCGTCCACGAGGAGATCGAGGTAGGCGCGGCGGCGCTCCTTCGAGATCGAGGGGTCGCGGGCTCGCTCGGCCAGGGGCGCGATCTCGGTCAGGAGCCTCCCCCGGAAGGACTCGAGCATCAGCTTCCGCTCGTCCTCGATCGAGTGGAGCACTTCCCGGAGCGCCACGTTCTTGGCGGCGAGGTCGTCCCCGGTGGCCTGGAGCGCGGAGATGAGGGCTGCGGTCCTGAGGATCGAGGCCAAGACCGCGACCACCGAATCGAGGAGCGCCCGCTCCTGGGGGAGGAAGCGGAGTTCCGGGTCGCGGTACTCCATCCGGATGGTCCCCGACCAGCCCCCCGAGGAGTCGTCGGGGAGGCGCGCCTCGATGCGGTCGCGCGCCAGTCCGGCGGGGCGCCCCCCGGCGCGCGGGCGGTCCTTCCCCCGGGCCCTCCGCACGGAGACGGTCCTGCCCGATCCCTTCAGGGAGAGCTCCACCGAGCACTCCGCCGCGGCCTCGTGCTGCACCGCGGCGCAGAGGGCCCGGGCGACGCCCCGGGCGGCCGCCTCGGGGTCCGGCGCCCCGGCAGCGATCAGGCAGATCGAGTAGATGCACGCGAGCTCTTTCTCGCGCTCGGCAAGGCGCTGTTCCTTCGTCATCCTCGCTGCATAGTACCACGGCGCGCGGAGCCGCGCCCGCCCCCGCCCGCCGGTCAGCGAGAGGATAGGAAGCTCTGGACCTCGGGCTGCGTCGGGGGCTTGGCTCCTCGGCGGGTGCAGTCTATCGCCGCGGCGGCCTGGGAGAAGCGGAGGATATCCTGGAGGGCGGATCCGTCGAGCTCCTCGATCTCCCTCCGGGACCGGACGCCCCTCGATTCCAGCCGGGACAGGAGGGCGGCGTGGAAGGTGTCGCCGGCGCCGATGGTGTCGGCGACGTCGACGGCGAAGGCCTCCGCCTCGACGCTCAGCCGGGCGGTCGTCGCTACGGCTCCGGAATCTCCCCTCGTCTCCACCACGAGGCCCGCCCCGGCCGCGAGGAAGGCGCCCGACCTCTCCTCCGCCAGAACCTCCGGGAAGAGCCACGCGAGGTCCTCCGAGCTCGCCTTCACGATCGCCGCCGCCGAGGCCCAAGCCATGAGCCTGCGGATATACGCGGGGCGGTCCACGACGAGGGAAGGCCGGATATTGGGATCGATGGACAGGAGGATGCGCCCGCGCTCGCGCTCGATGAGCGCGTCGATGGTCGAGGCGATCGGCTCCTGGAGGGCGGATATCGAGCCGGTCATCAGGAACCGCGCCTCGCGCCCGAGGTCCGGGGGGAGGTCCGCCGGCTCGAGGGACCGGTCCGCCGCGCCGCGGGAGTAGAACGCGTAGCGGGCGTCGCCGCCGGGGGCGCGCTGCACGAAGGCCAGGGTCGTCGGCTCGTCGCGGCGAACGGCGCGGCTCGTGTCGACGCCGTTCGCGGTCAGCTCGGCCCAGAGCATGTCTGACAGGAAGTCCTTGCCCAAGCGGCCCAGGAACGAGGAGCAGGCGCCGAGCTTGGCGGCCGCTATGGAAGTGTTGAACGGGCATCCTCCGGGGACGGGGATGAACGAACGCCCGTCGGGCCCGGGGATCATATCGATCAAGGACTCTCCGCAGCACACTATCATCGTCGCCCTCCCGGCCCGCCCCTCGGCGGCCCCCTATTTCGAGAACTCTATGTCGGAGAACTCCGCCGAACCGTCCTGGACGAGGAGCCCGATTTGATGCTCGGCCTTCTCGTAGGAGCGGTAGGTCAGGGCCGCCTGCCCGCCCACGAAGGCTTCTACGAGGTCGCCGTCGATTATGATTTGCACGTCGATGAGGTCTCCGTCCGCGAAGGCGAAGGGCCGCTCGGCCACCCTCGGGCCGTCGGGGCCCGGGGACTGAGCCGGCTTTATGGCGGTGCAAGAAGCCTCCCAGAAGGGGTCCACCGCCATGGGGAGGAAGGTGAGGGAGACCCGCTGGAAGCCCACCTCGAAGGCGAGGACGAGGCAGCCTGCGGCGTCGTCGTCGGACTTGATGAGGAAGCCGAAGTGGTCCCTGCAGTCCGTCGGCTTGACCTTGCAGGACATCATGAACCTCGGCTCGGCGATATCGAAGAAGCCGTAGTGCAGCGTGCCGGCGGACTCGACGACTATGTCGGAGGCTCCCCGGGGGCGGCACCCGCCGAGTTTCGGGCTGTACCTCGAGGCCACGCGGGAGGAGAAGGCGGCCGCGATCTCCCTCGGCAGCTTGACGTCGAGCTCGCCGTCGGAAGCCTGGGAAACCTCGTGCGGGACGGCGAATTCCCCGCCCCAGTACCACTCGCCGCGGTCGCTCCGATCCGCCCTGTCGTGGATCCACCCGAAGTAGAAGCGCCGGCCCTCCCCGTTCGCCATCGACTTCGCCGCGTAGAACCGCCGCGAGCCGATGCCGTCGCGCTTCGGAGTCCTCCACGGCCCGAAGGGCGAGTCGGCGATGCGGTAGATCGTCTGCACGAACTCGGAGAATCGGGAATAGGAGAGATACCACTTGCCCCCCATCTTCCACATCTCCGAGCACTCGGGGCAGTTCGTGTGGTAGGGCTCGTACAGGGGGCCGTGGTGCTTCCATCCGACGAGGTCGTCCGAGCGATAGAGGATCACGCATCCCCGGCGCCCCGCCGGCCCGCCCCTCTTGCGCCCGGAGAGGAGGAGCCAGTACCGGCCGTCGTCCTCGTTTCGGAAGGCGTAGGGGTCGCGCCAATCGAGGCTCTCGTAGAGCTCCGTGGCCGGGAGGATGCAGGGCTCCGGGTCCTTGCTCCAGGCGACGCCGTCGGGACTCGTCGCGTGGCAGATGGTCTGAGGGAATTCCGCGTGGATGTTGTAGCCGGTGTAGTACGCGTGGTAGAGGCCCTCGCCGAACATGACCGACCCCGTCCACACCCCGTCCGCGTCGGGGTCCGCGCCGGTGCCCGGGAGGAGGGCCGTCGGCAGCTCCTCCCAGTCGACGAGGTTCCTCGACCGCGAGTGGCTCCACGAGGTCCTGAGGCGCGCCGGGTAGACGGTCGTGCCGATCGGCGGGGTCAGGGAGAATATGTGGTAGTAGCCTCCGTGGTAGAAGGGGATGGCGTCGCCGGTAGAATCGGCGAAGCTCGGTTTCCTGAAAAGCTCCATAGACAACTCCATTTGGGCAAACTCAGGCCTGGGCCGCGCGAAGGCTCCCGGGCCTCACTCCGCGGCGTCGGGGGGCGGAGCCCAGGCCTCCGGCGAGTCCCGGCCGCGCGGGGGACTTCGGGCAGAGGCGCGCTCCGATCGCCGATCGCCTTATCTCTTCTTGGCCGCCCTCGCCAGCTTGAGCATCCCTCCGCGCCCCTTCTGCGTGTCGATGAGGACTGCGACGAGGATGATGATGCCCTTGGCGATCAGCTGCCAGTACGAGCTCACGTTCATCAGGTTCAGGCCGTTGCTGATCACGCCGATCACCATGACGCCGAAGACGGTGCCGCCGATGCTGCCGACTCCCCCCGCCATGGACACTCCGCCCAGGACGCAGGCCGCGATGGCGTCGAGCTCGTAGCCCTGCCCGACCGAAGGCTGGCCGGAGAACATGCGGGAGCAGAGGACGAGGCCGGCGAAGGCGGCGAGGAGCCCGGTGACCGTGAAGACCACGAGCTCCACCTTCTTGATCGGGACCCCCGAGAGCCTCGCCGACTCCCTATTCCCGCCGATGGCGTAGATGTAAGTGCCGAACCTCGTCTTGTTGAGGAGGACTATGAAGGCCGCGATGAGGGCGATCATGTAGACCACGGGGAGGGGCACGAAGCCGAGGTAGCCCTGACCGATCGCGGTGAAACCCTCGTCCATGATCCGCGTGGACCTGCCGCCGGAGTAGACGTAGGCCACGCCCTTGGCGATGTTCATCATGGAGAGCGTCACGATGAAGGCGGGCACCTTGAACCTCGAGACGACGAAACCGTTCATGAACCCGCAGAGGGTCCCCGCGCCGAGGCCGAGGGCTATCGAGAGCCATATCGGCAGGCCGTTCGTGACTATGAACCCTACGGTCAGCGTGCCGCACATCGCGACTATGGATCCGACGGAGAGGTCTATCCCTCCGAGGATCATGACCAGCGTCATGCCCAGGGCTAGGTCCATGTTGTTGGAGATTTGCCTGAGGACTGAGATGAGGTTGTCCGCCGTGAGGAACACCGGGCTCAGCGCCGAGAGGAGGGCCCCGATCAGGAGGAGCACGACGATGATCCCCGCGTTGCCGCGGACCATCGCCACGAGGAAATTATCCTTTATGGTTCTATCAGTCTTCATCTTAATCACACACTCCCGGTGGCGTATCGCATGATGGTCTCCTGCGAGAGTTCTCCCCTCTCCAGCCTCTTCTCAATCTTCCCGGCCCGGACGACGCAGACCGCGTCGCACATGTTGATGACCTCGGGCAGCTCGGACGAGACGAGGATCACCGCCATCCCTTCCTTGGCGAGCCGATTGATGATCGCGTATATCTCCTGCTTCGCGCCCACGTCTATCCCCCGGGTCGGCTCGTCGAGGATGAGGAGCTTCGGCCCCGAGGCCAGCCACTTCCCGATGACGACCTTCTGCTGGTTCCCCCCGCTCAGGCTCCCGACGCTGGCCTCCGAGCTGGGCGTCTTTATCCGAAGGTCGTCGACGTAGGAGTCCACGAGCTTCCTCTTCTTCCGCGCGCTCAGGAAGAGGCCGCCCATCGCGCGCTTGAGGCTGGCGAGGGTGAGGTTGAAGCCCACGGAGTTGCACAGGACCAGGCCCTGCCGCTTGCGGTCCTCGGGCACGAGGGCGACCCCACGCGCCATGGCCTGGGCGGGGTTCCTGAACGTCGCCTCCCGCCCGCCGAGCCTGATCGTCCCCGAGTCGTAGGGCTCGCTCCCGAATATCGCGGCCATGATCTCGCTCCGGCCGGCGCCCACGAGCCCGGCGAAGCCGAGGACCTCGCCCGCCCGGACCTGGAAGCAGATGTCCTCGAAGACGCCAGCCTTGGTCAGGTGCTCGACCGAGAGCATGACCTCGTCCCTCGGGCAGTACGTCCGCGAGTAGTAGCTCTTGAGGCTCCGCCCGACCATCATGCCGATCAGGTCCTCGGGGCTCGTCTCGGGTATCGAGCGCGTGCCGATGTACGCGCCGTCCCGGATCACCGTGACCCTGTCGGCGATGGCGAACAGCTCCTCCATGCGGTGGGAGATGTAGATGATCCCGACGCCGTCGGCCTTCAGGCGCCGGATGATGTCGAAGAGCTTCGCGACCTCGTCGTTCGAGAGCGACGAGGTCGGCTCGTCCATCACCAATATCCGCGCGTTGAACGATATCGCCTTGACGATCTCGACCATCTGCTGCTGGGCCAAGGAAAGGGACCCGACCTCCGCCAGCGCGTCGAGGTCGAGGCCCAGGCCTTCGACCATCTCCTGGGCGCGCGAGCGCATCAGCCCATCGTCCTTGAACCCGAACCTATCGAGGATCTCGCGCCCCAGGAAGATGTTCTCGGCGACGCTCAGGTGCGGGACGAGGACGATCTCCTGGTGGATGATCCCGATGCCGAGCCGCTGCGCCTCCTGGACGCTCCCGATCCTCTTGGCCGGCCCGCCGCAGACGCGCATGAGGCCGTCGTCGGGCTGGTAGATCCCCCCCAGCACCTTGATGAGCGTGGACTTGCCGGCGCCGTTCTCGCCGAGGAGGGCGTGCACTTCCCCCGCCTCGAGGTCGAAATCTATCCCGGTCAGAGCCTGCGTGCCACCGAAGCTCTTCCGTATCCCCCGCATCTCGAGGACCCTAGCACCCATCTTCGACTTCTCCATCCCGCAATTTGCACGCTCCGCCTCTAAGTATAGCCCGGCGGGAGGCGCGAAGCGCGCGGCCGCCGGGTCGCCCCGAATGGGGGGCGAGGCCCTCAGCTCACTGCCACTGCCCCGCTGTCTCCCTGGCCATCTTCACGGTCATGAGCAGCGACGGAAGGAGAATCTGCTTCTCGATCTTCTTCCCGGCGAGGAGGTCTTCGGCCTTGGCGAAAGCGGTCTCGGCGATCTTGATGGGCACCTGGGCGGCCACGGCGGTGAAGGACCCGTCCACGAGGGCGGCCTTGCCGTCGGGGGAGGCGTCGATGCTGAATACGCCGATGCCCTTCTTGCCCGACGCCTTGATGGCGGCGACCGCGCCGAGGGCTGAGGGATCGTTGATGCAGAAGAAGGCCTTGATGTCGGGGTTGGCCTGTATTATGTCCTCGGCGAGGGGGAGGGACTTATCGAGGGCGGCAGCGCCGTTCTGCTGGGCCACGACCTTGAACTTGGACTTGCTCGACCCGAGCCCCTCGAGGAAGCCGTCGACCCGGTTGACGCAGCTCTCGTTCTCCGGGAAATCGAGGATCGCGATCTTGCCCCCCTTCGGATAGAGCCTGACCATCTCCTTGCCGACGAGGATGCCAGCCATGTAGCAGTCGGTCGCTATGACGGTCTGGACGAGGTCGAGGTCGCCCTTGACCACCGGGGTATCGACGTTGATGACGGGGATCCCCTTAGCCTTGAAGCCCTGCAGCCCTTGGCGGATTCCCTGGGAGTCGACGGGGATCACGAACACGGCGTCGATCTTCTTGTTGGCGATATCGGCCATCTGATTGAGCTGCTTGTTGACGTCGTAATCCGGGTCCAGGCACACGTAGGAATAGCCTTTCGCGGCGCACAGCTTCTTGAACGTGTCGTTCATGGTGCTCTGGAAGGTGTTGTTCTGGGTGTTCGGGAGGAAAGCGAAGCTGTACTTCTTCCCCTGTCCGAACAGGGAGAGGGAAGAAACCAGAAGCGCCAAACCGAACACGAATGCTAGAGTTCTTTTCATCTTCTACTCCTTTACGAGACTTTTTACCGTAATGGTAAAAATAAACCAGCGACCCAAACATTTTTTGCGTAAATCACCTAGTAAATCCACTGTTTGGTAGTTAGTTTACGTAAATTGTAATAGCATTGCTTTTAATCGCTGTCAATGTTTAAATTTTAAATTATACCATACACAAATATTAGTCTGTTTTACGTAAATTTTCCCTCAGGAGATTCTCGATGTCCTCCGGCATCCGCTCGTGGACGATATCCTTCCACGCCCGGCCCAAGTTCTTCGGCTGAACGACGTAGGGCGAGACGCCTATGTACTTGTAGACGCCGGTCCCGAGGATAGCTTTCGCCGTGGCGAGGGCTACGGCAACGCCCTGCTCGTAGGGGCGCTGAGAGCTCAATCCGCGCACCATCTTCCCCTGGGCCAGGTACTTGGCGATCTCGGTGTCCAGGTCGAAGGTGACTATCGACACATCCTCGCGGCCGAGCTCCTTCAGGGCCCGTATCGCCTCGAGGGCGGGCCGGTCCCACGATGCGTACAATCCCTCTATCTCCGGGTGCAGCAGGAACATCTCCTTGCACGCATCGTAGGCCTTCTCGATATCGAAGAAGAACCTGCTGTCGACGATCTCGATGCCCTTGAAGTTGTCCGCGATGGTCTGCTCGGCGACCATATCGCGCAGGTGAGTCCCGTAGAAATGCGTGCCGTGCTTCAGGAACCCGACCTTGGCGCCGGCCTTGCATTTGAAGAGCTCGCCCAGGAGGAGCCCGGCGTTGATCCCGTTCTCCTTCTCGTTCACCGAGACGCAGGATGCGTACTCGTCCTTCGCGAAGCCTTCGGGGATGTGGCTGATGAAGATCAGCTTCGACCGCGCGGATATCTCCCTGAACTTCGCGGCGGTGATCTCGTCGTCGGCGGGGATGGCGATGATGGCGTCGGGCTTCTGCATGGCTATGCCCTCCAGCTGGGTAATCTGGAGCAGCGGGTCGAAATGCGCGTCGGTGACCGCGACGACCTTGATGCCGTACCGCTTCAGCGTCTCCCGTATCCCCTCCTCGTGGAGGCTGGCCCAGGCCGTCCCGCAGTAGTGGAACGAGATGGCGACCCTGTAGTCCCCGGCCCGCAGCCGCTCGATCTCCTCCTCGGAGAGCACGAGCTCCTCGGGCGAGACGGCGCTCTCGCCGAACGGCCCCTGGCCGATGATCTGCGTCGACTTCCGGATAGTCATGCTCACCGGGACGCGGAATTCTCGAGGCGCGGGGGGCTGGCCGCCGATGAGAGCTCCGAGGCGGTCCACCGCGAGGGCGGCGATCCGCTCGAGGTCTTCGTCCAAAGTCGTGACGGGGACGGCCGCGAGGGCGCTCCAGCCTCCACCGCCGTAACCGATCACCGAGACGTCCTTGGGGCAGTCGAGGCCGAGGCGCTCCAGGGACTGCAGGAGGAGGAGGGTTAGCCGTCCGCTCCCGGCGATCACCGCCGTGGGGTGATTCTCCCCGAGGGCCTCGATCAGGGCGGGGAGCCCCTCCCGATTCTCGGCGCCGACCTCGATGGCGAGGCTATCGTCGAAGGGGATGCTCCGCTCCTCGAGGGCCCGCCGGAACCCGCGGAGCTGCTCCGCCCGCGCCGAGGCGGCCCCCGCCTCGAGGAGGAGGGCTATGCGCTCGTGCCCGAACTTGACCAGATGGCTAGCCCCTTTATACAGGGCTTCCTCGTACTCCGACAGGATGCAGTCGGCGGCCAAGCCCTCGACGCGCCTCCCGATGCACGCGAAGGGCAGGTCGGCCTCAGACAACTCGGAGTAGTCCGAGGCCTGGTTCTGGGACGGCTCGAGGAGGATGCCCGCGATCCTCTTGTTCCCTACGAGTCCCTCGATGATGTGCTTCTCCCGCCGCGGGTCGCCTTCGGTGAAATACGAGGCCAGGACGAAACCTTCCGCAGCCCAGTAGTGGGACAAGAGGTTCGCCAATTGGGATGAGCATGAATCGTCGAGCCCCGGCACGATGAGAGCTATCTCGGAGAGTCGACCGGTCCTGAGGCTGTTCTCCCGCTTTTCGTTGAGCTTCGCCCGGTAGCCCGTCTGCTCGATGACCCGCTCCACTTTCGCCACCAGGTCGGGGCTCACGTACCGAGTCTTGTTTATGACATGGGAAACCGTAGCGATGGAGACTCCGGCCTCTTCAGCGATTTTCTTTATTGTCATAGACATTAGGGAGCTCCGGAGCGAAAATTTACGTAAATTGTATCATCGAGGAATTCCCCTGTCAAATGGTGCGGCCGCCGGACCAGCACCGGGCTGCTGCCCGAATTGGCTATCTCGGTTCTTGTGCGCCTGGGGGATCTCGGCCTTCGCCTCGTCGACCTTGTTGAGGTGCACGGCGTCGGTGGCGGCGGTCTGGGTGGCGTTGGCGGCCAGGTCGAAGCCCGCTCGCTGAGTCCCCTCGGCCCCCTGGTCCGGGGAGCGCGCCGATCCCGCCGCTGGAGCGGAGGTCGATCTCCGCCGACCCGGGGGTATGACCGAGGGCCCCGCCGGATGCTAGTCTGTCGGGGAGCGAGGAGAGTGCGCCCATGGTCGAGAGGATCCACGTCACCGTCTGCTGCGGAACCGCCTGCTACGTCCTCGGAGGGTCGGAGCTCCTGTCCCTAGTAGAGGCCCTCCCCCCCGAGCTCCGAGCCCGGGTCGACATAGACGGGGCGCCCTGCCTGGGGCTCTGCAAGGGCCCGGGCGCGGGGCCGCGGCCCTTCGCCCGAGTCGACGGGGGGATTGTCCCGGGGGCGACCCTCGACGCCCTCGTCGACGCGGTGGTCGCCAGGGCCGCGGCCCTCGACGGGGGGCTCCCCCAGTGAACCCCAACAACGACGCCAGCCGCCTGCGCCGCCGCCTCTTGGAGGAAGTGGCGAAGGTCTTCGCCGGTCTCCCTGGGACCGCCGCGCCTTCCGAAGCCACCGCTGCCCCGGAGTACGCCGGCATGGACAGGATCCCCGTGCAGCTCTTCCCCCGGGGGCAGAAGAGCGTGCGCTGCTGCATATACCGAGACCGGGCCATCGTGCGCTATCGGCTCATGGCGCAGATGGGCTTCGGCATCGAGGACGAAACCGACGAGGCCAGGCTCCTCGCGGAGTACGCGGCCCGGGCCAGGGCCAGGGCCGCTGGGGGGAAGGTCGAGGGCCCCTTCCTCACGGTCCTCGACGAAGCCTGTAATTCCTGCCTCAGGGCTCGCTACCTGGTCACCAACCTCTGCCAAGCCTGCCTGGCCCGCCCCTGCATGCGCAACTGCCCGAAGCGGGCTATAGAGGTCGACCGCCGGGCCGCCATCGACGAGGAGAAGTGCGTGAGCTGCGGCCTGTGCATGCAGGCTTGCCCCTACCACGCGATCGTGAAGCTCGCGGTGCCCTGCGAGGAAGCCTGCCCGGTGGACGCCATCTCCAAGGACGAGTCGGGCAAGGAGCGCATCGACTACGCCAAGTGCGTCCACTGCGGCCGCTGCATGGTCGAGTGCCCCTTCAGCGCCGTCATGGAGAAGAGCCAGATGGCCGACGTCCTCGTGAACCTCGCGGCGGGGAAGGAGATGGTGGCCATATTCGCGCCGGCCATCGCCGCCCAGTTCACCGAGGGTCTGGGCGCGATAGGCGGGGCCCTGGCGGCCCTGGGCTTCGCGGACTCCTACGAAGTCGCGGCGGGCGCCGAGATCACCGCCCGGAGGGAGGCCGAGGAGCTCGCCAAGAGGATGGCCTCGGGCGAAGGCATGATGACCACGTCCTGCTGCCCCGCCTACTACGAGGTGGTCCGCAAGCACCTGCCCGAGCTGGCGCCTCGGGTCAGCGCGACCCTCAGCCCCATGCGCTACACCGCGGAGCTGGCCAAGCGGGACCGGCCGGGCGCCCTCGTGGTGTTCGTCGGGCCCTGCGTGGCCAAGAAGAAGGAGGCGGCGGACTCGGGGCTCGTCGACTACGTGATCAACGCCGAGGAGCTCGGCGCCATGCTCGTGGCCAAGGGAGTCGACCTGGGGTCGGTGGCCCCGGCTCCGGTCAAGGATCTGGCCGGCCCGGACGGGCGGGGTTTCCCGGCGGCGGGAGGGGTCGCCAACGCGGTCCGCTCCAAGCTCTCGGCCCTCACGGGAGGCCCCGGGGACTGCCGCAGCGAGGGTGTGAACGGTCTGGACAAGAAGGGCGTGGCCCGGCTCAAGCTCTTCGCCCAGGGCAAGCTCCAGGCCGATCTCCTCGAGGTCATGGCCTGCGAGGGCGGCTGCATCGCCGGGCCCGCCATCCTGGTCAGCCCCAAGCTCGCGGCCTCGAGGCTCTCGGCCATCCTCGAGGACTCGGGCAGGGCCAGGGGGCAGTGAGGCGGACGAGGGTCCGGGCCTAGGGCCGGCGGAGCCGGGGCTTGGGCCTCGGCCGCCCCGCTGGCGAGAGCCTGCCGAGGAGCTCCAGGGCCCGAGCCCACGATCCTCGGAGGAGCGACGACCCGGCCCGAGGCCTGTCCCCCGTCCCGGAGCCCCCGGCGCGGACGCGCGCCCGTATGAAGAGGTGGTCCGAGGGCAGGAGGGCCCTCTGGGCCTTGTTCAGCGGGATCTCGCGCTCGATCACCGAGGCCTCGAGGACTTCCACGTCGGCGGAGCAGAAGATGTAATCGAGTTGGGCGAAGTTCGGCCCCCGGGGACCGAAGTGGTAGTGGGTGCGCCTCGCATCCGGGGGGATTCCCACGGCCTCGAGGACATCGCGGAAGGGCAGCTCCAGGAAGCTCTCGTACTCGAACTGGGCTTCCCCGGGGATGAGGATGCCATTGAAGTCTCCCATCACTATGCAGCCGCGCCTCGGAGCGAGGTCCCTCAGAGCCTCGACCTCGCGGATCCGCCGCTCGAGCCCCCGCTCGGGGCCGTACTGGGATTTCAGGTGGACGATCAGCACCGCGAGGTCCCCTCCCCCGGGGCCGAGGTCCAGGCGGAGGAGGTTCCTAGAGAAGGAGGTCCCCAAGTTGGCCGCCCGGCTGCCGGGGAAGCGGCCCCGCTTGGCCAGGGCGCCCACGTAGATGCCCCGGTTCGAGCTCGTCTCGTGGAGATAGCACTCGTAGCGGCCGCCGAGGTAGATGCGGTTGAAGGCCGAGAGGCTCTCCATGCCTCCCACCTCGCAGAGCCCCACCAGGTCGAAGTCCTCGTCGAGGATAGTCCGGGCGATCTCGGCGACCGCGCCCCGGTCCTTGTTGCGGTTGAAGATCGAGGCGTTCATGCCCTGGTACTCCGCCTCGGGGAGGGCCTCGAGCTCCTCGCGGGAGAAGTCGCGGTCCAGGAGCAGATAGAAATTCTCGGCGTTGAAGGCCGCGAGGTGCAGCTCGCTCTCCACGGGGCCACGATACCCGAGGGACCGCCTCCGGGGGAAGGAGGCCCTGGAGGGATCGGCCTATGAGCGCCTCGACGCGGCGGGTACAATGGGCCGAAACGAGAGGAGGTGGCCGTGAACTCGAATCCCCCCATGGCCGACGCCGAGAGGATCTTCCGCTCGGCGCTCCGGCGCGCGGACCCTTTCGACATGGTCCGGAACGCGGCGAAGGTCGAGGGCGGCCGCCTGACCGTCCGGCTCGAGGGCGGCCCCGGGACCCCGGCCGACGCCGAAATACCCCTCGGGGACTTCGACCGGATCCTCGCCTTCGGCGCCGGCAAGGCCAGCGCCCGCATGGCCCTCGGCCTCGAGGCGGCCCTGGGGGACCGGCTCGCCGGGGGCCTCGTGGTCGTGAAGGAAGGCTACGGCGAGAGCCTGCGCGAGGTCGAGGTCATGGAGTCCTCGCACCCGGTGCCCGACGCCCGCAGCCGCGCCGCCGCCGAGGCCATCCTCGCCCTCGCCCGCTCGGGAGACGAGAGGACCCTCTTCGTGGGCCTCACCTCGGGGGGCGGGTCCTCCCTCCTCTGCCTCCCGGCGCCGGGGCTCTCGCTGGAGGACAAGATGGCCGCCGCGAGGCTCCTCCTCGCCAGCGGCGCCGGCATCGCCGAAGTGAACTGCGTGCGGAAGCACCTCTCCGCTGTGAAGGGCGGCGCCTTGGCCGCGGCCTTCGGAGGCGCCCGGGTCCTCAACCTCGTCCTCTCGGACGTGGTCGGCGACGACCTCGGGGTCATAGCCTCGGGGCCGACGGCCCCGGACCCCACGACTTTCGCCGACGCCGCCGCGGTGGCGAAGCGCTACGGCCTCGAGGCCTCCCTCCCCCGCCCGGTCGCCGAGCGCCTCGAAGCGGGAGCCCGGGGCGAGCTCGAGGAGACGCCCAAGCCCGGCGACCCGGTCTTCGCCCGGGTGGCCAACCTGGTTATCGGCTCTAACCGCCGAGCCCTCGCCTCGGCGGCCGAGGAGGCGAAGCGCCTCGGCTACTCCTGCCTCCTCCTCGGATCCCGGATCGAGGGCGAGGCCAGGGAGCTGGGCCGGCTCTTCTTCGCCCTCGCCCGGGGCATCAGGGACGATGGGCTCCCTCTCGCTCCGCCGGCCTGCATCCTGGCCGGCGGGGAGTCCACCGTCACCCTCCGGGGTCGGGGGACCGGGGGGCGGAACCAGGAGATGGCCCTCGCCTACCTGGCGGCAGCCGGCGCCTCCCCGGAGACCCTCGCGGGCACCTGCTTTCTCTCGGCGGGCACCGACGGGAGCGACGGCCCGACCGACGCGGCGGGAGCCTTCGCCCTGCCCGAGGTCCTGGAGGCCGCCCGGGCCGCCGGGGCGGATGCGGCGGCGTACCTGGAGGCCAACGACTCCTACGGCTTCTTCTCGCGCTTCGGCGGCCACCTGAAGACGGGGCCCACGAACACCAATGTCTGCGACGTCCAGGTGCTCCTGGTCGGCGCGCCCGCCGCCTCCCCCGCCGCGTTGCGCGACCGCCCGAGCTAGGCCGCGCCGCCGGGCCCGGGGAGGCTCGCCCCGAAGTTTGAAACCCCTGGCTCGGGGCACTAGACTTGACGACGGGGAGCGGAAGCCCTGGCCGCGAGAAGTCCGCCCCGCCGGGAGAGGCCCGATGAAGGTCTACAAAGTGCTCTCAGACATCGCCCTGGCCCTCGCCGAGGAACGCCCTTTCGGCGAGCGCATGGGCACCGCCCTGGCGGCGATCGGCGAAACCCTGGGGGTCTCGAGGGTCTACGTGTTCCAGGACAGCGAGGACGGGACCAGGACCAGCAACGCGTACGAGTGGCGCTCCCCGGGCGCGGCCTCCCGGGATGCCCCCCCGAAGGACCTGCCCTACGAGGACGCCCCGTCGTGGCGCCGCCTCCTGGAGACCGAGGGGCGGATACTCGCGGGGGACGTCGCGGCCCTGCCCGAGGACCTCCGGAGGATCCTGGAGCCCCAGGGCATCAAGTCCCTCCTCGCCTACCCCCTGCGCGTCGAGGGGAGGATCGGCGGGTTCATCGGCTTCGACGACCGCGAGCGCAGGCGGGACTGGGACGACATCGAGCTCCGGGTCCTCGAGATCGCCTCGGGCATCCTGTCGGCGGTCTACGGCCGGGAGGTGGCCCGGAAGTGCCTCGAGTCCTCGGAGGAGGACTTCCGCCGCTTCTTCGACACGGTGGACGACCTCATCGTCATAGGCAAGCTGGACGGCTCGATCCTCTACGCCAACGAGGCGGTGCGCCACAAGCTCGGCTACTCGGGGGAGGAGATCGTGGCCATGGGCTTCCCCGGGCTCTTCTCCCCGGAGTTCAGGGCCGAGGCCGAAGCCCTCGTGCAGGCGGCCCTCAGGCGCGAGCGGGACGCCTGCTCCCTCAAGGTGCGGCGCAAGTCGGGCGGCGAGCTGCCCGTGGAGACCAAGGCCTGGCTCGGCAAGTGGCACGGCGTCGACTGCGTGTACAGCGTCTCCAAGGACCTCGGTCCCCTGGAGGCGGCGCTGTACCGGTTCAAGAAGCTCTTCGACAACAACCCGGCCCTCATCGCCATCACCGACACGAGGACCATGGCCTTCACCGACGTCAACGAGGCCTTCCTCCGCAAGCTGGGCTACGCCCGGGAGGAGGTCGTCGGCCGCACGAGCGAGGAGATCGGCCTCTACCGGGACCACGTACAGCGGCGGCGCATCTCCGAGGAGCTCGCGCGGGAGGGGAGGATCAAGGACGTGGAGCTGGCGGCGCGCGGCAAGGACGGCCGGGAGCTCGACGGCCTCTTCTCCGGCGAGGTCATCGATATCCAGGGGGAGAAGTCCTTCCTCACCGTGATGGTCGACATCTCGGAGCAGATCGAGCTGCGCAAGCGCCTGGAGGCCCAGAGGCGTCGGCTCCGCAGCATCATCGACGCGGCGCGCCTGGGGACCTGGGAATGGAACGTGACGACCGGCGAGACGGTCTTCAACGAGCGCTGGGCCGAGATCGTCGGCTACTCCCTCTCGGAGCTCGAGCCCGTGAGCATCGCGACCTGGGAGCGCCTGGTCCACCCCGACGACCTCGCCGAGTCGCGGCGGCTTCTCCAGCTCCACTTCGAGGGGAAGTCGGACTTCTACGAGTGCGAGTCGAGGATGCGCCGCAGGGACGGGACCTGGGCCTGGGTCCTCGACCGAGGCCGGGTCGTCGAGTGGGACTCCGAGGGGGCCCCCCTGCGGATGTCCGGGACCCACACGGACATAAGCCAGTTCAAGGAGCTGCAGGAGCGCCTCAGGCTCGCGTCGATCCACGATCCCCTCACGGCGGTCTACAATCGCCGCCACGCCTTCGAGCGCCTCGAGGAGGTCGCCGCCGAGCACTCGCGCCGCGGGGAGACCTTCAGCGTCTCGATCATCGACCTCGACCGCTTCGCCGAGATCAACGACCGCTACGGACACCTCGCCGGGGACTTCGTCTTGAGGGAGCTGGCCTCCATGCTCGAGGCCTCGGTGCGGCCCTACGACATCGTGGGCCGCTACGCCGGCCAGCAGTTCATCGTGGTCTCCCCGGGGGCCGACGCCCGGTCCACCATCGGGATGATCGCCGGGATACTGGAGCTCGTGCGCGCCGGCTCCTACACCTACGCCGGGAAGAAGATCGGCTTGACCTTCAGCTGCGGGGTCGCCGACAGCTCCGAGGCCGAGGGGGTCGGAGCCTCCGCCGAGGCTATAGTCGCCGCGGCGGACCGCCGGCTCAAGGAGGCGAAGGAGGGAGGCCGCGACCGCGTGGCCGGCCCGGAGAGCATCGCGGTCGGCTGAAGGCGCGGGAGCCGGGCGACCCGCCGCTCGCCCCGGGCGGGGCCGCGGAGGGCGGCGCGCCGGCCCCTAAGCCTCGATGACGAGGACCGCCACGTCGTCGTCGGGACGGTCGGCGCCCATGGCGGCCACGATGGCCCCGGGCAGCTCCTCGAGGCTGGAGCCCCTGAACCCCTCGAGGACCGGCAGGAGGCGCCCCCGGGACTCGGTCCAGCTCTTGGACGCCGCGTCGCCTCCGGCGGCGATCTCGACGAGCCCGTCGGTGTAGAGGACGAAGCGGTCGCCCTTGCGCACGTCGATGGTCTCCGACCAGTAGGCGGTGTCGGTGAACATACCGACGAAGGGGTTCTCGCACTCGAGGAAGCGGAGCGGACCCTCGGCGGGGATGTAGACCGCCGGGGGATGGCCGGCGGCCAGGTAGACCGCCTTCCCCGCCCGGCGGTTGAGGCGCAGGGCGTAGGCGGTGAGGTAGGTCTCCTGCAGGATGGTCCTGGCGAGGACTTCGTTGAGGTAGGCCATCGTGTCCGGAAGGGAGTACGCCGGGGTCGCGCACTGGGCGAGGAGCACTTTCACCGCCGGCGTCGCGTAGCTCGTGCCGATGTCGTGGCCGGCCACGTCGGCCATGAAGTAGAGGTAGAGCCCGTCGGCCACCGGGACGACGTCGTAGAAGTCCCCGCCCGCCTCGTGGAGGGAGCGGTAGTAGACCGCGAACCGCGCGTCGGGCAGGTCGTCGGGCTTCGCGAGCATCGAGCGCTGGGCCACCGCGAGCTGCCTGAGGCTCTCGGCCCTGGCGGCGACGAGCTCCGCGTCGGCAGAGGCGAGGCGGAGGTGGACCCTGACCCTGGCCCGGACCTCGGCGCCGCTCGAGGACTTGACGATGTAGTCCACCGCCCCGAAGCCGAAGGCCTTGAGCTTGGACTCCTCGTCGCCGAGGCTCGTCAGCATGATGACCGCGGCCTTCCGGGTGGAGCGCCCGGCCTTCAAGCGCTTCAGGGTCTCGAAGCCGTCGATCCCGGTCATCACCACGTCGAGGAGGACCAGGGCGGGGCACTCGGCGGCGGCCAGGGAGAGGCACTCCTCCCCGCTCTCGGCCTGGAGGATGCGGTAGCCGTCCTCCTCGAGGATCTCGGCGAGGTATGCCCTGTTGGCTCGGGAATCGTCGACTATGAGGACCGTGTACGAAGCGTCGCCCATGCTGCCTCCGTGCTACCAAGTATATGCGTCCCGGCGCCGGGCGCCAGGAGGACGGCTAGAAGAGGAAAGTCGCCTCGGGTATGCTCTGGCGGGGGTGATCCGAGCCATGGGATGCAAGTCCGAGCCGAACCGAGCGCTGCGCCGGCGCCGCACCACGATGGAGCGACTGACAGGCCTCGCGATCATCTCCTCAGCCTTGGGCATAGCCCTCGCCGCCGCCCTGGGGGCCTGCTCCGGCGGGCCTCGGGCCCGCGAGGTCCCCGGGCCCGAGGCCCGGGTCTCTAGCCTGGGGGCGGTCCCCATCGACCGATACCGCACTAGGCTCTCCTTCGAGATAGAGCTGGCCAACCCCGGCCCGACGGCCTTCACCGTCGAGTCCTGGGACTGCACCCTCAGCTCCGGCGGCGCCGCCGCTGCGGTGTCGCACAACGCGGCCTCCAGGAAGCTCGGGCCAGGGGAGTCCGCGGCCCTGCCCCTCGAGGTGGTGGTGGACTCGAGGTCCCTGGGCGGAGGCCTGGCGGACCCGGGAGGCCCCGCGGAGGCCCCCTACCGGGCCGACGGGCTGGTCCTCCTCCGGGACCCCTCGGGCAAGCGCATCGAGGCGGCCGCCTGCCGCGAGGGCTCTATGCCCATCTTCCGGGAGCCGAGGCTCAGGATCGTCAGGCTCGGCATCGAGCGGGACATCCTCGTGACGACGAACCTCGAGCTCACGGTCGAGGCCTACAACCCCAACCCCTTCCCCGTCGAGCTCAAGTCCTTCGCCTACACCTTCGACGGCGAGGGCAAGCCCTGGGCGGAGGGCAACTCCCCCGGCCCCTTCGAGCTCGGGGCAAAGTCGACGGGCTGCGCCGTCCTCGCGTTCGAGATGAACTTCGCCGACAGGGAGCGCGGGCTCCTCGACCTCGTCAACAAGCTGCAGGTGGTCCGCTACAGGCTCGCGGGGAAGGCCATCGTCTCGGCGGACCTCGGCGCCCGAGTCGACCTGCCCCTGGAGTTCGACGAGGCGGGGAGCTGCCGCGTGGTGCGCTGAAGCCACCCTCTGAGCGCGCCCGACGGCGCTAGGAGGCGGCTCCCGGCGGCGCCCGGCGAGCTCCTCGGGAGCGCACCGTCTTCCCGCGCTCGGCGCCGGCCGATATAATCGTCCTACACCAAGCCGGAGGTTCCTCGCAAATGACAACCCTCATCATCGTACGCCACGGCCACACCGCGCTCAACAACGGCGACCGCTTCCGGGGGAGGACCGACACCCCGTTGGACGCCCAGGGGATAAAGGAGGCCGAGGTGACGGCCCAGGCCATAGCCGCGCGCTGGAAGCTCTCCGCGGTCTACACGAGCTCGGTCTCCCGGGCCCACGTCACCGGGGAGATCATAGGCCGGCCCTTCGGGCTCGCGCCGATCGACGAGCCCGGGATCATCGACATGGACTACGGCGAGTGGACCGGCCTCACCTTCGAGGACGCCAAGGCCCACGACCCCGAGATGTACCGGATCTGCTTCGAGCGGCCGAGCCGCTTCCGCCCGCCGAAGGGCGAGTCCTTCGAGGAGCTGCGCGGGCGATCCCTCGCGGCGGCCAAGGCGATAGCCGAGCGGCACCCGGACCAGACGGTCGCAATAGTTACGCACAACGTGGTCAACAGGGTCATCCTACTCGGCTTCCTCGAGACCACCACCGACCTATTCTGGCGGCTCCACCAGGGCACCTGCGCCATCAACGTCATCGAGTACGACGGCGCGGGCTACGGCATCGAACTCCTCAACGACACCGGCCACATCCGGAACATGAAGAGGGGCTGAGGCGCGCATGGGCGGGAGGGGCGAACCGGGCAGGCTCCCGGCTTCTGCGGTCGGGGCTGCGGCCCTCGTCGCCGCTGCCTGGGGATTCAACTTCGTCGTCATAAAGGTCGGAGTCTCCGCGGTGCCGCCCCTCATGCTGGCGGCCCTGAGGTTCCTCTTCAGCGCCCTGCCCGCGGCCTTCTTCGTGAAGAAGCCGGCGGTCCCGATGCGCAGGCTGGCCGCCTACGGCCTCCTCCTCGGCGTCGGGGAATTCGGCTTCCTCTTCACGGCCATCAAGCTCGGGGCGCCCTCGGGACTCTCGTCGATCCTCCTCCAGTCCCAGGCCTTCCTCACCGCCGTCATCGCGGCGGCCACCCTCGGGGAGCGCCTGACCGCGCCGAGCGTCGCGGGCATGGCCGTGGCGGCGGCCGGCCTCGCGGTCTTCGCCTTCGCGCCCGGGGCCGGGGGGATGACCCTCCCCCTCCTCGGCATGGTCCTCCTCGCAGCCCTGGGCTGGGCCCTGGCCAACGTCGAGGCCCGGAAGATGAAGGGGGCCGACGCCTTGGGCCTCATGGTGTGGTCGAGCCTCTTCTCCCCGCTGCCCCTCGCCGCCCTCTCCCTCGCCATCGAAGGCCCCCAGGCGGTGGGCGCCGCCTTCGTCCACGTCGAGCTCCTCACCCTGGGCGCCCTGGCCTACCTGGTCATCCTGTCGACTCTCTTCGGCTACGGGGTCTGGAACGGCCTCATCATCCGCTACGGGGCGGCGCGGATCGCGCCCTTCTCCCTCATGGTCCCGGTCTTCGGGGTCGTCTCGGCCGCCCTCGTCCTCGGGGAGACCTTCGACCTGCGCGACGCGGCGGGGGCGGCCCTCATCCTCGCGGGGCTCCTCGTCCACGCATTGGGCGGCCGCCTCTCGAAGGGCCGGAAGGCCCCGGGCGCCCGGGCGTGACCGAAGTCCCCCTGGACGACGCGGCCTTCCTGGAGCGCCTGGCCAACGCCCGCATGCCCTTCGGCAAGTACGCGGGCGCCCTCCTCATCGATCTGCCCGAGGCCTACGTCGTCTGGTTCTCCCGCAAGGGCTACCCGGCCGGCGAGCTCGGCGAGCAGCTCCGCTCCCTGTACGCGATCAAGGAGAACGGCCTCGAGAGCCTCCTGCGCCCCCTCGTCCGGCGGCCCTAGGGCGAACCGACGATGGCCCGGTCCTCGCCGTCCAGGACTAGGGCGCCGAAGCCCCACAGGGCGCAGAGGGCCGCCGTCAGAGCCCAGAGGGCCTCGTGCCCCGCGGCCGCTATGGCCGGCCCGCCGACGAGGGGCCCCAGGGACGACCCCGCCATCTGGAACATGCCGATGAAGGACTGGAAGGAAGCCCGCCAGTTCTCGGGGGAGTGCCTCGTCACGAATACCCCCATGTTCACCGCGTTGACGATCTCCCCGAGAGTCCAGATCAAGGTTGAGAGGGCGAAGATCGCGCCGCACCAGCTGGAGCTCCCGCCGAGGGGCAGAGCCAGGAGCCCAAAGCCCAGGACGTAGAGGACGGCCGAGGCGGCCATGCAGGACAGGGGGCTCCGCGCCCCGAGCAGCTTGGACAGGGGGAGGCTGAAGACGAGGACCACCACCGCGTTGAGGGAGATCATCATCCCGAAGAAACTCGGGCCGCCGGGCCCGAGGCGCGCGGAGATAGTCAGGGGCAGGGCGAAGCTCGTCTGGGAGTAGCTGAGGCTCGAGAGGAGCGAGAGGCCGCAGAAGGCCAGGAGGACGGGCCTCGCCATGAAGGCCCGGAGGGCTCCCCTATCGTCCCTGGCCTCGAGGGAGGGGCCCCCGCGGGGGGCCGCCGGGGCGGCGGGCACCTCCACGCCCCGGACGATGAGGATCGCCGACGCGACGGTGCAGATCGCGTCGCCCCGGAAGAGCCAGGGCAGCGCGCGCTCGAAGAGGAAGGCCGCCACCATCGGGCCGAGGGCCACGCCCACGTTGATGGACCAGTACTGGAGGGTGAAGGCCTCCTTCCTCCGTCCGGCGGGGGCTATGTCGGCGATGAGGGCCGAGATCAGGGGCCTCACGCCGCCGCGGAAGAAGCTGGAGGCTACGACCAGGGCGGGGGCCCAGGGGTGGGCGTAGAGGAAGCTCATGGCCAAGTCGAAGGAGGCCGCCCCGAAGTGGCAGGCGACGAGGCAGCGCTTGCGGCCGAGCCGGTCGGCTATCCTGCCCGAGGCCAGGGCGCCCAGGGCCGACGCGCCCAGGGCGGCGGCCACGACGAGCCCGGCCCTGGCGGGGCCGAATCCGAGGCTGCGGCTCAGGTAGAGGGCGAGGAAGGCCCCGATGAAGTCCCCGAAGCGGTTGATCATGGTCCCGGCGAACATGGACCACAGGGAGGGGCCCAGCCCGCGGTAGGGAGAGGCGAGGGCCTTGAGGGAGACGATCGGGCGGAGCATGGGCGGGAAGTATATCGGCGGAGGCGGAACGACGTCGAGCCGGCGGCGTGGAGGCCTGAGGGCCGGGCCCATCGGGCGAGAGCCGCGGCCCCGGCCTCCCCCGGCTCTAGAGACCCGCGGCCCCCCCTCCGCCGAGGTACGCGTCGCGGATCCGCGGGTCGGCGAGGAGCTCGCCGGAAGAGCCCCGGAGCGCGAGGCGGCCGTCCTGTAGGACGTAGCCCCGGTGGGCGACGCCGAGGGCCTGGCGGGCGTTCTGCTCGACCATGAGGACCGAGAGCCCGCGCCGGTTCAGCTCCGCGATCGCCTCGAGAGTCCTCTCGACGAACTTGGGAGATAGCCCCATAGTCGGCTCGTCCATGCACACGAGCTCCGGGTCGCTCATGAGGGCCCTGGCGATCGCGAGCATCTGCTGCTCCCCGCCCGAGAGGGTGCCGGCGCGCTGCCCGAGCCGCTCCCTCAGCCTGGGGAAGAGGTCGAGGGAGCGCTCCAGGTCGAGGCGGACCGCCCGGGCGCTCCCGCGGAGGTAGGCGCCCATGAGGAGGTTCTCCTCCACGCTCATGTCGGGGAAGACCCGCCTCGCTTCGGGGACGATCGCGATGCCGAGCTTGATCCGCTCTGGAGTCGGCAAGCGCGTTATGCGATTCCCTTTCCAGAGCACATCGCCGGACCTCGGCGCCAGGAGGCCCAGGACGATCTTCATGGCCGTGGACTTGCCCGAGGCGTTTCCGCCCAGGAGGCACACTACCTCGCCGGAGCGCACCTCGAGGGAGAGACCGCGGTGGACCTGGGCCGGGCCGTAGAAGCTGTCGACGTCCCGGAGCTCGAGGAGGGGCGGCCCGCCGAACCGGGCCGCCGGGGGGAGATCGGCAGCGCCGGAAAGCCGGGGCGCCCGTGGGCCCGGGGCGGAGGGGGGAGGCGCCGCCGAACCGAGGTACGCCTCGACGACCCGCGGGTCCCGGGCGACCTCCTCGGGCCTCCCCTCGGCGATCCTCTCCCCCTCGTCCATCGCGAGGACCCGGTCCGAGAGCCCCATGACCAGGGAGAGCTTGTGCTCGATCACCAGCATCGCGAGGCCGTCGGCCTTCAGCCTCTCAAGGTACTCGAGCATCTCGGCGGTCTCGCCGGGATTCATGCCGGCGGTCGGCTCGTCGAGGAGGAGGAGGGAAGGCCGGGAGACCAGGGCCCGGGCTATCTCCAGCCGCCGGCGGTTGGCGTAGGAGAGCCGGTAGGCGGGCTCCTCCAGGCGCGGCTCGAGGCGCCGGCCGAAGGAGGAGGAGGCGGCCCGGGCGCGGAGGTCCAGGCCGGCCTCCTCGCGCCGGAAGGCCCCGAGGGGAACAAGGGCCTGGGCCAGCTCGAGGGGCTCGAGGAGAACACCGGCGCGGGCGGCCATCCTGCAGGGCTGAGCGCCGACGAGGATGTTGTCCCGGACCGAGAGGTTGGCGAAGCACCTGCCCGCCTGGAAGGTGCGGACCAGGCCGAGCTCAGCGCGCCGGGCCGGGCCGAGGTCCGTGATATCCCGGCCGCCGAAGAGGATCCTCCCCGAGTCGGGGGCGGAGGCCCCGGCCAGGAGGTCGAAGAGAGTGGTCTTGCCCGCGCCGTTCGGCCCGATGATCCCGAGGGTCTCGCCCTCGCCGAGGCCGAGGTCGAGGCCCCGGACCGCGCGGACGCCGCCGAAGGACTTCTCCAGGCCCGAGGCCTCGAGGAGGAGGGCCACGCTACTCCCCCCCCAGGATGCCCCGCGGCCGGAACCGGAGGACCGCTATGAGCGCGAGGCCGTAGACCAGGGACCGGTACTCGGCGGCGAAGCGGAGGAGCTCGGGGAGCCCCGAGAGGACGAGGGCGCCCAGGATGGCGCCCCAGAGGTTGCCGAAGCCCCCGAGGATGGCCATGGCGATCCCGAGGATCGAGAGGCCCGAGCCGAAGGTCTCGTAGCTTATGTAGGTGTAGAGGTAGGCGGTGAGGGACCCGGCCGCCCCCGCGAGGAGGGCCGAGAGGCCGAAGGTCAGGGCCTTATAGCGCCTAACGTCGATCCCGACCGAGGCGGCGGCGACCTCGTCCTCCCGGATCGCCCGGATGGTCCGGCCCAGGGGGGAGGCCCCCACTGCGGCGAAGGCGAGGGCGCCGAGGGCCAGGGCTGCGAGCCCGAGGTAGTAGAACCCCCGGACGGACGAGAAGTCCAGGCCGAGGATCCTGGGGGCCGGGATGCCGGCGATGCCCAGGGCGCCCCGGGTGAGGGAGTCCCAGTTGAGGATGGCCTGATCGACTATCTCGCCGATGCCCAGCGTGGCGATGGCGACGTAGTGCCCCTTGAGCCTGAGGGCGGGCGTGGCCAAGAGGGTGCCGATCGCGGCGGCGAGGAGGGCCGAGGCGAGGAAGGAGGGCAGGAAGGCCCAGCGCGCCCCCACCGAGAGGAGGGCCGAGGCGTAGGCCCCGATGGCCATGAGCCCCGCCTGCCCCAGGGAAATCACGCCCCCCATGCCGCCGACGAGGCTGAGGCTCAGGGCGAAGAGGGCCATGATCCACGCGCCGGCGAGCACCTGCAGGAGGTAGTCCGACCCGATGGCCAGGGGCAGGAGGGCCGCAGCAACGGCGGCGGCGGCGGCGGCGGCCGGATGGAGCTTGAGGCTCCTGCCCCTGGGGAGGAAGCTCCCGGTCAGGGCCTCCCGGGGAGCTTCGGGCGGCCCACCGAAGACGCCGTTGGGCCTGAGGAAAAGGGCCCCGAGGAGGAGGGCGTAGGCCACGAGGTCCCGGGCCGAGGCGCCGAAGATGGCGACGCCGTAGCTCTCCCCCAGGCCGAGGAGGAGCCCCCCGGCCATGGAGGCCGGGACGCTCGACAGGCCCCCGAGGACGCAGGCGGTGAAGCCCTTGAGGGCCGCCTGGAGCCCCGACGAGGGGACGATGAAATTGTAGTACAGGCCGACCAGGACCCCGGCGATGGCTCCCAGGGCCGAGGCGAGGGCGAAGGCGGCGGCGTTCATCCTGGACACCCGGACCCCCATGAACTGGGCGGCCTCCGAGTCCTGGGACGCGGCGCGGAGGGCTCTCCCGGCCTTGGTGTACCGCAGGAGGGCGAAGAGCGAGGCGGCGCAGGCCGCGGAGGCCCCGAGGATCACGAGGTCGAGGACCCCGACCGAGGCCAGGCCGAGGCTGAAGCGCCTGGCCGGCACCGCGGAGGGGAAGGACCTGGGGTTCGGCGTGAAGACGATCTCGGCGAGATCGTCGAGGATCATCCCCGCCCCTATGGTGGCGAGGAGGGAGGAGACGTGGGGGGAGCGGCGGAAGGGCCGTACGGCGAAGCGCTCTATGCCCAGCCCGACGAGGGCGCCGACCGCCGCGGCCGCGGGAAGGGCGGCCCACAGAGGCCAGCCCAGCAGGCTCATGGCGACCCAGCCCGCGTAGGAGCCCGCCATGTACACCGAGCCGTGGGCGAAGTTCACGAGTCCGGCCACGCCGAAGATCAGGGCGAGCCCCGCTGCGAGGAGGGCGTAGATGTTGCCGAGGATCAGGCCATTCACGGTCTGGCCCAGCCAGACGGCGAGGAAGGAGCCCATGGGGCCGGCTTACCGCCTCCCGTCCCAGGCCCGGAGCGCCCCTCCGGAGATGACCAGCCGGGCGCCGAGGAAGCTGTCCACCTTCCGCGTGGCCGGGTTGAAGGAGACCTTGCCGAAGAGGACGCTCGGCACGTCCTTCACCTCGGCGAAGGCGTCCCGCACGGCCCTGCGCCCGATCGCGCCCTTGGAGTCCGCGGCCGCGCCGAGGACCGCGGCCGCGAGCTTCATCGAGTCGTAGGCGTGGACCGAGAAGAAGTCTATGTCCTGGCCGGGGTACTTCGCCTTCCACCTGGAGACGAAGGCCCGGACCTCGGGCCGCGGATCGTCGGCGGCGAAATCGCCGGCCACGTAGACGCCCTCGGCGGCCTCGCCCGCGAGGCGGGGGAAGTCGGCGGTGGCGTTGGCTCCGTTGGCCACGATGGGCAGGCGTATCCCCTGGGCGCGGATCTGCTGGACGAGGAGCGCCGCGTCGTTGGCGTAGGAGACGAAGACGAAGCCGTCGACCCCCGCGGCCGCGGCCTTGAGGATCGCGGCCCGGAAGTCCCTCTCGTCGGGGAGGTAGGCCTCCCGGACCGCCACCGCTACGCCGTCCTTCTCCAGGGCCGCGACGGTGAGGTCGCCGGCGGTCTTGCCCCAGTCGGTGTTGAGCTGGAAGACCGCGACCTTCCGGAGCCCCAGGTCCCGGACGAAGGCCGCGTGGGCCGGCGCCTCGTTGGCGTCCGAGGGGGAGTTGGACCAGCAGCAGTCGCCCCCCGAGGGGAAGGCGGGGTTCGAGTTGTTGAAGCCGAACTGCACGAGGCCGGCGCGCTGGTATATCGCGCTCGCGGCCATGGACGAGGTGGAGCTGAAGTCCCCGGTGGCGAGGACGATCCGCGGGTCGGCCACGTACTTCTGGGCCACCGCGACGGTCTGCTTGGGGTCGTTCTGGGTGTCCGAGAAGACGTACTGGAGGGGCCTGCCCCTGATCCCGCCGCGGGCGTTGATCTCCTCCAGGGCGAGGTCGAAGCCCTTCTTCCACGCGAGGCCGTACTGCGCCACCGGCCCCGTGAGGGGGCCGGAGACGCCGACCACCACGGGCTGGGCCTTCTGGGCCCCGATGCCCAGGGGCGCGGCGGCGAAGAGGGAAAACGCCGCGAAGGCCGCGGCGAGGGCACGCTCAGTCATGACGACCTCCTTCGATCGCCGCATCATTGTGGGAAATCCGCGGCGCTTTGCCTAGTACGCATCGGGCGAGAAGCGGGCGCCTGGGGGCGGCCGACGAGGGGGTGCCGGAGAAGACCGGAGGCGGAGAGGCCGGGCGGCCGGGGCGGGATGCCCCGGGGCCGCGCCGAGGACTTCGGAGGCAGGGGGAGCAGCGGGACCGGAGGCCCGGCGCCGCGGGGGGAGGCTCCGGCTCGCCGCCGGCCGCGCCCCCCCCCCTAGAGCTTGAACTCCTTGAAAAGGCTCTTCTCGGTGTCGCCCTCCACGTCGGCCACGACCTCCACGTAGGGCTCGAGGCCCGAGCGCTTGAGCTTCTCCTTGAGGAGCTCGTCGATCTGGAAGAGTCCCGCGGAGTTGCTCATGCGGATGTGGATGTGGAGGGGCTTGGCTTCCCCCTCCTGGATCTCCACCTGCTCGATGGAGGCGGCCGAGATGGAGTGGATGTTGACGACCCCGGCCTCGAAGCCGATGCGGGACCTGCCCTTGGTCATGTCGAGGGCGTCGGCGACCCGCACGATGCCCGCCTCCACCGTCATGGGGCGGCCGTCGGAGCGGTGGGCGATGATGGCGTGGAGGATCTCGGAGCGGAGGATGGCGCGTTGCGCGACAGAGTAGATGCCGTCGAGGAGGCGGTCGATGATGGGCTGGGCGACGAAGAGGCTGAACTGCTCGTGGTCGGCGCGCTGTATGGACATCCCGAGGTCGTGGAGGAGCGCGCCCATGACCACGACCACCTCGGCCTCGGAGACGCCCATGTCGAAGTCCTGGACCACGTTGGGCTGGACGCCCCGCTCGACGAGGATGCGGAGCATGCGCAGGGCTATGTTGGCCACGATCTGGAAGTGCACCGGGCCGTGGTCGGTCATGCCCAGGCGCTGGGTGGCGTTGACGTTCATGACGGTCCAGAGGGCGTAGAGCTCCTCGTCGGCGTTGACGCGGTCCACGACGGTCTGGAGGGCGGAGTTGTGCTTCACCGGGAGCCGGATCTCGAGGCGAGGGCTGCGGAAGGGGGTCTCCCCGTTCTTTTCCTTGTTTTCCATGGAATAAATATAGCTGCGCCGGGGGCGATCGAAAAGGCTCAGGGGGCCCAGATCCAGGAGACCGAGGGAGCCGCGCGGGCGGCGCGCCGTGGGCGGCGGGCGGCGCGCCGTGCTATCATGGGGCCATGGTTTCCGACACCTTGAGGTTCTTCGAGTCGAAGCGCGCCCTCATCGCCGACGCCGTCTGGAAGCTCGTGCCGACGGCCGGGCCGAGCCGGGAGAGCATGGAGAGGATCGCCGAATTCTGCGCCAGGGGGAAGATGATCCGGGGCTGCCTGGTCTTCCTCGGGTCGACGGTCTCCGAGGAGACCGCCTCGCATAGCCCGGGGAGGGCTTCGCCTATTGCCGCGACGCCTGCCGCGACGCCGGCGATGGCCGAAGCCGGGAGCGGGCTCTCCGACCCCGACCTGCCCGCCGCGGCGGCCATGGAGCTCTTCCAGGCGGGGCTCCTCATCCACGACGACATAATGGACCAGGACGAGATCCGGCGGGGAGCCCCGACGATCCACGCCCGCTACGCCTCAGAGGCCGCGGCCGGGGCGGCCGGGGCGGGCGACGGCGCGAAGGAGCCGGCCCTGGCGCCCGGAGAGGCGCGGCGCCTGGGGGAGTCCCTGGGGATCTGCGTGGGGGATCTGTGCTACTTCGAGGGCTTCGCGGTCCTCGCCCGGGCCCTCCAGGGCAACGGGCGGCAGGGGGATATCCTCGGGCTCTGCGGGTCGGGCCTCGGGGAGGTCGCCGTGGCCCAGATGTCCGACGTGGCCTGGGGCGCCGGTTCGGCCGAGGTGCCCGAGGAGGAGATCCTCGGGATGTACCGGGGCAAGACGGCCCACTACAGCTTCTCCCTCCCCCTCGCGGTGGGGGCCCTGGCGGCCCAGGGGCGCCGGGCTTCGGCGCCTGGGGGCCCGGGGAGCGAGGTGGTATCCAGGCTCTACGAGCTCGGCGAGGAGCTGGGCATCCTCTTCCAGATCCGGGACGACGAGCTCGGGCTCTTCGGCTCCAGCGCCTCCATAGGCAAGGAGGCGGGCTCGGACCTCAGGGAGGGCAAGAAGACCCTCATCCGGTCCCGCATCCTCGCGGCGGCGCCCCCTTCGGAGCTGCCGCGGCTCCGGGTCCTCTTCGGCGGCGGGGTCGAGGCGAGGCCCGAGGATATCGAGTACATCGGGCGCCTCTCCGAGGAGCTCGGGGTGGCGCGATCGATTGCCGAGATGGCGGGGAAGGCCGAGGCCCAGGCCCAGGCCATCGTCGAGGCCTTGCCGGGGCTCTCGCGGGAGACCCGGGGCGTCCTGGAGGGCCTAGTGGAGTACGTGACCAAGCGGGAGAAGTAGCCCCAGCCCCGGGGCGCACGTCGCCCCCCGAGGAGTCCGGCCGGTCTTCCTCGCGGCTCCGGCCCTCGCCCTCGCGCCGCCGGCCCGAGGGCCTATTTTTTCGGGACCTTGAAGGCTTCCTCTATCTCGGCTACCGCGGCGTCGTCGATGGGGCGGAACTCCCCGAGGCGCCGCGCCGCGAGGAGGGCGTTGGCCGTGGCCTCGGCCACTTCCAGGCGGTCGTAGGCCTCCAGGACGCTGCGCCCTGTGGCGAGGACCGCGTCGTTCTCGAGGATGACCACGGGGTTCCGCTCGGTGATGGCCGCGCTGACCGCCGCCTCGGCCTCGAACTGGGCGACGTAGGGCACCACCGGCATGTCCCTGAGGTTGATGTAGGACTCGGGGATGGTGCGGGAGTCGAGGGGGGTCCCGGACACGATGAAGGCGGTGACGTAGGGGCACTGGGCCGCGACTATCGCGCCGGTCTCGGGGTGGTCGGCGTAGATGAGCCGGTGGAGGTTGGCGGAGCGGGAGGGCACGCTGCCTATCTCCCTGCGGCCTCCCTCCACGAGGGCGATGTCCTCGAGCCCGAGACCCCGACGGTCGACGCCGTGGGGGGTGATGAGGAAAGAGTCGTTGCCGATCCGGGCGGAGAAGGAGCCTTCGGTGCTCGTCATGAGGCGCCGATCGTAGGCGCGGCGCACGAAATCCACGAGGGACCTGCGGAGCTCCCGCTCTCGGGAGCCCCGGGGGCCGGGGGAAAAGGTCTCGTCGATGCTCTTCCAGCCGCTGCGCCGGAGCTCGATCTTCTCCTCCGAGAGGTAGCGGGCGCCGCCGAGGATGGCGGCGTTCAGGATGGTCCGGGCGCAGAACTCGAGGGTCTCGAAGCGCTGAAAGGCCTCGAGGAGGGTGGCGCCGATGGCCACGACCCCGTGGTTCTCGAGGATCACCACGTCGCAGCCCTCGACGAGCTTGGCCGAGATGGAGGCCCCCAGCTCCTCGCTCCCCGGCACGGCGTAGGGAGCGAAGCCGACCTTCCCGCAGGCGTCGAAGGCCTGGGGGAGGACCCGGGTGTCGGGGACCTTCCCGGCCACGCTGAAGGCCACGAGGGCGGGAGAGTGGGCGTGGAGCACCGCCCCCACGTCGGGCCTGGCCTCGTACACCGCCCGGTGGAAGGGATACTCGCTCGAGGGCTTCAGGGAGGAGCCGACCGGCGAACCGCCGCGCATCCGCACGATCTCCGAGGGCCGGAGCACTCCCTTGTCGGTCCCGCCCGGGGTGATCCAGATGTCCCCGATGTCGTCCTTGATGGAGAGGTTCCCGCCCGAGGTCGTGGTCATGCCGTAGCGGTAAATCCTGTCCATGATCTCCGCGAGCTGGTCGCGGGGATGCTGATAGCCTATGTCCATCCCTTCCCCCTGGGGACATGGTCGCAGCCGGAGGACCCGGAGTCAATACGCTCCGCGCCGTGGCGCTGGGGCGGGAGATGACCTAGACTTGACTGTATGTTCAACCCAGTGGCCTTCTCGATCGACGACGAGGCCGGCATCCTCTCGGCCATGCGGAGGATACTGAGGGGCACGCCCCTCGCGCTCCGCTGCTTCGGCTCCCCGGCCGAGGCCCTCGAGGCCCTGGGGTCGGAGAAGCCGGCGGTGGTGGTTTCGGATTACCGGATGCCCGGGATGACCGGGATCGAGCTCCTCGAGAAATTCAAGGCCCGGAGCCCCAACACGACGCGGATTCTCCTCACGGGCTTCGTGGACCTCGAGTCCTCCCTCGACGCGATCAACCGGGGATCGGTCTACCGCATCGTCCGCAAGCCCTGGGAGGACGAGGAGCTCAGGACCGCCATCCTGGCCGGGGCCGCCGAATCGGTGACGATCAGGGCGTCGAGCGCCCTCCGCCGCTTCCTCGGCGGCCTCATCGGGGCCTCCACCGAGGAGGAGGCCCTCGAGTCGATCGCCCGATTCCTCGACGGGGACAGCGGCCTCGGACTGCCTCCCCCCTCGCGGCTTCCCGAGGCGGAGCCGGCGGAGGGCGGCGGGGGAGAGGGCGCGCTCCGGCTCTCAGTGCCCGCCCCGGGGCCGAGCGGCTCGGTCCTGGCGGTATCCATCCCGAGGCCCGAGGTCGAGGCCTTCGAGGCGGCGGGGCTCGGGAGGATCCTGGCGGACATCGTCGAATCGGCCCTCGGGGGGCTGCGCATAGCCCTCGAGGCCATCGGCGCGAGGTCGAACCTCGTGGAGCTCTCCGAGCACGACCCCCTCTCGGGGCTCCTCAACCGCCGGGCCATGACCCCGAGGATCGAGTCGGAGTGCGCCAGACGAGGCCGCTACGGCCGCACCCTCGCGGTCGTGCTCTTCGACGTGGACAGGTTCAAGCTCATCAACGACCGCTACGGCCACGCGAAGGGCGACGCGGTGATCTCGGGCATCGGCAAGGCGATAGCGGCGAGCTGCCGCACCGTGGACATCGCCGCCAGGATCGGGGGCGACGAGTTCCTGATCGGCATGCCCGAGACCGACGAGGAGGGGGCGCGGGTCCTCGCCCGGCGCCTGGGCGAGAAGGTCGCGGTCCTCGGCGAGGAGCTGGGGCTGGAGGACAAACTCACCCTCTCCATCGGCCTCGCGGTGGCGCCTCCGGATGCCGTGAGCTGCATAGACGACATACTCCAGCAGGCCGACGCATCCATGTACAAGGTGAAGCGGGCGGGGAGGGACGGCATCGGCACACATGCGACCGAGGCCCCCCGCCCCGAGGCGGAATCGAGCTAGCCCCGCGCCGGGGCTCAACTCCCGCGGAAGAGCTTGAGGGGGAGCTTCCCCCTGAGGCCCATCCTCCGCCCAGCTACGACGAGGACCGAGAGGAGCTCGGGCCTCCCCTCGACCAGGGCGAGGGCCTCCTCGAGGTCCTCCTCCCCGCCCACGGCGTTGCCGATCCGGGTGGCCCAGGCGTCGGCGGTGGCGGCGGCGGCCGAGGCGACCATGGCCGCGTCGGCGCGACCCAGGCTCAGGGATGGCCCCACGGTCCCGCTGGAGGTGCAGAGCCCCAGGGGGGACAGGGAGGCGGGCACCGAGACGCCGACCTTCTCCGACAGCGGCGAGGTCCCGGCGAAGACCGACACGTCCAAGTCCTCGGCGACCGAGAGCCAGATGTCGCCTCCGTTCTCGACGACCAGCTCTCGGCAGCCGAACTCCCCCATGGCGGCGCGCCCGACCTCCTCGGCGACGGCCCCGGCCACGGCGGCCATGGGCCCGACCCCCGCGGCCTCCGAGGCGGCGAGCATGGCCCGGGCCACCGGCGGCGCGCCGGGGTCCGGGGCGATGGGGACGAGGCTCGAGAGGAATTCCGGCCGGCTATCTATGTAGGCCTCGAGCCCGAGCCTGAGGCGCCTCGCCTCGCCCACCGCGAAGTCCTCCATGGCGGGGGAGAAGGAGGGCGGGTCTACGCCGATCCAGAGGTCGGTCTCCTCGAAGGTGGCGACGAAGGACTTGAAGCGCGAGCCCATCCTGCCGCGGTACTCCCGCAGCAGGTAGTCCCCCCGGCGGCGCCCCGAAGCGGGCTCTGGGCTCACGGCTCCGGCCGGCCTACTCGCCGAATTTCAGGCTGATGAGCCGGAAGGGGCAGGCGACGACGCAGAGGCCGCAGGCTATGCACTTCTCCCTGTCCACCTTCAGCTTCCAGTCCGGGGCGCCCATAGTGAGGCAGCCCGAGAAGCAGACCCCCGTGCAGGAGCCGCAGTGCACGCACTCCGCCTCCGCCACCGCGAGGGAGCTCGAGAGGGGCGAGAGCCTCACGTCGATGGAGGCGAGGTAGTCGCGGCACTCGGCGAGCCTCGAGTCCTCGCCCTCGAGCTCGACGAGCATGCTGCCCTCCTGGCCCGAGGAGATCTCGGCCCGGAGGATGTTCACCTTGATGTCGAAGCGCCGGACGAGGGTGTAGACCACCGGGTCGTTGGCGACGGCGCTCGAGTACTCGAGGATGTACTTCTCCTTCATCTCGACTTCTCCCTGATCGCGAGGCCGGACACCGACGACCGCTCTGGCAGGCTCTGCACCGGCGGGGCGAGGGGGAAGGCCCCGGAGGCGACCTGGGCCTTGAGGAGTCCGGCTATCTCCCTGGCCTTGGCGAGGCTCGAGAGGGGCGCGGTCCTCACGGACTTGCCCTCGACGGTCACCCTGCCGGAGCGCAGGGCCTCGTAGTTGGTCCGGGCGATGGCCGGGTGGCCGTCGGCTCCGTAGTCGCACACGAGGACCGGGATGTCCCGGTTGCGCACCGAGACGAATCGCGCCATGTCCTCGTCGAGGACCGGGATCGGGATGCCGATGCCCAGGTAGAGGGTGACCCCGTACTTCTCGAAGTAGGCCGCCCGGAGGAAGTCGGCGGACATCTCCTTCGCGTCTCCCGTGAGCATGAGGGTGGCCGCGTTCCCCTCGGGGACCCCGTTCTCCGCCCGGGGCTTGGTCGTGTTGAACTGGGTGCCCCGCCAGGACACGAAGCCCTGGGCCCCCGCGAGGAAGACCCGGGTGCCCACGCCCACGGTTCTGAGGAAGGGGTCGTTGAGCAGCGGCGAGAGCTCGCCGGAGGTCGAGTAGGTGACGTTGCCCTTGCGCGGCAGGAGGCTGCCCATGTAGGTGTGGAGGACCCGGTCCGTCGAGTTGGTGGCCGCGGAGTAGTTCTGGTACGCGTTGCGCGGATTCACCATGGTGATCTCGTTCACCGTGCGCTCGCTTATCCAGGTGTCGATGCTCTTCCGGGGATAGCAGTCGGTGCCCTTGCCCCGGGCCCTGAGGAGGAGTTCCTCGCCGCGCACCAGCGCCTCGATGAGGTGGGCGCCGCCGTAGGCGGGGTCCTCCGGCGAGACCTCGGTGGCCCCGATGTAGGCGTCCACCGCCGCCACGCCGCCGAAGACCGGCACCCCGTTCAGGGTGATGGACTCCATGCGGATGGGGGGCGACGGATGGCCGAAGTTGATGAAGCAGCCGGAGGAGCACATCGCCCCGAAGGTCGCGGTGGTGACCACGTCGACCTTCCTCGCGATCTCGCCGGGCGAGGCCTCCTCGGCCATGCGGGACACTTCCTCGGCGGTGAGGACCACCGCCTCGCCCTCGGCTATCTTGGCGTTTATCTCTTCGTAGGTCTTGGCCATGGCGCCTCCGGAATCCGATCAGCATAGCGGCGGGAGGCCGGGAAGGCAAGGCCGGACAAGTCCCAGGGAAGCGAGGCGCGCCCTTCCGCCTTCCGGCGGCGGGGGCTATACTCCCGCGAGGATATGGCCAAGACCCTATTCTTCATCGAGGCCCTCGCCCTCGCCCTCTTCGCGGCGGCCCTCCCCCTCGTCGGATCGGGACCTGCCTCGGCCTTCCTCCTCCCCCTCGCGGCATCCTTGATCGTGCCCCTTTGCGGAGCCCTGGCGGTGTGGCCCGCCAGGGACCTCGCCCTCGCCCTGGGCGCCGCCTTCTCCTCCGCGAGGCCGGAGGCCAACGGAGCGGAAAAATCCGCGAGGATCCTCAAGTTCCTCGCCGGGGCCGCGGGTATCTCGGCCTTCCTGGGCATCCTCATGGCGGCGGCGACCCTCTCCGCCCGAGGGACGAGTCCGAAGGGGCCCGCCGGCTGGTCCTTCCTCGGCGTCTTCCTCGCTGCCTACGCCCTGGCGAACGTCCAGCTCGGGAAGATCCTCTCGAAGGTCGTGGGGCGCCTCGCCGAAGCCGGCTCCGGGATCGCTCCCGGCGGAGGGAGGCCCGAGGAGGAGACAGGGCTCTCCTCGGGCTTCGCCGAAGCCTACAGCCTCACCCCGCGGGAAGCCGAGGCGGCCGCCTGCATCGCCCGGGGCATGAGCTACAAGGAGACGGCCTACGAGCTCGGCATCTCCATCAGGACCGTCAAGGCCCACATGGGCAGGGTCTACGAGAAGACCGGGGCTGCCTCCAACGTGGCCCTCGCCCTCCTCCTGCGGGCGGGGGAAGCGCCTACGACAAAAGTCCAATAGCCCGGCGCGCCGTTCCGACGGATAGTCAGGACCGTCGGGAAACGGCAGAGGCCGCGAATCATCCCGACGAGGAGATCGATATGCAGCGCTTCATCCTGGGAACCGTCGGACTCGTGGGCACCTTCCTCTTGGCCTTCTTCATGGAAGGCGGGAGCGTCGAGGACTTCCTCCTGCCCACGCCCCTCATCATCATCGTATGCGTGCCTTCCTTCGCGGTCCTGGCGGTCTGGCGGCTCCGGGACTGGGGCGTGGCCTGGAGAGACGCCTTCGCGGCGGAGGCGGGGACCTCAGGAGCTTCGGCGGAGCTCTGGAGCTTCTACGAGAAGGCCTGCTACATAGCCGGCGTGGTCGCCTTCTTCCTCGGCCTCGTGGTGATCTTCAAGGAAGGCGGCGGCGTGTCCAGGACCGACATCCTCAGGCCCCTCGCGGTGGACTGCGTCGCCCCGATCCTCGCCATCGTCTTCGCCATGGTCGCCCGGATACTCAGGGCCAGGGTCGAGGAGAACCTGCGGAAAGGCTAAAAGCCTCCGGACGCAGGCGGGGAGCTCCGGGGCGCGGCGCCTCGAGGCCGCGAACTTGACCTAAAAAGTACCGTCCTATAGTATCGCCTCACCATGAAGGTAGCGAAGTTCGGCGGCACGTCGGTCGGCAAGCCCGAAGCGGTCCGCGCCCTGGTCAGCATCGTCCGCGAGCGCGGGCTTTCGGTGGTCGTCGTCTCGGCTTTCTCCGGCGTCACCGACGCCCTCATCGCGACGGCCAGGGCCGCGTCGACGCGGGATCCTTCGTGGGTGAGCAAGTTCGAGGCCATCGGCGACCGCCACAGGAGCATGCTCGCGGCCCTCGCCCCGACGGGCTCCCCCGGCTCCGACGGAGTCGGCGAGAGGATCGAGGCTCTCCTGGGCGAACTCCTCGAGGTCCTCACGGGCATCAAAGCCCTGAGGGAGCTCTCGCCCAAGGTCCTCGACCTCGTCATGAGCTTCGGGGAGCGCCTCTCCGCCCCGGTGGTTGCCGCGGCCTTCCGGGCCGAAGGCGTCGACGCCGTGGCGGTGGACGCCCGGGCCCTCATCGTGGCCGACGGGGAATCGGGCAACGCCCGCCCCGTCTCAGACGCGACGGTCGCCGCGACCAAGTCCCACCTCTTCCCCAGGCTCGATGGCGCCGGCATGGAGGTCCCCCTCCCGGTGGTCACAGGCTTCATAGCCTCGAACCCGGCGGGGGACACCGTCACCCTCGGCCGCGGCGGCTCGGACTACACCGCCGCCATCATAGGGGCGGTCCTGGGAGCCGACGAGGTGGAGATCTGGACCGACGTGGACGGCATCCTCACCGCCGATCCCCGCAAGGTCCCCGACGCCTTCAGCCTCGACAGCCTCTCGTACGAGGAGGCCATGGAGCTCTCCCACTTCGGGGCCAAGGTCATCTACCCGCCGACCATCCAGCCGGCCCTCGAGCGGGGCATCCCCATCCGCATCCTCAACACCTTCAACCCGAGCTTCCCCGGCACGGTGATCGCCGGCGACGCGGCGCCCTCGCGCTACCCGGTGCGGGGCATCTCCTCCATCTCCTCCTCCGCCCTCGTGCGGGTCCAGGGCCCGGGCATGGTCGGGGTGTCGGGCATCGCCATGCGGCTCTTCGGCTCCCTGGCCCGGAGGCGCATAAACATCATCCTCATCTCCCAAGCCTCGAGCGAGCGGTCCATCTGCTTCGCCGTCTCGCCCTCGGAGAAGGCCGCGGTCATCGCCGCCGTGGCCGAGGAGTTCGGCCCCGAGCTGGCGGACGGACGGATCGGGGAGCCCATCATAGAGGCCGACAAGGCCATCATCGCCGTGGTCGGCGAGCGCATGAAGCGCACCCCCGGGATCTCCGGCCGGGTATTCCACGCCATGGGGCGCTCGGGGGTCAACGTCTCGGCCATCGCCCAGGGCTCCAGCGAGATCAACATCTCCGCGGTGGTCGACGCCAAGGACGAGGCCAAGGCCCTCAACGCGGTCCACGAGGCCTTCTTCCTCGCGGGCACGAGGTCGGTCAAGGTCTTCCTCGCCGGCACCGGAGTCGTGGGCGGCACCCTCCTCAAACAGATCGCCCAGCAGAGGACCATCCTCCTCGAGGACTACTCGGTCCGGGTCGACGTGGTCGGCATAGCCCGCTCCAAGAGG
>Ga0268360_1000909_pt1 | contig 38249 bp, 32 predicted proteins | sample BioMet11_FD_192465 | JGI IMG/M metagenome (GOLD analysis project Ga0268360, IMG submission 192465) | Sewage microbial communities from Oakland, California, United States - Biofuel 11 (Illumina Assembly) | ecosystem: Engineered > Wastewater > Sewage > Unclassified | place: USA: California... | reverse complement strand
GATTCCGTCTAATGTATCAGATGAAACCCTCTGTTTGGTTACGCAAATATAAAATAAAATGTAAAATAATTAAAAATAATTTGGATTTTGACACAGTATCTGTCAGGTCCTGCGGACGCTGACAGCGTTTTTTGATTTAAACCCTCAAGGTTTTGAAAACCTTGAGGGTTTTTTCTTATTTTCACCTCAACAGATAATAGTATATTTGTAAGCAGAAATATCCTGCCTTTTATATCATTTGATAAAAGACTTTATACGTAATTAAAATACAAAAAATATGGAATTCTCGGAATTGGTAAAACATCGCCAAAGCGACAGAAAATATTCAGATAAGCCGGTTGAAAAGGAGAAGATACAACAATGTATCGAAACGACACAATTAGCTCCATCGGCAAACAACTCGCAACCCTGGAAATTTGTGGTTGTAGATAACCCGGAATTGAAGGAACAAATTGCCGGCTGCTCGGCAAGTCTCGGCATGAACAAGTTTACACACGAAGCGCCGGTAATAGTTGCCGTAGTGCTGGAGAAGCAGAATATTTTATCAACGGTTGGCAGCGTGATAAAGAACAAAGAGTTTCGCTTGCTCGACATTGGCATAGCGGTAAATCAGTTCTGCCTGCAGGCAACCGATTTAGGCCTCGGAACCTGCATCATCGGATGGTTCGACGAAAAGAAAGTCAAAGCGCTGTTGCATGTCGACAGGAACAAACGTGTTCCGTTGCTGATTTGCCTCGGTTATTCCGAATCGCCTATACGAAAGAAAATCCGTAAGCCCATTGAGGAAATGAGTAGCTGGAATCGTTATTAGGTTATGACCGATTTAAACCCTCAGGGTTTTGAAAACCCTGAGGGTTTTTTCTTGAGGTTTTTTTCTTACCTATCTTTTCAAATCCATCGGCACCAAATGCGTTTTGCGATACCAGCGGACAGCGCTTTTTATCAGCCGTTCAAAAAAGATAACCACAAGCAAGGTGATAAGCAGCACGGAAAGGTAAGCCGGCATCTCTTTTATTTTGGACCAAAAGCGGAGAATTAAAGGGATAAACAGGAAAAAGATAATAAAGACGGGAGCCGACAGCGCATAGGTAAGATAGATCATTTTTTCGCGCCGGGTAATGGCTGGTGGCGGGGTACGTTTAAACAGGTTCTTTACCCGGTTGCCCAGGAAAGCATAGGCATTCTTTCGGAGGTTGGGCAGATTGAACAAATCCATCACGATGTAATAGCCATCGGTTTCTATCCACGGAAACAGGTTGACGAAAAACGAAAGAAAATGCAGGGAGAACAATGCCCCGAAAACAAAGGCCAGATCAGGGGTCTGGTAAAACAATAAAAACAGAAGTCCTTCGATGCACGCAAAGGTTATTGTAGAAAAAGGTCCGGCAAACGAAACCCATACTTTTTGCCATTTACCGGGAAGCATCCAGGTATCGGTGGTATCCACAAAAGGGCAAACCGTTCCGAAATAAACCATGATGCCCATCTCGTGCACCTCGCCGCCGAAACGTTTGCACATTATCCCATGCGACAATTCATGAATAACGATCATCAGGTTATAAAAAATATAGAAAATGATGAGGTTTCGCAAACTGAAATGAATGCCATTGGCATAAAAATTATGAAAAGCGCCGCTTATCTTATTCCCGTTAAGGATAAAAATAAAGGCGGATAAAACGATGAAGGCTACGTAAACATACAAAGCCTTGTTGCTCCAGAGCGCACCCGCTTTACGGTTGATGATCCCAAGCATTTTATCGGGATTGGGAAAAGAATACCGCAGTTTTATCACTTTGCGCAAAGCGGTAACAAAAGCGTTGCTTTCCTTTTTTTCGATCAGCTTGTCGCCGGTAATCAGCAGTCCTTTCTGGATTAAATCTTCCACTATCTTGCCGAAATGCAGCGGATGCACCATCCCGAATTCATTCACAAAAGCGTAATAAATATCACGCATGGGAGTATTGTCGCCTGCTGCCCGGAGTATAAATGCCGACTTCGGGCTAAGCCTCATCACCGATTCCTGTTCGGCGGAACGGGCAATGATGACGTCGTTTTTTCCATAACTTATCTTCAACGATTCCGGAAGCCGGGGACGAATGCTCAGGAAATAGAGTTCTCCGGCACGGTTTTCGTCGCGGGCATACTGGGTAAGTTCAATGGTAATCTTTTTTCCTTTTTTAAACCAGGATGCTTTATCCACCCAGTTCAGTATTACATGATGCCAGAAGATGTCCGGCGAGATGGTCATCTCGGGAAACTCTTCCAGGAAACCATCGTTGTGGTTAAACGTAGGGTCCAAAGGGATGTCCTGTGGAAAAGTGATACGGATGGAAAGATGACGTGAATACGGGATGGCTTCCAATTCAATGTTTCCATCAATGTTCAGCGTTTTTCCCAGATTGATGATGCCATCCACCAGTTCGTTGACGGCAAATACCAGGTGAAATAGTATTTTGTCTTCGATCTGCGATTTTTTGCACCATTCCCGCACAAAAGATTCGGCTTTCCCCTCGAATGTAACATCAAAAGGAAGAGCAATTCTCGGTTCGGCACTCATCGCATCCATAGCCATCAGATTTTACTTTATGGCTTCTTCAAGGGTATCGAAAAGACTAAAGATGGAAGTAAATCCGGCAATTTCGAAGATTTCCATGATATTATTCTGCAAACAGCAAAGATGGAATTTACCTCCGACAGCGGTAATCTTTTTCAGCGCCATCAGCAATACCCTCAATCCTGAGCTGCTGATATAAACCAAATCGGAACAATTAACCACGATATTCTTCTCCCCTTTTTCAATAAATCCGAGCAGCTTTTTTTCCAGGTCTCCGTAATTGGACGTGTCGAGGCGTCCGGTTAAGTTAATAATCAAAAAATTCCCTTGTTTACTTTCTTTTAATTCCATTTATATTGTGATTTAAATAGTTTATGCAATGTTTTTAGTCAATGTTAAAATGTTTTTGTCGTCCGAACGCCGGTAATTCATGCTATCCATTATTTTACGGACAAAGTGGATGCCCAGCCCGCCGATTTTCCGGTTTTCGATGGATTCATCAATATCCGGTTCGGCAACAAGCAACGGGTTAAATTCCTTTCCGTCATCTTCTATCTGAATTTCGATTTCGTTATCCTTTTTATACAGACGAATACAAATCTGGTGTTCGTTTTTATCGTCATAGCCATAAAAGATAATATTGGTTATCAATTCTTCCAAAACAAGATTCAGGTTCAGGGAAACCTTCATCGGAATATCCCATTCCTCCGAAACGGTTTCCAGAATCCCGGCAAGCTCTTCCAGTTGCTCCACCTGGTTGATAATGGTTATGTTTTTTTCAAGCATACGGCAATTTATAGAATTTTTAACCAAAATACTTCAACGAAAACAGCGTAATGTCATCCGATTGGGAAACGCCCTGAGCAAAAAGATTTACATCGTCGGCAATGATGGTAACGATGTCGCTGGCAGCCAGATTTTGCATCGAAGCAAGCAATTTACCGAGACGTTCATCTCCATATTCTTCGCCTTCGCGATTAAATGCTTCGGTAACGCCGTCGGTATAAAGGATAAGATCATCGTTGGGATTCAACTGGATTTTCCGAGAAGTAAACTGACGGTTTTCAAAACATCCGAGCACCGTATCGCCGGTAGATTCTAATTTCTGAATGGAATCATTGTTTTTCATCAAATAAGGCGGATTATGGCCGGCATTGGAATATTCCAGTTCGCCCGATTTCATGTTCAGGATACCATAAAAAACGGTAACAAACATACACGAAACGCTCTCATTGCAAAGCAGGTTATTTACATAATGCAAACATTCGCCGGTAGTCATTCCTTTCAGCCCAGTGGCACGGATAAGCGTACGACTTACCGCCATAAAAATAGCGGCGGGTATTCCTTTGCCCGACACATCACCGATAACAAAGCCCAGACGGTCGTTATCAATCATGAAAAAGTCGTAGAAATCGCCGCCCACTTCCTTGGCTGCCGTCATGGAAGCATAAACATCAAAATCCTTCCTTCCGGGAAAAGGAGGAAATACCTTGGGAAGTATGGCCTGCTGAATTTCGCGTGCCACATTCAGATCCTGCTGGATGGAAATCAACTGGTCGTGTTCCTTCATCGCCTTGCGCTGAAGCCGTATTTCGTCGAGCGTTTTGTTTATCGTGATTTCCAGGTCTTCAAAGTTGATGGGCTTGGTAAGGAAATCAAAAGCGCCGCGGTTCATGGCTGTGCGTATGTTTTCCATGTCGCCGTAAGCCGACACGATGACAGTTTTCAGCGAAGGATTTTTCAGTTCCTTTAATTTCATAAGAAGCGTTAGTCCGTCCATCTCGGGCATATTGATGTCCGATAAAATAACTCCGATGTCGGGATGTTCTATCAGTTTAGCCAACGCTTCCAATCCGTTGTGGGCAAAAACAAAATCGTATTCATTACTCCGTATCTGACGACGAAATTTCTGCCGGATCAAAGGCTCGAGATCGACCTCGTCATCCACTACCATTATTTTCACATTAATCTGAGAATCCATATAAGCTGTTTATTTTAAAAATATTATTATTGTTTCTAAACTAAATTTCCGGGAATGGTGATGATAAATTCGGCAAACTCACCATCCTTCGATTCCACCTTCATTTCGCCCTGGTGTTCCTGCACCACAATATCAAAGCTTAGCGACAGCCCTAATCCTGTACCCTGGCCTGCCGGCTTGGTTGTAAAGAAAGGATTGAAGATTTTATCGAGTATCTCCTGCGGTATGCCTTTCCCGTTATCGCGTATGCGAATTTCCACCTTGTCGCCCAGATTTTTGGTGCGAACCTGCAAAATAGGGAAATAAGCATCCTTTAATTCTTTTTTCTTCTGATTGGTTGAATAACAGGCATTATTGATGATGTTCAGGAAAACCCGGCTGATGTCCTGAGGAACAATATTAATCATTCCGATGGTACTGTCGTACTCGGCATCAATTTTTATATTAAAATTAGAATCCTGCGCCCGCATGCCATGGTAGCCAAGATTGACGTATTCGGCAAGCACGGCATTTACATCGGTAGGTTGCTTGTCGCCGGTTTTTCCCCGCGAATGAAGCAGCATTCCCTTCACGATGCTGTCGGCACGTTTTCCATGCTCGTTGATTTTTATTGCATTGGAATGAATATCACCAATAATTTCCTTCAAATAGTCATTATCATCCTGCGAAAACCTGTCCGAAAGTTTGTCTATTTCTTCCGTAAGTTCTTTGGCAAGGTCAACGGTAAGTTCGGCAAAGTTGTTTACAAAATTCAGCGGATTCTTTATCTCGTGGGCGATGCCGGCGGTAAGCTGGCCGAGAGATGCCATCTTTTCTGACTGTACCAACTGCGCCTGAGCCGCTTTCAGTTCGGCATTTGCCCTGTTGATTTTTTCGTAGGCAACGGCATTATCAAAAGCAATGGCTACATAGTTTGCCAAGTTGCCAAGCATGTCAAACTGATATTGATTATAAGCATTTTTGCGGAAACTCTGAACCGAAATCACTCCGACAATACGGTTTTCTATCATCATCGGAAGGTAAATCAGGGAAGCTACCGTTTCGCCGGCCTTGGGTTTTGCCCGGTTGGGAACATACTGCATGTATTCGTTTTCCACATCATTCATAAAAAGAGGAGCGGCATTGTCCACACACCAAACGGCAAAGCGGTTTTTCTCCTCCATCGAAACTTCAAACGACGGAAGCTTCTCTCCTTTTTCCATCGAAAGTTTGCATTCCAGCTTCCGGTCCTTTTCGTTGTAAATCATAATCAGAAAACTGGTGGCATCCAGCAGCGAATTTACATTATCGTAAACGATATCCTGAATATCTTCTATATTTAAGGTGGATGTTATCTTCTTCCCGATTTCGCTCAGCGTCTTCACATTATTAAATGCGGAATCCAGTTCTTTGTTTTTATCTTTCAACTCGGCCGTACGGGCATCCACTTTTTGTTCAAGTGTACGGTTGTATTCTTCTAATTTTTCGTTAGATATTCTGAGCTTTTCTGAAGCATCTTTGAGGTCATTGATGGTAGAAGCCAATGCGTTTTGCATATAGATGAACGAAGTGTTCAGTCTGCCAATTTCGTCTTTGGAATTAATCTGCGGCAGTTCAACATCAAAATCGCCCTGGGCAAATTTCCCGGCAGCATCGGTAAGCCGCCTCAAAGGGCTGGTGATGGATCGCGAAATAAAAATGATAACAAACAAGATGATGAGCAAGCCACCGGCTCCAAGACATAGCACATTGATAAAAAGATTATTTACATCAGCCATCAGTTCATCCACCGGAAAAACAATGCCGATAGACCAGCCATTGAGCGGAACCGGGGCATAGGCTATCCAACTCAGCTTACCTGTCGTTATATTCTTGTATTCCAACTCAGCAAAGCTTGTTTTACCATGAATCATGTTACGGCCAATTTCACGCAAGCGGGGCGATTTCTGGGCATCAGCTATGCTGAAAATCGTTTCATTCATGATAAGTTCCTTCTTGGGATGCGTAACAATGGTTCCGTTGGACGATACCACAAATCCGTAACCCGATTGGTATACTTTTATAGCATTGATATTATCCTGCAACCAGTTGAGAGACACATCGGCCGTAAGAATACCGATGAATTGTTTCTTCCCGTTTTTTTCGCGGTAAAGCGGAACAGAATAGGTGGACATTACGGCATCGCCCGCCCCTTCATCATAATAGGGTTCGCTCCACACCGGATGATTTAATTCCTTGGGTATCTGATACCAGTCCATGGTGAAATAATCATACTTATCATCACCAATGTATTTGAATTCTATTTTACCGGCTTTACGATAGAAATACGGAGAGCAATATTTTTGGTTTGCACTGTAATAGTATGGCTCAAAGGCTAAGGCACATCCATAAATTTCAGGATTATTTTCCACTTCCTGCCGTAAAATCTTAATCATTTCCTCTTTCGAATAATCTTTCGACTCGATTATTTTCGAAAAATTATCCGGTATTTTCTGAATGGAACTTAACACTTTATCCACTTTTGAAACGGTGGAAACAGTGAGATTTTCGGCGCTCAATTTCAGGTTTCGCTCTACAATTTTTCTCGAAATGTTATAATTATACAGAAAAATGGCGGAAAAAATAATGGCAACGCTGGTAAAAATGAATAAAATCAGCTTGAATGCTAACCCTTTTTCTTCTTTTTGATTCTTCATCTGTGGCACTGTTTAATTTTTCATGAATCTTATCAGCGTTTAACCGGCTGATAGAAATTATCGTACGATGGCACCTGTTTTATCAATCCACTTTGTTTTAGCACATTGGCAACAAAATGATAATCCTTCTCCGAAAGCGCAGTATTGATGGCTGTTTTTCCTTTCGGAATGTATAAATCTTTATAACGGTCGAGCATCCACCGCTGATGAATGCGGTTTGCCGGCAATTTGGCTTTTTGAGCATAATTCATAACAATATCAATGGCTTTATCCGGATTATTAAAAGCATACATCCAGCCTTCAAGCGTAGCATTAACAAAATCAGCACATAATTTGGGGTCTTTTTTTAATTTATCTGACAAACAATAAATACCATCTTCCAAGAAATTCAATCCGTAATCGGCAAAGAAAAAGGTATTCAATTCGTCGGGATTAAAACCGGAATTGATGATGGAATGATATTCGTCGAACCAGTTGGCATTGGTAATTTCCACCCCATCCATCAGAAACAGGTTATTGGTGCTACCTATCGGAACTATTTTAACATCAAGATGATATTTATTGAACAACGCCTTGGGTTGAAGCTCGAAACCGCTCCAGATTCCGGCTCTTTTGCCGTTCATGTCCTTCAGGGTTTTGATTCCGCTTTTCTTTTTAGTTACGAGCATCAGCGATGAGCGGGAAGAAAGCTGGGCAATATTTACGATATCGGCCCCCGAAGCCTCCAGTTCAAGGGCATTTACAAGCCACAACGCTGCAAAGTCGGCTTTGCCGTCCTTGATTAAATCCGTGGAAGTGATGAATGGCTGATAAGGAATGATTTTAAGATCGATGCCGTACTTTTTATAAATACCCATTTCCTGAGCCACATAGTACCCGGCAAACTGGGCATTGGTAACCCAATATGGCAAAAAGCTAACTTCCCGTAGTTTGCCAGCATTGCCGGATGCGGCAATCCCGGACTTTATGCCTGAGTTTGATTCTTTTTTCATTTTGCCGGTGCAACTCATTATCGTAATCGCCATTACAATGAAAATAAGAGTTTTCCAGTGTATTTTTTTCAAAAAAGAAAGATTGATGGCAGTCATCATTTTGTTCTAATTTTAATTGGTAAAACAACTAATTACAAACCTCCTGTCGCAGACTGATTCTGTATTTATACAATTTTACTTCCACATCAAATGTCTCCCTGATTTGATACGATGATTCTCCGAAATCTTGATTACCAATATATTTATCCATTAATTTAAAAAATGAAAGTGCAAATGTATTATTTTCAATTTCCGGAAAATAGGATTTAACATCCTGGTATTTTGTTCCAAAATCCGGATTAAAATGAACAAAATCAAGGTATAAACTGCACATATCCTCTTTATAAAAAGAAAGAATCCTGTCGAAAGTATCAGACACAAACTTATAAAAATAAGAAAGAAAATTGACAAATATATCGAGATAAAGGTATTTGGAATACAACTCAGATCCAGCAGAAAAAAAATGAGGAAATATTTCGGGATGCTGGTAAATCAACGGTTTGGTTTCCTCAAAAATAAAACCGTCGGACCAGGCAGGAACAATCTCATCAAAGGTAAGACGATGGTTGTATTTTTCATAATATTCCGTGCCGGAGAGCATAACGAAATGATTGAGAATGATTATTTCGCTGCCAAACCAGATTGCACGCATGATAAAGGAAAGTGTCTGTTTCAGGTCATCTTCCGTTTCATCGGGAAAACCAAAGATAAAAGCAAGCTTTGTCTGTATGCCCGCCTGAGAAACCTGACGCGCAACTTTCCATGCCTTTTCCAGGTCTAAATTCTTATTTACAAGCTTTTGCATTCTCGGCGAACCGGTTTCGATTCCAATAAAAACGGCATTGCACCCGGATTTTTTCATCAGATTTACCGTTTCCGGATCGAGCGTATCGGCACGCGACGAACAGCTCCAGGTAAATGACAACTTTTTAGCAAGCAAACAATTACAGAAATCATTCAAGTACTTATTGTTCAGCGTAAAAATATCATGAGACATCAGGAAATGGGTTATCCCGAATTTCTGGTACACATTTTCCATTTCGCTGATAATTCTGTCCACACTCTTCATCCTGAATTTTTGTTTCCAGAAAGTTTTGGTTGAACAAAACCGGCACGAAAACGGACATCCGCGACCGACGTCTATGCTCATGTATTTCAGCTTATCCATGTAGCTGATCAACGAAAAATCGGGAGGTAAAAGTTCATCAAGATTTTTAACCAAAGCGGGTGACGGATTTACTTTTACATTGCCGTTTTGCCTGTAAACAAGTCCGGGAACCTGTTCAACCGGTTTTCCCCCCGAAAGGGCATGAATGATATCAATAATAGTCGTTTCACATTCGCCGACGGCAATAAAATCAATCCACGGGAATGCCTTTAAAGAATCTGTTGCGGTAAGACTTGCCTGGGGGCCACCAAAAATAACAGAAACCCCCGGCCGCTTTTCTTTAATTTTCTGAGCAACAGAAACTGCATTATGGTAAAATGAACATAAAGTATAAAAACCGATTATATCTCCTTTTTTCTCAATAATATAATTGCTGAACCAGTCAAGAACTTCCGGTTTATCCATTTCAGGAAGCTTACCGTTAAGATAAAGCTCGTTCAGGTCAACAATTTCAACATCATAGCCGTTTGCCTTAAGAATGGTAGCCAACGACAATAATCCCATGGGTATTTCGAGAATAGATTCAGTATAATTTATTGAATTAATAAATAATATCTTCATTATTCCATTTAGGATAACTCACAAACACTGATTTTAAAACCATTGAAATTTTTCGAAACCTTTTACAGCATAAATACCCTTGAAAATCTCTTTTCAAGATTGGCTTTAAAATCATTCATCAATGCTTTATCCGAAAGAATGTCGAGTAAAAATTTCTTCACAAATCAGATTCTGTTAAAATGAGGATCATTACATGACAACTTTAGAAAACCTTCTCTCAAAATCTTCGAGTTTTTCCGGGTTTGCCGAATCAATAAAAGGAATGACCACATGTTTTGTTGTCGGAGTATCCTCCAAAACTTTATAATTTACGTTTTCATCTACCTTGAACCCCTTATCCTTCAGTACTTTTTTAGGATCTTCCAGAAATTCTTTTTTCATATCCTGATTCGACAGAAGTTCGAGTATGAATTTGCTTTTTGCTGTTTCCATATCACTTAAAAATTAAACAATCACTATCTTGGATAACCTTTTCTCAAAATCTTCGAGTTTATCCGGATCTATCGGATCAAGATAAGGAATAACCACGTGTTTAGTCGTTGGCGTATCTTCAACAACCTTATAGTTCACGCTTTCATCCACTTTAATTCCTTTGTCCTTCAACACTTTTTTAGGATCTTTCAGAAAATCTTTTTTCAGTTCCTGATTCGACAGGAGTTCGAGTAATAAATTTTTACCAATTGTTTCCATAATCATTTCCTTTTAATATTTAATAAATTAATGTTAATTGCCTGATTTAAAATAAATTTACAGAATCATCTACGCGTTTTGGTCTTCTTTTTGAAAATCACCTTTTTCTCTTTATAAATGTCCAAAATCGCCCACAATGCAGATAAAGAAGCTATGGCAAAAAGTGCGGACAGCAGGGTTTCTGAATTTATAAAGTTATATAAACGAGCTAAATCATAAAAAACATAGATTAAAAAGGCCAGGGTGATTTTCCAGCCATACCGTTTCCTTTTTCTCACCAAAAGCAAAATGCCTAAAATGGCAATTATTAGTTCTATACCAATGGAAAATATTTGTAGTGCATTCATTTTAATTATTTTATGCCATTTTTCAGGTTCCCGGATTTTCCGGATTGTAAATCAGCAATAAAAATACAAAATAATATCTGAACAATGGACCATCGTTTCCGTAAAATGTTATTAATTTTAAAAAAAATTCGCCCGATTGTGCTGGTTCCCTTATATCAAAGCATTATCGGCATCATTCTAACTACTTTTTTTCCAGCAAATTATATGACTTTCTAAAAATTAATCGATTTCATTGCATCAAATAAAAAATAATTTTAATTTTATCGGTTGTTTTTAAAACGTCAGCTTTCTAACCGATTATTAATTTTTCGCCTATGAAATTGTTTTACGATCTCAAACAGATATACAAGGGATTGGCTGTAATTGCCTTAATTGCAGGTATCTTATTGTATGCCGACAAACATAACCGCCATCCCGGAAAAACCCGAAGAAATGATGTGGCAAGAACTCAGGAAATAAAGCCTGAAGTTGGCAAGATTTATAAAATAGGTGTAGCCTATTTTGCTCCCGAAGAAGGCTTTGACAATGTGATGAAGGGTTTTTATGAAGGAATGCGGCAACTGGGATTTGTAAAAGACAGCAATCTGAAGATTGTGATGGCTCATTGCAATGCCGAAATTGCCAATATCCCGTCGCTTCTGCAAAATCTGGATAACCAGGATATAGACTTGATTTTTCCTACGTCCACGCCAGTCATTCAGGGTTCGTTTAAAGCCGTAAAAAACAAACCGGTGGTTTTCACCTATTGCTATGATCCGCTATCGGCTGGAGCCGGAAAAAGCGCTACCGACCATCTGCCGCATGTTACCGGAGTGGGTTCTTTTCCGCCTATTGAAGAAACCTTTGACTTCATTCAGCAATTGGTTCCCGGCATAAAATCCATCGGAACGCTTTACAACTCCTCGGAATCCAACTCCAGAAAAGTGATAGAAGAAGCCCGGAAAATACTTAAAAAAAGAGGAATAAAACTGGAAGAAATAACCGTTACCAACACCAACGAGGTGTTCCAGGCTGCCCAGGTTTTGGTGTCGAAAGATATTCAGGTAGTTTGGGTTACCGGTGATAATACTGCCATCCAGGCCATTGACGGTATTGTCAAAAATACCGATAAAGCCAGGTTGCCTTTGGTTGTGAACGACCAGGAAATGGTTGCCAAAGGCGCTACGGCAGCGGTGGGAGTTGGCTGGTACAGCACTGGTTTCCATTCGGCAACCATGGCAGCCCAGGTTCTTCTCGGAGCAAATCCGAAGGACATTCCCATCGAAAATTTCGTTGAAAAGGACGTTATCATTAATCATGAGAAAATAAAGCAATTGGGATTAAAAGTGCCGGCAAAGGTGCTCCGGCTTGCCGATTACGGAATATCAGAATTTAAACCCGGCAAAAAGCTGAAACTGGCATTGGTGATGTATAACGACGCTCCGATTTCCGAAAATTCGATGAAGGGCATTCTGGACGGGTTGAAAGAGGTTGGTCTGGAAAAAGGCAGGGATTTTGAGATTTCCATCCAAAATGCGCAGGGCGACCTTGCCACATTGAACAATATCATTGATAACGTAGCCGATGGCAACTACGATTTGATTTTTGTAACCTCCACTCCTACTCTACAGGTGATTTCCAAAAAAATTAAAAACGTCCCGGTAGTCTTCACCTGCGTTGCCGACCCCGTAGCCGCCGGTGCGGGAAAAAGTTTTGAGGTACACCAGTCAAACATCACCGGAATATCCACCATGGGCAATTATAAGGGTGGTATCGAATGTTTTAAAAATATCATGCCTAAGTTAAAACGCGTCGGGACGCTATATACGCCCGGAGAAGTGAATTCGGTGGTGAATTTTAAAACATTCCAAAAAATGGCAAAACAACAGAATGTCGAAGTCATCGGCGTTCCGGTAAGCACTTCTTCCGAAGTGATGGATGCTGCCTTATCCCTTGCCACCAAAAACATTGACGCTATTTGCCAAATTATTGATAACCTGACGTCGGGTTCCTTTGCCAGCATTATTCAGGCGGGACATAAAGCGAAAATACCCGTTTTCGGTTTTGTAAGCGAGCAGGCTACGGATGGTGCGGTGGCCGTTGTTGCCCGCAACTACGTTCAGGGCGGGAAAGATGCCGTGCGCATGGCTGTAACTATCCTCAACGGAAAGCGTGCCGCCGACATTCCTTTCCGCTACGTCAGCAAATCAGAAATCATACTTAACCAAAAAGCCGCAGACTTATACCGTATCAAATTCCGGGAAGACATGAAAAAAAGTGCGGCTCAAATCATAAAGAAATAAAAAATGGAAAAGAACCTCGACATACAAAAAATAGTCCATGACCATACGCTGGAGCTGAAACTTGCCGGACGTATTGATGCTTACTGGGCCGATCATCTGGGCAGTTGCCTCGAAGAAGAAATCCGTGCAGGAAATTACCACATCAGCTTCAATCTGAGCGATGTAAATTACATCAGTTCCATTGGCATCCGTTTGTTTATCAAATATTATAAACAGCTTAAGGGCATCAATGGCTCCCTTTCCATTTCCGAAGCATCGGAAAATGTAAAACAGGTTTTTTCGATGGTCGGGCTGAACGATCTTTTTGAAAAACCAGGAGAAACAAAAGCTTCTGACGAAAAAATTGCCGTAACAAAATTTTCGAACGGAAAAGCAAACTTTGAGATTACCGAACTGCAAACCGATGCTTTGCTTAAACTTACCCTTGTCGGAAACCCGTCGGCAATAAACCAGTCTTCGTTTACCGAAAACGACTGCGTTCCGGTGAAATTTTACGGAAACAGTTATGGCGTGGGATTGGGAGCCATCGGAAACGATTTTGAAGACTGCAGCAACCGTTTCGGGGAATGTATCGGACTGGGAAACGTGGTAGGTTACCAGCCTACTGACGGAACCAACAAGCCGGATTATATGATAAAGACCGGAGGCTTAGTTCCGGAAATCAAAATGCTTTACGGATTGCTTTTCGAAGGCGAATTTTCGCATCTTATCCGCTTCGACTGTCTGCCGGGCGAGACTTTGCCGTTCAGCCAACTCGTTTCTTCGCTTTCAGAAACATTAAAAATGGAGAATTTCGGTATGCTGATGTTTGCCGAAACTTCAGGAATCATCGGAGCTACCCTTAACCAGTCGCCCATTGCAAACCCAAAAGGTTTTTCGCCATTTTCCTTCCCGGAAGTGCGTCAACAACTTTATTTCACCACCGAGCCGGCACATCACGGAACGTTGGCCATAACCGCCGGTGTAGCAACAAAATCAACGTCGGACAACGCAAAGGCTTTTACACGTTCCCTTTCCAAAGATCAGGATATCAACGGACATTTTCATGCGGCCATCTTTCCCTTTCACGTCTTGAAAAAAAACAAGATTGATCTGCATGAAACGCTGGCGGATTTGTTTGAAAACAGCCAGCTACATCAGATTGTACATCTGGTGAACGACGAACGGGAACTGGTAGGCACGGGCGAAAGCGAATTCGTCCAGGGACTTTGCTGGATAGGAAAAATCAACGAATTTTAAAAAACAGGAGAAAACATGACACTACTCATCGGTTCATTTACCATCGGACTTATTTTAGCTATTCTTGCCCTTGGTATTTTCATCAGTTTCAAGATATTTAATTCCGCCGACATCACCGCCGAAGGTTCCGTAACCTTCGGGGCAGCCATCGCCGCAGCGCTCATCGTAGCCGGAGTGTCGCCGTTGCTTGCCACACTTATTGCATTTTTGGGCGGAATGGCGGCAGGAGCCGTAACAGGAATTTTACAAACAAAATTCAAAATAAACAGCTTGCTTGCCGGAATCCTCGTCATGACGGCATTATATTCTGTCAATCTCCACGTGATGGGCAAAAGCAACGTTCCGTTGTTAACCGAAACTTCGCTGATCACCTATTTTGAAAAAATGCTCGGAAGCATCTTCCGTATGCCTGCCGAATTGAATATTGCCGGCTGGATGGTTCCTTCGAAAGATATCAGCGCACTCGTTTGTATTTTTACCATCGTATTGATCACTGGGATTCTGCTCTATCTGTTTTTCAAAACCAATATCGGTACCGCCATGCGGGCTACCGGCAACAATGCCCAGATGATACGTGCTTTGGGCGTCAGCACCAACGGAATGATCGTCTTCGGGCTGGCGCTTTCCAACGGATTGATCGCTTTATCCGGTGCTTTGCTTGCGCAATACCAGGGATTTGCCGACGTACAGATGGGCATTGGGATGTTGGTCTGGGGCCTGGCAAGCGTCATCATTGGCGAAGCCCTGCTCAACGACAAAAGCCTCGGTTTCCTGATCACCGGAACCATCATGGGTTCGGTGGTATTCCGCCTGCTGGTGGCTATCGCCTTACGCTGGGGGATGAATCCCAACGATTTAAAACTCATCACTGCACTGTTCGTTTTCATCGCACTCACCTTACCTTATATTCTTGGAAAGATAAAAATGAAAAAGGCAAAAGCTCAAACATCTTTAAAATAAAACGTCATGCTCGAGATTAAAAATATAAGTATTACCTTCAATCCAAACACCCCCAATGAGGTAAAAGCGTTGGATGATGTAAGTTTGACAATAGACGAAGGCAGTTTTGTAACCGTACTCGGGACCAATGGTTCGGGCAAATCCACCCTGCTGAATGCCCTTGCCGGAAACTTTATCCCCGACAAGGGTTCAATCGTCCTCGACGGGACCGACATCACCCGCTGGCACGAACATCAGCGGGCAAAATACATCGGAAGGGTCTTTCAGAATCCTTTCAGCGGAACGGCTCCCGACATGTCCATAGCCGAAAATATTTCATTAGCATCAAGACGGGGCCTAGGACGCGGGCTGGGCTGGGCGTTACATGTCCGGACGTTGTCGCAATACCGCGAAAAGATTAAAAGTCTGAATATGGGTCTGGAAGAAAGGCTCGATAATCCCATCGGAAAACTGTCGGGTGGACAACGCCAGGCGCTCACCCTGCTGATGGCTACCTGGCGGAAACCAAAGCTCCTGCTTCTGGATGAACATACCGCCGCCCTCGACCCGAAAACGGCTAATAAGGTGATTCAGCTTACCGAGGAAATAATCCAGCGCGACCGCCTGACCACACTCATGGTTACCCATTCCATGCAGCAAGCCGTAAACCTTGGCAACCGCATCATCATGATGCACAACGGGAAAATAGCCTACGATTTTGAAGCTGAAGAGAAAAAACGGCTGAAAGTAAATGACCTGCTGTCGCTGTTCGACGAGATACGCCGCAAGGAACAAATGGATAGTTCCATTGCCGAGATGCTGCAAAGTAATTATGTATAGCGGTTAGCCGTTAGCTATTGGCTGCTGAGCCGAAGGCTTAGTCCCGACCTTTTCGGGATTAGCTATTAGCAATTAACAGTTACAGACCCGGCAAAGCGGTACAAAATTAATCGGGATTGAACTCAACAAAGATATTAATCAAGAGTTAAAAATAATAAGATAAGGAAATTAATCAAATTACAGAATGGAATAAAAAGACATAAATAGCAAACTCCGTGGTTCTCCATGAATTCTCCGTGGTTCTCTGTGCAATTTAATATATTATAACACAGAGCTACACGGAGAACGCACAGAGTTGCACAGAGAAGGTTTCAACCCTTGATTCGCATTACTTAATTAAAACAATTATAAACCCTTAAATGAAACCAAAAATGAGAAAACTTATTTATGCAATGTTCGTGGTTGCGGTAATCATTACAGCCTGCCAACCCAAAACGAAGACTGTCCCTTTTGATGCGGCTACAGCTAAACAGCAAGTTACCGGTATATTGGACAGCATTTATTTAGCGTATAATGCCAAAGACACTACGCTGTTTATGTCTTTTCTGGGAAATGACGGCCTTTATTTAGGTACCGATCCCAAAGAATTCTGGGATAAGCAAACGTATTCCGGACTGATGAGCAAAAAGATTGCCGATACAGCTTCGGCAAAACTAACTGTTGATAAACGCGAAATCCACTTCAGTAAAAACGGAAGTTCGGCTATTGTTGTTGACCAGTTTTTTATGGATTGGAGTAAAAAAATTCCTGTTCGCCACATCCTCCATTTTTATAACATGGATAATAAATGGAAATGCGATTTTGCAAGTCTGACGATTATACCAAGCAATGAAGATTTGTTTAAAATAGCCCAGGCTGTGAAGTAACGGCTGTTGGCTATTGGCTATTGGCCGTTGGCTATTAGCAATCATCTTCTCCAGGCTCAAAGCTCCAAACTCACCGCTTGTTGGCTTCTCGATAAAAAAACTCAAGACAGCTTGTAAAAAATGAGTATTTTTACTTTTTGATTATAACCCATAAAGGGCAATAATCATACATAGCCAGCCACCTGACGATGGAATGGAATGTTTTTATTATAACAAGTCATTTACCTAATATTTAAAACGATGTCGAGAAGAAGATGCACACAAATAGTAAGAGGACAACACGCTATTGACGGAGCCGGGGTTCACTTGCGCAGGGTTTTGGGGCTGAGAACCGTTAAGGATTTTGACCCATTTTTAATGTTGGACGGTTTTGATTCAACCGATCCTAAGGATTACATCAAAGGATTTCCATGGCATCCCCATCGCGGAATCGAAACGGTTACCTATCTGATCCATGGAGAAATCGAGCATGGCGACAGCTTAGGCAACAAGGGATTCATAAGGGATCTTCAATGCCAATGGATGACAGCCGGATCCGGCATTATTCACCAGGAGATGCCTATGGCTTCCGAAAGGATGTTGGGCTGCCAGCTTTGGGTCAACCTTCCGCAAAAAGAAAAGATGACGCATCCCGCCTATCGTGATATTAAGAAAGAAGATGTTTCGTTGATTCAGGAAGAGAATGCTACGGTCAGGGTACTGTCCGGAAGCTACAGTAACCGTCACGGGGCAGTAAAAGGCGAATACATAAAAGTCCAGTACTTAGATGTTGCACTGGAACCCGATTCCATTTGGCGTTACCAGGCAACTTCCAACGATCAGACATTATTCCTTTACCTGATTGATGGCACGTTAGCCGCAGATGAAGCCTTGGTTGATTTTGAAGAGAAAGCCTGTGCCATCCTGATGTCAGCCTCTTCATCAAAGGATAGTGATTATGATGAAGTGTTGGTGAAAGCAGGCAATAAAGGGGCTCGATTTTTCCTTATCGCCGGCAAGCCGCTTAACGAACCGGTAGCCTGGGGCGGACCCATTGTTATGAATACGAAAGAAGAATTGGATGAAGCCTTCAGAGAACTTGATAATGGCACCTTCATCAAACACGATAAGCCACAATATTATTATTAGATTCATCCACGAACAGATCTGACGCTGACAGGCCTGACGGCGCTGCAGGATAATCTTCATTTTTTTACTTCCAACTAAAAAAAATCGATATAAATTTTTTTTGTACTATTTTTTTGTATATTTAACGCCTAATTCTGACGAATATCAGTTGTAAGGGTTAAGGGTTAGATAATCATTATAACAAACTGATATATAAAGAAAAAGCCCCCGATAAGGACGAGGGCAAGGCCTAAATGTTTTCACAACGAAATAATCCTTATTGTGATTTGCTTCTAATTGTGAAGCAAAAGTAGACTAAAAAATGAAACAACCAAATAAAAAATAAAAATTTTATGAAAAAAATATTGGGTCTGGATTTGGGTACGAATTCTATCGGCTGGGCATTGGTAGAGAATAATTTTGAAGAAAAAGCAGGAAATATAATAGGCATGGGTTCCCGAATAATACCAATAGATCAAGGTAGCTTAGGAGAATTTGATCGGGGAAACTCAATTTCCCAAACCGCTGACAGAACCGGATTCCGAGGTGTACGACGGTTACGCGAACGTTATTTATTACGCCGCGAACGCCTGCATAGCGTATTGAATATACTTGGATTTTTGCCTGATCATTATTCTCAGCATATTGATTTTGAAAAACATTTTGGACAGTTTTTAGATGAAGCCGAACCCAAATTAGCCTATAAACCGAACCCAGAAACGGGTAAAGCCGACTTTATTTTTAAATCTTCTTTTGAAGAAATGCTTGCGGATTTTTCGAAGCGCCAACCTCAATTACTTACTAAGAAAAACGGCGACCCCGCATTGATACCCTATGATTGGACAATTTATTACCTACGCAAAAAAGCCTTAACGCAGCGTATTGAAAAAGAAGAGCTGGCTTGGCTCCTACTCCATTTTAATCAAAAAAGAGGTTACTATCAATTACGTGATGAAGAAGATGAAAATAAAAAAGATAAAATTGAAGAAGTTTATACATTGAAAATTATTGATGTAGTAGAAGGAGAAAAAGATAAAAAGAATAAAGATGCAAAATGGTATGAAATAAAACTTGAAAATGGTTGGATATATAAAAGAACAAGTAAAACAAAATTAGATTGGATTGGAAAGATTAAAGATTTTTTTGTAACAACAGAAGTTGATGAGAATGGAAATATAAAGAAAGATCTAAACGCTAATGAAAAAAGAAGAATTAGTGTGCTACCAACTTTTGAAGAAATTGAAAAGTTATCTCAACAAGAAAAAAATAGGCTATTTAAGAAAATCAAATTAAAAACAGAAATAGAGATAGAACATAGCCAAAAAACCGTAGGAACATACATTTATGACACCCTGCTTCAGAATCCCAATCAAAAAATCAAAGGTAAATTGGTTCGCACTATCGAACGAAAATTTTATAAAGAAGAGTTGCGTATCATCTTAGAAAAACAAAAGACCTTTCATCCTGAATTACAAAACAAACAATTTTACACTGCCTGCCTTGAAGAATTGTATAAAAGCAATGAAAACCACCGAAGCAGCGTAGCTCAAATGGATTTCACTTATCTTTTCCTTAATGACATCATCTTTTATCAGCGCCCGTTGAAAAGCAAAAAATCGCTCATAAGCAATTGCCGCTACGAAACATTATCTTACAAAGATAAAGAAGGCAACATTATTTCGGTACCACTTAAGTGTATTGCTAAATCGCATCCGCTGTATCAGGAGTTCCGGTTATGGCAGTTTTTACAAAATTTAAAGATTTATCAACGGGAAAAAGAAGTGGAAGGAAAATTGCAATTTGATGTAGATGTAACTTCCGATTTTTTAAAAACGGAAGAGGATTGGGTAAGCTTATATGAATGGCTGAACGACCGGAAAGAAATTGATCAAAAAGCATTTTTAAAATATCCTGCATTTAATTTGAAAAAGAATGCCGAACAGTACCGGTGGAATTATGTAGAGGATAAAATTTATCCTGCAAACGAAACCCGTGCGCAAATACTTACCCGTCTATCGAAGGTTGCAAATGTACCATCAGGATTCTTAACCGAGGAAATAGAAGAACATCTTTGGCACATCCTTTATTCGGTCGAAGACAAGAAAGAAATTGAAAAAGCTTTAAAAACATTTGCCTGTAAACATCAATTAGGTGAAGATTTTGTTGATCACTTCATCAAATTCCCACCGTTCAAAAAGGATTATGGCGCTTATTCGGCAAAAGCCATTAAAAAACTTCTGACGTTAATGCGCCGCGGAAAATACTGGAAGCAGGAAGCTATTTCGTCTGAAACAACCGCTCACATTAATGCCATTACCGAAAGGCTGGTTTCTGTTGCTTTTGACAAGAAAAAAATTGAAGAAATTACAGATGATGAAATTCCCAAGCAGGTTTTAAAAAGCTTTATTGATTGCGAAAATCCGCACAAGGGTTTAAACACATACCAGGCATGTTATGCTATATACGGACGTCATTCGGAAGAAGGTGAAATGATCAGTTGGAAAAACCCTGCCGACATTGAACGTTTTTTAAGAGATTTCAAACAACATTCGCTGCGAAATCCCATTGTAGAACAGGTAATCACCGAAACATTACGCGTGGTTAACGACATATGGAAATACTATGGAAAGGGCGGAGAAAATTTCTTTGACGAAATTCATATTGAATTGGGCAGGGAGATGAAAAACACTGCCGAACAACGAAAAAAGATGACGGAACAAGTTTCGGAAAGCGAAAACACCAATCTCCGTATAAAGGCATTACTGGTAGAAATGAAAAATGATGATTCTATTGAGAACGTTCGCCCTTATTCGCCCAGCCAGCAGGAAATCTTAAAGATTTACGAAGAAGGTGCATTGAATTCGCCCATAGAAATTCCGGAGGACATTTTAAAAATCAGCAAAAATGCACAGCCTACACCATCGGAACTTACCCGGTATAAACTCTGGCTTCAGCAAAAATACCGCTCACCTTATACTGGCGACACAATTCCGTTAACCAAGCTCTTTACAACTGCTTACGAAATAGAACACATCATTCCGCAATCACGCTATTTCGACGATTCGATGAGCAATAAAGTAATCTGCGAAAGCGAAGTGAATAAAGACAAGGACAATGCTACTGCTTACGAATATATCCGGAATAATCCGGGTAAAATCATTGAACTTAGTTACGGGAAAACAGCAAAACTCTTTACAGTGGAATCCTATGAAGATTTTGTTAAGAATAATTTCGGTAAGAACAAGGGAAAGATGAAAAGGTTGCTGATGGAAGACATACCCGAAACCTTTATCAATCGCCAACTCAACGATACCCGATATATCAGTAAGCTTGTTAAAAACCTCCTTTCAAACATTGTTCGTGAAGATGGCGAAGAGGAAACCACCTCTAAAAATGTGGCTTCAAGCAACGGCGGCATTACATCCATTTTAAAACAGGAATGGGGGTTAAATGACATTTGGAACGACATTATTTCGCCCCGTTTCGAGCGATTGAACGAACTTACCCATAGCAATCATTTTGGTGAATGGACAAACAAAGACGGCAAACAGGTTTTCCAGACCCAAGTCCCTTTAGAATTGCAAAAAGGCTTTAGTAAGAAAAGAATAGACCACCGTCATCATGCCATGGATGCACTGGTAATTGCCTGTGCTACCAGGAATCACATTAATTACCTTAACAATGTGAGTGCAAACTCAAACAAACGTTACGATTTACGTTCAAACCTTTGTTTTAAGTACAAAACAGATGCAAATGGTAATTACAAATGGATGTTTTACAAGCCCTGGGAAACCTTTACTCAGGATGCAAAAAATAAATTATTAACCACTCTTATAAGTTTTAAACAAAACCTCAGAATAATTAATAAAACGACCAACTGGTACCAAAAGTGGCAAAAAGACGAAAATGGGCAGCTCAAAAAAGTCTTTACAAAACAAGAAAAAGGTGAAAACTGGGCTATACGAAAACCTATGCACAAGGATACGGTCGCTGGTTTAGTGAATTTGCGTTTCCAAAAAACCGTTTCCCTTTCTGTTGCGCTGGATCAATGGGAAATGATTGTTGACAAACCACTGAAAAAACAAATTAAAACCCTGGCAAGTGAAGGGTACGATAAAAAACAACTTCTGAAGTTTTTCAAAAATAATGAGAATAGATTTAATGAGACCGATATTGCTAAAGTTGAAATTTATTATTGGGCGACGGATAATGTTGCATCCCGTACAACGCTGAACGAAACGTATAGCTCCACTGTTATAAAGAGCATTACTGATACCGGAATACAGAAAATCCTGCTGAAGCATTTAGAAAAATACAACGAAGTAAAAGATGGCAAAACCATCGAGCATCCCGAATTAGCCTTTTCGCCCGATGGGCTTGATCAACTAAATGAAAATATTACTGATCTTAACGATGGCAAATTTCATCAACCTATTTTTAAAGCACGAGCCTATGAACCCAGAGGAAATAAGTTCAATGTGGGTTATACCGGTAACAAAAAGGATAAATATGTGGAAGCGGCCAAGGGTACCAATCTTTTCTTCGCCATCTATCAGGACAATAGCGGGAAACGAAGCTACGAGAGTATTCCTTTAAATATAGTAATCGAACGCCAAAAACAAGGCTTACCTTCTGTACCCGAAACAAACGAAAAAGAAGAACAATTGCAGTTTTATCTTTCGCCTAACGATTTGGTGTATGTGCCTACGGAAGAAGAACGGGAAAACCAGCTCAGTGTTGATTTCAAAAACTTAACAAAAGAGCAAATTAAAAGAGTATATAAATTTGTAGATGGTAGTGACACAACTGCCAATTTTATTCCAATAATGGTTTCTGGTTTGATTTACGTACTTTCAAAAGAAGATGCTAAGAGATTTAAAGAAAAACATAACCTCAATTATGATGGCTTGTTACAAAATGAATATGGAGTTGGAAGTCCACAATCAAAAAATCAAAAAACAATTGAAAATATTATGATTAAAGAAGTTTGCTGGAAATTAAAGTCCGATCGTTTAGGCCGGATTATTGAAGTCAATGGCAGCCATATTTAAGTCTAAAAAACACAAGCAATGATCCGTACGCTCCATTACCAAACATTAATTTACGATCCGGCTCAATTCAAGCTCAGGGATGGCAAACCGATGCTCCGGGATGGCAAACTGATGTTCCGGAATGGCAAACTGATGTTCCGGGATGGCAAACCCATGCTCCGGAATGCCAAACTGATGCTCCGGAATGGCAAACCGATGCTCCGGAATGCCAAACCGATGCTCCAGGATGGTAAACCGATGCTCCAGGATGCCAAACTGATGCTCCGGAATGCCAAATCGATGCTCAGGAATGCCAAACCGATGCTCAGGGATGCCAAACCGATGCTCCGGAATGGCAAACCGATACTCTGGGATGTCATTCTTGGCTGTTTTATATAAAATAACGTAATAATCTTTAAAAAAAGAAAGGAGGGTAACTCATAAACAAGCATTTATTATTTTAAAATTTACTTAATTACTAATCTTTAAAAAAACTTTAAAATGGCAAATAATAAATTTAGGGTAATTATTCCCGAAAATCCTGCAGACAGGATAGCTCTTGCAGAAAAAATCAATGCTAAACACATTGAAGTTGGCACTCAATCGCCGTTAAATTCGCTCGAAACGAACAAATGGGAAGAAAATGGGCCAAAAATTGCTACCTGCCGTCAACTGCATAACGAAGCAGAAACGAAGAAACAACAGGCAGAAGTAGCTTACCGTCAACGAGACGTATTACTGGACCCAATTACTAACTCCATAAAAGCCAGCAGAGATTTACTCATTGGCGTTTATCGTGAAAATCCTAAAAAACTGATTGATTGGGGGTTTAATGTGGATGACACTCCACGCAAACCTAAGAAAACTGAATAAGTTGTAAAATTGGAAAACGCAGGTGTCGTTAGCCTGCGTTTTTTCAAATGCTTAGTGCTCTTTGTGCCTTTGTGGTTTATCCCTTTTTAACCACTAAGACACTAAGAAACACTAAGAAAAAAATACTTGGTGCTCTTCGTGCCTTTGTGGTTTATCCCTTTTTAACCACTAAGACACTAAGAAACACTAAGAAAAAAATACTTGGTGCTCTTCGTGCCTTTGTGGTTGATTTCTTTTTCAACCACTAAGAACACTAAGAAACACAAAGAAAAAAATGCTTAGTGCTCTTCGTGCCTTTGTGGTTTATCCCTTTTTAACCACTAAGACACTAAGGAACACAAAGAAAAAAATGCTTAGTGCTCTTCGTGCCTTCGTGGTTGATTTCTTTTTAACCACTAAGAAACTAAGAAACACAAAGAAAAAAATGCTTAGTGCTCTTCGTGCCTTCGTGGTTTATTTTTTCAACCACTAAGAGCACTAAGAAACACAAAGAAAATATACCTTGAGCTGCTTCGTGCTCTTTGTGCCTTTGTGGTTGATTTTTTTCAACCACTAAGAACACTAAGAAACACAAAGAAAAAAATGCTTAGTGCTCTTTGTGCCTTTGTGGTTGATTTCTTTTTAACCACTAAGACACTAAGAAACACAAAGAAAAAAATACTTAGTGCTCTTCGTGCCTTCGTGGTTTATTTCTTTTTAACCACTAAGACACTAAGAAACACAAAGGGAAAAATACTTAGTGCTCTTTGTGCCTTTGTGGTTGATTTCTTTAATTGATTAATTTTTACCTTAAAATGGTTTATTATGAACGAGAATGACATTTCAAGAATTGTGCTCAATTGTGCGATTAAAGTTCATTCCGAATTAGGTCCCGGTTTACTTGAGTCGACATACGAAACCTGTTTAAAATACGAACTTAAGCAAGCAGGCCTCCGGGTGGAACAACAAAAAGCATTACCGGTGATTTATCACGATGTGAAATTAGATTGCGGATACCGGATTGATTTAATTGTTGAGAACAAATTCATCATCGAAATAAAATCAGTGGCGTTTCTCAACGACGTACATTTAGCACAAGTACTGACTTATCTGAAGTTATCCGGTTGCAAACTGGGTTTCCTGATGAATTTTAATGTAGCAAAATTGAAAGATGGGGTTAAACGGGTTATTAACGGCAATCTCAATGATTAAAAAAACTTCGTGTTCTTCGTGCCTTTGTGGTTGATATTTTTTTAACCACTAAGGCACTAAGATTCACAAAGGAAAAAATACTTAGTGCTCTTTGTGCCTTTGTGGTTGATTTCTTTTTAACCACTAAGAAACTAAGAAACACAAAGAAAAAAATGCTTAGTGCTCTTCGTGCCTTTGTGGTTGATTTCTTTTTAACCACTAAGAAACTAAGAAACACAAAGAAAAAAATGCTTAGTGCTCTTCGTGCCTTTGTGGTTTATTTCTTTTTCAACCACTAAGACACTAAGAAACACAAAGAAAAAAATGCTTAGTACTCTTCGTGCCTTTGTGGTTGATTTCTTTTTAACCACTAAGACACTAAGAAACACAAAGAAAAAAATACTTAGTGCTCTTTGTGCCTTCGTGGTTGATTTCTTTTTAACCACTAAGAAACTAAGAAACACAAAGAAAAAAAACTTAGTGCTCTTCGTGCCTTTGTGGTTGATATTTTTTTAACCACTAAGAACACTAAGAATCACAAAGAAAATATACCTTGAGCTGCTTCGTGCTCTTCGTGCCTTTGTGGTTGATTCCTTTTTAACCACTAAGAAACTAAGAAACACAAAGAAAAAAATACTTAGTGCTCTTCGTGCCTTTGTGGTTGATTCCTTTTTAACCACTAAGAACACTAAGAAACACAAAGAAACATAGCTGTAAAACAAAAGAAATGATTAAACGAACTCTTTATTTTGGCAATCCCGCCTACCTGCACCTGAACAATGAACAATTGATCATCCGCCTGCCGGAAGTAGAAAAAAACGAAACCCTGCCCGAACATTTTAAAAAAGAAGCTGCCACATCCATTCCCATCGAAGATATTGGTATCGTAGTACTCGATCATAAGCAGATAACCATAACCCAGGCATTGCTCGAAAAATTACTCGATAATAATTGCTCGGTGATCACCTGCAACGAAACCCATCATCCCTATGGATTGCTATTACCCCTTTCGGCGAATACCCTGCAATCCGAAAAGTTCAGGGTACAAATAGATGCTTCCCTTCCCTTAAAAAAACAATTATGGCAACAAACCATCAAGTGTAAAATTACCAATCAGGCACAACTGCTGCTATCCAAACGCAAGCAATCCATCGCCAATATGCTGCACTGGGCGGCAAGTGTAAAAAGCGATGATGCCGAAAACCACGAAGCCCGTGCTGCGGCTTATTATTGGGAACATCTATTCACAGGCTTTCCCGATTTTCGTCGCAGCCGCGACGGCGAGCCTCCCAATAATTTGCTCAATTATGGCTATGCCATACTAAGAGCCGTAATGGCAAGAGCATTGGTAGCAAGCGGAATGTTGCCAACTCTGGGGATTCATCACCACAACCGTTATAATGCCTATTGCCTTGCCGACGACATCATGGAACCCTATCGCCCTTATGTGGACAAAGTGGTTACTGACGTAACCGGCGAAACAAATGATTTAAGTACACTTACCAGGGAGCTAAAAGCCCGTTTGCTTGGTATTCCGGCTATGGATGTTACGATCAATGGACAAAGTAGTCCGCTAATGGTTGGAATAACGCAGACCACCACTTCGCTTTACCGTTGTTTTGAAGGCTCGGCCCGTAAAATTGTTTACCCCGAAATGATATAACCACTGCCGGTAAGAACCGTCAGACAGATAATGCCGGATTATGATTAACGAACGTTTAAATGCATACAGGATTATGTGGGTATTGGTTTTTTTCGATTTGCCTACCAACACGGCAAAGGAACGTAAGATCGCCGGCGACTTTCGCAAAAATATGATGAAAGACGGGTTTGCCATGTTCCAGTTTTCTATTTATATGAGGCATTGTCCCAGTCGCGAGAATGCCGATGTACATATCCGAAGAGTTAAAAAGGAATTGCCCGATAAAGGGCATATAGGTATTATGTGTATCACCGATAAACAATTTGGCGACATGGAAATATTCTATTGCCGCCAACAAAAAGAAGTGAACATCCCCGTACAACAACTCGAATTGTTTTAAAATTTAAAAAAGTAAAAAAATGTTTCTGTGGAATGTATTCGGCTTATTATTGCTCTTGGCTTTTTTCAGGATTTATGATAAAATACGCAATAAGAGTTCCGGAAAACAAGTATCAACAGGGCATAAAGTTCTGGAATCAACACCTGAGTACAGCGTAATTCGGGTAAAATTTCCGCATCCGGCAACCGCTTCCGAAGAAAAGATTAAAGAATTTCTCGATAAAGAGTATAATCCGGACGTGCTGGAGAAATATATCGCGCTTTGCGACGAACACAATGCACCGGATAAAATACGGCAGATGATAGCCGACCGTTTAACAAAAATAAACACCCTTTCTGCAAACCGGTAGCGTTTATGACAGCAAAAAATAAAAAACCTTCGTGCTCTTTGTGCCTTTGTGGTTGATTTCTTTTTAACCACTAAGAACACTACGGATCACAAAGAAAAAAATACTTAGTGCTCTTCGTGCCTTTGTGGTTTACTTTTTTTCAACCACTAAGAACACTAAGAATCACAAAGAAAATATACCTTGAGCTGCTTCGTGCTCCTCGTGCCTTTGTGGTTTATTTCTTTTTAACCACTAAGAACACTAAGAATCACAAAGAAAAAAATACTTAGCGCTCTTTGTGCCTTCGTGGTTTATATTTTTTTAACCACTAAGAAACTAAGAAACACAAAGAAAAAAATGCTTAGTGCTCTTCGTGCCTTTGTGGTTGATTTCTTTTTAACCACTAAGAACACTACGGATCACAAAGGAAAAAATGCTTAGTGCTCTTTGTGCCTTTGTGGTTGATTTCTTTTTAACCACTAAGAACACTAAGAATCACAAAGAAAAAAATACTTAGCGCTCTTTGTGCCTTTGTGGTTGATTTCTTTTTAACCACTAAGACACTAAGGAACACAAAGAAAAAACGTAGCGTTCATCGCGTTCTTCGTGGTTTAAAACAAAAAAACCGGCTATTCACCGGTTTCTGTTACTAAAAACAACCTCATTTTTAAATTCTGAATAAGGCTTTAAGCTACTGAAATCAATCCCATTAACTAGGGGTCTGTTGTTTATAGCACGTCAAAGATACAATTAGAAAGCAAATCACAACAACATACATCAAAATTGAATAAAGAAGACTGTTGTTTATAGCACGTCAAAGATACAATTAGAAAGCAAATCACAACTATTTGAGTTTATCAAGTATCCGGCTGGTAGTTGTTTATAGCACGTCAAAGATACAATTAGAAAGCAAATCACAACTAGCTCTAATAAATCAAGGAAGAAAGGGGAGTTGTTTATAGCACGTCAAAGATACAATTAGAAAGCAAATCACAACTTTGAGATGTTATACTAATAAATTCCTCACGTTGTTTATAGCACGTCAAAGATACAATTAGAAAGCAAATCACAACTATGTGTTTTATTAATTAAAACCGAACGTAAGTTGTTTATAGCACGTCAAAGATACAATTAGAAAGCAAATCACAACTGGTTTTGCCATTATTTTTAATTGACAATCGTTGTTTATAGCACGTCAAAGATACAATTAGAAAGCAAATCACAACTCTTTCTTATCATTCTTACGTTGTCGCCCGTTGTTTATAGCACGTCAAAGATACAATTAGAAAGCAAATCACAACAAATTTGGATTCAATAAAACGTATGCTAAGGTTGTTTATAGCACGTCAAAGATACAATTAGAAAGCAAATCACAACAAAATAGTATCTATTAATTGAACGAATGCGGTTGTTTATAGCACGTCAAAGATACAATTAGAAAGCAAATCACAACGCAGCATCTACAAGTATTGTGTAATCAGAAGTTGTTTATAGCACGTCAAAGATACAATTAGAAAGCAAATCACAACCCTGATTCCGCTTTTTATAAGCAGTTTCCCGTTGTTTATAGCACGTCAAAGATACAATTAGAAAGCAAATCACAACTACTAATATCAATCATAATTGACTCTATTAGTTGTTTATAGCACGTCAAAGATACAATTAGAAAGCAAATCACAACTATTAGCGCTCGTACGCTCCGGGCGGGTTGTTGTTTATAGCACGTCAAAGATACAATTAGAAAGCAAATCACAACAAAGCACCGACTGTGATTTTTACCAAAAAAGTTGTTTATAGCACGTCAAAGATACAATTAGAAAGCAAATCACAACGAATGGCCTGCCATGGAGTACCGGATCGGGTTGTTTATAGCACGTCAAAGATACAATTAGAAAGCAAATCACAACCCACGTGCCTCTAAAAATCGTTGTCTTATAGTTGTTTATAGCACGTCAAAGATACAATTAGAAAGCAAATCACAACCGAACACCGGAAAAGGTATTTCTACCTTTGGTTGTTTATAGCACGTCAAAGATACAATTAGAAAGCAAATCACAACTTGGTGTTGCTTATTCTGTACCCGCCGAAAGTTGTTTATAGCACGTCAAAGATACAATTAGAAAGCAAATCACAACAAAATCTAAAATAGCAATTAAGCTACCATTTCCCTTGTTTTTCGAGCCGGATAATCCATCGTATAATAAAGAAAAGGATGATCAGTAATAAGACATTCCCAATAAATCCGAATGCGCCGAATAAAAGATTTATACTATCCATGTGCCAAAGTTAATTGTTTTTTGATTCAATATTTATTACTTCAAAAAAAATTATGTTGTTCATCGCATGTCAAAGATACAATTAAAAAAGCAAATCACAATGTGTTTGTCAATATTGATAAAAGGTATTGTATCTTTGTATCGGAATTGCTTCTAATTGTGCACAGGTTCCGACCTGCCCACCACTTTTGGAGGCAATTTTTTTTTAGAGTCTCATCAGATGCGCTTATTGTAGTCGCTATAATCAGGAAAGTCTTAAGGATTTTGTGGCGATCTATGAAAAATTTGTTGTAAGATAATAGAAATCAATACCAATACTGAAGAAAAAATAAAAATGAATATAGCTACCGGAACCGACACTATGGGCTTAAAAAAACGAATCACCGCCGGAAGGGTAATCATGATGATCAAAATAATAAGTATTAATTCCATGCTACAAATATAATCAAGTAATGCCAGATAATTCAGTACGGTTTGATTTTATTTTAAATGATAAATTCTCATTTACAGCTGTAATCAGTAGTTCAAAGATACAATTAAAAAGCAAATCACAACATTAACGATATAAATGATTCGTTGCTACTGTTCGACGAAATTCACCGCAAGGAATAAATGGGTAGTTCTATCGCCGAGATGCTGCAAAAAAATGATGTGTAGTGATAATTTCACATCATGTGTAAGTTATATCCGGTTTCAAAAAATGTCGTATCTACCAAAACGGGCTCATACATTAAAAAAACGTTAAAATTTAGTTAGCAAAGTCAACCAATTTTAAAAAAGGTTATTTTTGCAGTTCGTTTTAAAATGGTAAACATGCCTGAAAACCATACTGATTTTTTTGAACATTTCCCATACGGAAAGCGCCTTTCAATGATAGCCCGACGCTATTATTGCACGCTTATTCATGATCTTGACCGGTTGCCAGTACATAAACACTTTGCTATTCTTTTAGCCATCGAATATCTGGATAAAAATTGCACCCAACAGGCACTCTGCGATCTGTTAAGCATTGACAAGGCTTCCATGGTGCGAATGATGAAGTATTTTATGGATAAAAAGATGATAGCCAAAACCGTTAATCCCGACGACCGGCGCGCTTCTTTCATCACGCTTACCCCGGCAGCAAAAGCAATACTTCCCGATATACACCGGGCGGTAAACGAAAATAATCATAAAGCCGCTTCCGGACTGACCGCCGAACAAGTAAGCGCTTTTTTTAAAACGCTCGAAATAATTAATCACAACTTAATTAGTAAATGACCGGCATAATTACAAAAACAAATACCATTCACTATCGATAATTCATATGAATAAAAAAACCGCATTTTTCATCTGCATTTCTTTGATCGCCTTTATGGCGTTTTCATGTCATTCCAAATCGTCCAAGACAAAAGGACACGATAAGAAAGACCAGACCCAATCCTTTTTGACGGGCTATATCGTAAAACCCATCCAGTTGGATAAAGCCATAACCGTTTCCGGGACACTGAAACCTTTTGAGGAGACGGTGCTTATGCCCGAAATTTCCGGAAGGGTTGTAAAAATCAATTTGCCGGAAGGAAAATTCGTAAAAACAGGCACCCTGCTGGTCAAACTCTTCGACGGCGACCTCCAGGCTAATCTTAAAAAGTTAGATGCACAACTTGCCATCCTCGAGCAAACCAACAAACGCCAGAGCGAACTGATGAAAGTGAGCGGTCTCAGCCAGCAGGATTATGACCAGACGGTGCTTCAGATTCATTCCATGAAAGCAGATATCGACGTCTTGCAAACGCAGATAAATAAAACCGAAGTACGTGCACCTTTCGACGGCGTAATCGGACTACGGAATGTAAGCGTTGGGGCTATCGTGAGTCCGGCCACTTCTTTGACAACCATACGTACCGTTAATAAACTGAAGCTCGATTTCAGCGTTCCCGAACAATATAGCAGTGAGTTAAAACCAGGAATGAAAATTCAGTTTACCGTACACGGTGCCGACGAGCATTATGATGCCACCGTAATGGCTACCGAACGTGAAATTGAGCAGGATACCCGCAACTTAAAAATCCGTGCTCTGGTCAACAGCAAATCGGAACAACTTACGCCGGGAGCCTTTGCCACCGTGGAACTGATCATGGGAAAAAACAGCCAGGCTCTGATGATCCCAACGCAGGCCATTATTCCTTCGGAACGCGATAAAAGCGTTATCGTATCTAAAAACGGCAAAGCAACATTCGTAAAAGTTAAAACCGGTATCCGCAAGGAATCGTCCATCGAAATTACCGATGGCATCCATGTCGGCGACACCGTGGTTACTACCGGAATCCTCTTTATCAAAGATGGAATGAAACTCAAATTCTCCAACGTTAAAAGCGATTCCTTATGATACTTTCGGACTATGCATTAAAACGGCCGATCGGGGCAACCGTGTTAAGCCTTGCCATCGTGCTGATGGGTCTGGTTGGATTTTCTTTTTTAGGAATACGGCTTTACCCCGCTATCGACCCGCCCATCATTACCGTTCAGACTTCCTATACCGGCGCTAATGCCGAAATTGTGGAATCGCAGATCACCGAAAACCTGGAGAAGTCCATCAATGGGATTGAAGGCGTAAAAGCCATTACCTCCACATCCGCCATCGGTACCAGCACCATCTCCGTGGAATTTAACTTAGATGCCGACATGGAAAAAGCAGCTAACGATGTACGCGACAAAGTATCGCAAGCCATGCGAAGCCTGCCTCAGGATATTGATGCCCAACCTACCGTTACCAAATCGGATGCCAATGGCGACCCCATCATTATGCTTACCGTACAAAGCACTTCCATGAATTCGCTCGATCTGAGCGATTATGCCGAGAATATCCTTCAGCAAAAATTCCAGACCATACCCGGCGTTAGTTCGGTGGGCATTTACGGGCAACAAAAACCGGCCATGCGTCTATGGCTGAACCCCGAAAAATTGGCAGCTTACGGACTCACTCCTGCCGATGTAAATACGGCTCTCGACAAAGAAAATGTAGAACTGCCGGCAGGTAAAATCCGTGGCAATGCTACCGAACTCACCATCAAAACCTATGGACGGCTGGTTACGGAAGACGATTTTAATAATCTTATCATTAAGCAAACAAACAATCAGATTGTCCGCTTCAGCGACATCGGCGAAGCGGTACTGGGTCCACAAGCCGAAGAATCGGACGGCAGTTGCAACGGCGCCCAGGCGCTCACGCTGGTGCTTATTCCTATGCCCGGTGCCAACGATATTCAGATTGCCGACGAATTCTATAAACGCCTCGACCAGGTAAAGACCAACCTACCCGCTGGTATAAAATTGGATGTGATCCGCGATAAATCCATCTTCGTAAAGCAGTCGGTACGGGACGTTATTCTTACCCTGATCATTGCTATTATACTGGTGGTAACCATCATCTTTTTGTTTTTCAGAAGCTGGATCATTGCCTTGCGACCCCTGATAGACATTCCGGTTTCGTTAATCGGAACATTATTCGTGATGTATATTTCCGGCTTTTCCATCAATGTACTTACGCTGCTTGGCATTGTGCTCGCCACCGGACTGGTGGTTGACGATGGAATAGTGGTTACCGAAAACATCTATAAACGTATCGAAAAAGGCATGGATAAATGGCAGGCCGCCTTTGAAGGCTCACGCGAAATATTTTTTGCCGTTATTTCCACCTCCTTTACGCTTGCCATCGTATTTATTCCGGTAATTTTTCTGCAGGGATTTACCGGCAGGTTGTTTAGGGAATTCGGGGTAGTAGTTGCCAGCGCCGTGCTTATCTCGGCATTTGTATCGCTTACGCTGACTCCCGTTTTGAATGTAAAACTCGGTGGCTCGGCAGGGCATCATTCTCGTTTTTATATCAAAACCGAACCGTTTTTTGTGGGTCTGGAAAATGGTTACCGGCGGATACTCCGCTTCTTTATCGTCCATAAATGGATTTCATTTGGCATCATCGCAGGTTGCGTCTTGCTTATCGTTTCTTTATCCAAAGTATTGAAATCGGAGCTGGCACCTTTGGAGGACCATAGTTATATACGGACATCCATCACGGCTCCCGAAGGAATGGAATATAGCACCACAAAGAATATCCTGGATAAGATTGTAAAATATCAGATGGATTCGATACCCGAAGCCCAATATGTCATGGCAAGGTACGGAGGAGGATCATCATCGGGGGTAAACACCGGAAATATTATGACGGCACTTTACCAGCCTGGCGAACGTAAGGTTTCGCAGCAAAAGGTTTATGATAAACTATCGAAGATGTATAAAAAGATACCCGAAGCCCGTGTCATCGCAAGCCAGGAAGCTACCATCAGCACTTCGGGCTCAAGGGGCTTGCCGGTTCAGTTTGTATTACAGAATCTGGATTTTAATAAAATAGAACAGGTACTGCCTAAATTTTTGGATGCGGCACAAAAAAGCCCGGTGTTCAGCAATGTGGATGTAGATTTAAAATTCAACAAACCCGAACTGAATATCACCGTCGACCGGCTGAAAGCCACCAGTCTGGGGGTAAACGAAAAAGATGTTTCCGATGCCTTAAATTATGCCCTGAGTGGCAACCGTACCGGATATTTTCTGCGAAACAACAAGCAATATTACGTTATCGGGCAGGTGGACCGCGACGACAGGGACAAACCCGCCGACATCAGTTCGCTTTACGTACGCAACAATGCCGGAGCCATGATTCAATTAGATAACTTGGTAAAGATTGAAGAAAACAGCAATCCGCCTACCCTTTACCATTATAACCGCTATAAATCAGCTACCGTCTCGGCTAACCTCGCCAACAAAAAAACCTTGGGCGAAGGCATAGCCGAAATGCAAAAAATTGCTTCCAAATTGCTGGATAACTCATTCAACACCGCTCTTTCGGGTTCATCGCGCGATTTTGCCGAAAGCAATTCCAACATTTTATTTGCCCTCATCCTTGCGTTGCTGCTTATCTACCTCATCTTAGCCGCACAGTTCGAGAGCTTCCGCGATCCGTTCATCATCATGCTTACCGTGCCTTTTGCCGTCTCCGGCGCTATGCTGGCGCTATGGATTTTCGGACAAACCCTCAATATTTTTTCCGAAATAGGTATGCTACTGCTTATCGGGATGGTAACCAAAAACGGTATCCTTATCGTTGAATTTGCCAATCAGAAACGCAAAGCCGGCCTGAATAAAACCGAAGCCGCCTTTGAAGCCGCTTCCGCCCGTCTGCGTCCTATCCTGATGACTTCTCTCGCTACAATGTTCGGAGCCTTACCCATTGCCCTTAACATGGGAGCCGGAGCCGAAAGTCGTGTTTCCCTGGGGATAGTGATCGTATTCGGATTGCTGTTTTCATTATTGCTCACCCTGTTTGTTATTCCCAACATGTATATTTTACTGTCGGGCAGAAAACATGATGAAATAAAATTTGCTCCTTCCACCTCAACTAAAACCGAAATTGCCGAATGATCATGAAAACACCAGCGATATTCCTTTTTCTTTTTCTCTTTTTCAGTCCGATGCTTCCGGCTCAAAAGCCAATTAGCGTGGATGAAGCCATTGCCACGGCACTGAAAAACAATTACGACATCCGCATTGCCCGCAGCCAGGCCGACATCAATAAGCTAAACAACACGGCAGGTAATGCCGGCATGTTGCCCGAAGTTGCGCTTACAGGTTCCGACAGATATGCCCTGAACAATAATTATCAGAAGCTTTCGGCAGGAAACGATGCCACCAATCCTTCCCTTTCGTCCAATGCCATCAATGCGGGAGTTGACCTTTCGTGGACGTTGTTCGATGGCGGAAAGATGTTTGTTACCAAAAATAAGCTGAATGAAATAGAGGCTCAGGGCGAAATCCTGTTCAGGGAAAATGTTCTGCAAACGGTGTATGATGTGATAGCTTCGTATTACGATGTGGTAAGGCAAAAGCAACAACTTGTCTCCATCAACGAAGCCATACGCCTGAATGAAGAAAGAGTTAAAATTTCCTCCACCTCTTTCGATGCAGGACTCGCTCCCAAAACCGACATGCTCCAGGCAAAGATTGACCTGAATGTTTATCGTGAAAACGCCATCCTTCAGCAGTCGGCCATCGAAACCGCCAAACGGAGTCTGTACCAGCTACTGGGGATGACTGCCGAAGTCGGACTGGAAGTATCCGACAGTATACCGCTGGATTATCAGCCCGACATCAAAGAGCTTAACGCGAAAATATTTTCGGACAATACCAGCGTGCTTTGGTACCAGAAACAGGTGGATATTGCCAAGCTCAGCCTTAGGGAATATAACCGTCTTCGCTTGCCTTCGCTCAGTGTGGATGCAGGATATTATTTATCGCAAAACGATTATTCATCAGGTTCGGTATTAAAAAACCGCAATCTGGGTCCACAATTCGGTGGCAATATTTCCATTCCGCTTTATCAGTCGGGTAACAAGCTACGTCAGATTTCCATTGCCAAAACCCAGCTTCAGTCGGCCAACGATGAACTGGAAAATGTAAAACTTCAGATTAATACCCAACTGTTGAATGCGCTCAGCGATTTTGAACATCAGCAATCCATGCTTCAGATAGAAAGGGACAACGAACAACTTGCACGCGAAAACATGGATATTTGTCTTGCCCGGCTTCGCCAGGGGCAAACCACTTCGCTGGAGGTACACCAGGCACAGGATTATTTTGTCCAATCGCAGACGCGGCGTATCAATCTTGAATATAGCGTAAAAATTGCCGGAACCAGGCTGAAACAACTCATGGCTGTGCTGAAATAGCTGTTGGCTGTTGGCTATTAGCTATTAGCCGTTAGCCATTAGCTGTTGGCCATTAGCTATTAGCTATTAGCTGTTAGCCGTTAGCTGTTGGCCAATTGCTAATTGCTAACAGCCAACAGCCATTTTGAAAAACCTGACAGCGTATGTAGTACCTGTTAGCGTTTAAACTTAGCCGTTAGCTTTTAGCTAATTGCTAATCCCTTGAGTACTCAGGATCGGGAAGACTATGTTTCGGACTTAGCTATCAACAGCCAATAGCCAACAGCCAATAACCAATAACCAATAACCAACTGCCAACCGTCATTTTGAGAAACCTGACAGCGTATGCAGTACCTGTTAGCGTTTAAACTTAGCCATTAGCTTTTAGCCGTTAGCTTTTAGCCAATTGCTAATCCCTTGAGTACTCAGGATCGGGAAGACTATGTTTCGGACTTAGCTATCAATAGCCAACTGCCAAACGTCATTTTGAGAAACCTGACAGCGTATACAGTACCTGTTAGCGTTTAAACTTAGCCATTAGCTTTTAGCCGTTAGCTGTTGGCCAATTGCTAATTGCTAACAGCCAATAGCCAATTGCTAACAGCCAATAGCCAACTGCCAAACGTCATTTTGAGAAACCAGACAGTGTATGCAGTACCTGTTAGCGTTTAAACTTAGCCGTTAGCTTTTAGCCGTTAGCTGTTAGCCAATTGCTAATTGCTAATTGCTAATTGCTAACAGCCAATAGCTAACAGCCAATAGCCATACAACGTTTCACTACGTTTTTTGTCATACCTATTTTTGCCGCTTTCTTTTGCTCCACCTTCTCTTTTTTAATAAACTCACCCTATATCCCTCTCTTGGAAGGAAGAGAGGGACTATTGCTGCTTTTTTCCATTAAATTAACGTTATGGACTTTTGCCGTTTTCTTCTGCTCCCCCTTCTCTTTTTTCCAAGAGAAGGGGGCCGGGGGGATGAGTTGATTTTAACAAAACTCACCCTATATCCCTCTCTTGGAAGGAAGAGAGGGACTCTTGCTGCTTTATTCCATTGAATTAGCATTATGGATTTTTGCCGTTTTCTTCCGCTCACCCTTCTCTTTTTTCCAAGAGAAGGGGGTCGGGGGGATGAGTTGGTTTTAACAAACTCACCCTATATCCCTCTCTTGGAAGGAAGAGAGGGACTCTTGCTGTTTTTTTCCATTGAATTAGCATTATGGATTTTTGCCGTTTTCTTCTGCTCCCCTTCTCTTATATAACAAACTCACCCTATATCCCTCTCTTGGAAGGAAGAGAGGGACTCTTGCTGCTTTCTTCCATTGAATTAGCATTATGGTTTTTTGCTACTTTCTTCCGCTCCCCCTTCTCTTTTTTCCAAGAGAAGGGGGGCCGGGGGGATGAGTTGATTTTAACAAAACTCACCCTATATCCCTCTCTTGGAAGGAAGAGAGGGACTCTTGCTGCTTTATTCCATTGAATTAGCATTATGGATTTTTGCCGTTTTCTTCCGC